>ERZ1699235.608-NODE-608-length-13343-cov-3.075742_pt1 | contig 13343 bp, 18 predicted proteins | sample MGYA00581546_ERZ1699235 | MGnify/ENA primary metagenome ERZ1699235 (study PRJEB42319, sample SAMD00040334) | human oral metagenome | material: saliva | host: Homo sapiens | study: EMG produced TPA metagenomics assembly of PRJDB4115 data set (Metgenomic analysis of... | reverse complement strand
TTTGAATTTTCGTGGAGAGAAATCAAAACCTACTGGAAAATTGTTAAATGGTAACTTGTAAGGCGACTTGCTCCAAGGGTATCTGCCATTATTGGCGTAGGTCTCACAATCACAATCAATCCAATTTACGCAGCCATTAAATATTGGATTTCAAACTTAATGATGTTACCTGAAGGTTGGGTAGATTCAATGGCTGGATTACTAAATAGTCATGTGTCTAGAAATGTAGGTTTGGATGAAAAAATTCCATATAAAGATAATAAATTCGTATTTTGGAAAGCATCAATAGGAGCTTTATTATCAATCCTATTGCTATATTCCATTGCATATTTTGGATTAGCTTGGTTACCAGAGTCAATCTATCAAGGAATTATTTCTCCAATAATCTGGTTATTATTACCAATAGAAATTGTCACAAAACTCAGATACTACATGTGGCTTGCAATCAGTCGTTCCTATAGACATGATTTGAACGGTGTGGCTCAACTCATTTATGCAATACCAACAGCTATATTAACTCCAATTTTATTATGGCTGTTCCTACACCATTTACAACTCAGTTTCGAGTCTATTTTCGCCGTTGGTGCTATTGTAGGTACTATCCAATGGTTAGGAACTGAGATTTACTTTAATATAAAACTTAACAAGAAAGGACATAAAATAAATGTTAATTAAATATAAAAAAATTGAAAAAGTAGAATTCAAAGAAGATTATATTGAAAATATTGAAAAAATAGAAGACGAAATTATTAAAAAAATTACCAAAAAATATCCAAACCTAGATCTAACTATTGAATCAATAGAATTATCTGGTAGAAAAATTACAGTTTATGAAGAAATACCTAGTTTTGGTTATCCTGATTATAGACGCAAAATAATTAAAGAACTACGAAAAGAAGCAACCGTCATTCTTTCACAAACATTACCCCAAAATCAAAAACCTGAAGATCCTGAATTTAAAAGAATTTCTATAAATTGGATTAATTTATAAAAAAATAGGAGAACATAAATCATGAAAAAATATCTATTACTCCTACTAACACCTCTACTATTTCTAATCGCACCAATTCATGCTGAAACAACAGTTCCACCAAAACCATCAAACGGAATCTATGACCCATCACATTATTTATCTGAAAAAGCTGAAACCAAATTAGCTGAATTCAACTCAAATAATGACACACAAATCGGTGTCTACATCGTAGACACCTTAGACGGTCAACCGATTGAAGAAACCGCTAATAAAATTGCTAGAGAATGGAAAATCGGTCATGCTGACACAAATAAAGGTGCATTAATTGCAATTGCTGTAAATGACAAAAAATTCAGGATTGAAACATCAAATGAATTATCTACAATCCTAACTGATGCCAAATCAAAATCCATTTTAGGTTCATCAAAATCTTACATGAAAAATAAAGATTATGATGGTGCTATTATTAATATGATTGATGAAATTAAAAAAGTCACATCAATAGATGCCACTTCTAGTTCAGAAGAAACTCAGAATAATCCTGAAAATTTTCCAACTAGATTCCAAAATGTCTTACTTAAAATATTAATATTTGGTGCGGCTATCCTTGGAATACCGTTACTAATTACAATAATTTCAGAAATCATTAACTATTCAAAATTGTTTAAACGTTCTAAGTTCGACTATACTGGTGAAGATAAACTGACACCAAAAGACCATAACTTTAAAGAAAACAAAACATGGACAACAGAACGAACTCAAAAATTCTGGCAAGAAGATTATAGAAAACGTTCTCAATATGATTACGTCGGTTCCGATAAATTATACCCATCCATGATGTTCTTCATTATGAATCCATCCTGGACAAAAGATAGAATCAGAACTTATGAAGAAAAATTGGAACGAGAAAAACGTCAAAAAGAAAAATATGAAAAACAAGTTAAAGAAGATCGTCTAAAACGTTCAAATTATCATTACAAAGGTAAAGATAAACTTTATCCAAATGATTCTAACTTCATTGATAACTCCACATGGACTGCTCTTCTTGTTTCTGAATATTTATCTTCTCAACGTTCATCTAATTATTCATCAAGTTACTCAGATAACTCAAGTTCGTCTTATGATTCTTCATCATCCTGGTCGTCTAGTGACTGGGGTGGTGGTGGATTTGATGGCGGTGGCGCTTCAGATAGTTGGTAAAAGAACAATAAAAGTATTTTCAAATTCTTGAAAATACTTTTACTTTTCAACAATTATTTCTAAAAATTTGAAAATAAAAGAAAGGAGTAAAAATGATTGACTTTAAACTGATCACATCCATACTAATTGCAATCGCAATTTTTCTCGGTGTCGATTTTCTTTTCAAGAAAATCATCCAAAAGCATGACAACATCACTAACAGAATCATGCGAAAAATTGCTCGTGTTTCAATCATTGTTATCACAATAATCGCAATATTAGACCGTTTTGAAATTTTAGGAGACATGACCAAAACGTTTTTGACAAACTCAGCTTTGCTTGTGGCTGTACTTGGTTTTTTGTTACAAAATACACTCAAAAACATTTTAGCAGGCGCATTACTACTTTCATCTGAAACTTTTAAAATTAACCAAAGAATCAGACTACCTGAAAAAGACATTTCAGGAACCATTGAAACCATCAATATGCGTCACACTATTATTCACCTGAGTACAAATGAAAGAGCTATTGTACCCAATTCGCTCCTAAATGATGCTATTATTGTAAACAATGATTTGACAGACTCAACCACCGTCTATCCTCTTGTTATCACTATAAACCTAAACAAAGATTTGTTGAAGGCAAAACAAATTGTACATGATGTAATACAAGGAAACACAAAGGTGTTAAATAAGGATTCTTACACCATTGTTACAACCCTAACAAAAGATACGGTTGAATTAAAAACCTTAATTAAAACTAAAGATTTGGATACAAGTTTTAAAACATTGTCTGAATTAAGGGAAAACATCATTATTAAACTAAATAAAGAAAAATACTTTGAATAGAGAATCAAAAATGAAAATATGCCTAAATATTTATAAAGCAAATAATGCTTTAAATTATTCAATTTCTAAAAATCAAAAATATCCAGAGCTACTATATTATTTTGAAGAAAATAATCTTTTTAACTTTGATAAAATAACATATATTTTAGACAAAACAAAAAATCTGAACAATACAAAAATTAATATTGAAAAATTTGCAAACTATATCACTAGTATAAAAGAAATTGAATCTTTATTAAAAAATATGCCAAATCATATACATCAAAAATGGACACCTATTCTAGAATCATTAGAAAATAGAGTTGATTCAAATGAATCACTTTATTTCAAACTCGAATTGAAAGACTAACAAATCACACAACACACGCCCTCAGATTGGCTCAGAATCCATTTTAGAATGTCTCAGGTAGAATATTACCTCACAAATCTAAAATCGCTCACAGAGCGTTTTAGACAGTCCTAAGAACTCGATGTTTCGAGTTCTTTTTTTTCTATATATTTTGTACCACAAGTGGTACCGATTTTTATTCTGAAATATAAAAAACCTATATTTCTAAATAAAAATTAAGTTATATATAATTAAGAAATTAATAAATTTCAAAGGAGAAACATCATGTTACCTATTACCGTTCTAGAATACAAAAAACTTATTTCTAAAGCGAGAAAATTAAAATCACAAATTGATGACAACAAATTAGATACTAACGAAGTGAAAGATTTTATTGAATTCGCATTAAATACATCTAGTGAAAATTTTGATACAACTACTTTAACAAAAGACGACATCTCTAAAATGTTTAAAGAATATTTAGAAAAAGAATACTCATATGCTTTTAAACAAGGAGTATATGAACATTTTTGGGATTATCGTGAAAATATCTCATCATCTAATCTTGAAAAAATTCTTCACAAAGCAAACGACGAAGAAGCTAAAAACTTCGCTCAAGCAACTGAATGGTATTTTTCAGAAAAATATCCTGAAATTGAAATGGAAGATATCGACTATATCATCAATGATTTTTATGATAAAAATCCTGAAAAAGTTAATGAAATCAGAGATGTTTTAGATGATGATGATTACTACTTCTTATCTGAAATTTTCTACGAAAATATCGAATATAATTTAGATGTCGAAACATTACTTCGACATTCTGTACCAGATGATTTAACTGTCTATTTTGGTCAAAATTGGGATAATGAATATTGGGATATTGAATGTGATTTCGTACAATGTTTTAACGAACGTGAATTCTTAACAAACGACCGTGACACACCAATTGATTGGCTCATGTCAACTCAAGGTTATACTCGTGAGGATTTAATCTCAGAAGAAAAGCGTAAGGAATCAAAATTCTTAAAAACTTTATATTCAGAACTCTTTGAAAGTATGAACGGACTTGAAGGATGCCAATTAATTGCTATTCCAAGGTCAGATGATTTTGAAGCAATCCTAAATCTATCAAGACATAAGAACGTTAAAATCAATAAATCCACATACTTTGGATTTTTCAACAAAATCCATGGATCAGGATGTGAACTAGGGATTGAACTTGAAAAAGATATCAATATCGACGAAGATTCACCAATTTATGATGTGAAAATGGCGTATCATAACGAATTTGGTAACTACTCACCTGATGCCGTTTATGGGCTAGCCTTATCACGTTATAATAACGACCTTGACGTCATTGAACCTTAAAAGGAGAAAAATATGTCACAAATTACCAAAACAACATTAACAAAAAAGGATGTTGCTGAAATGTTTAAAAATCATTTGATTACAGAATTTGCAGGTAGTTATAAATCAAGTAAATTCAAACATTATTGGGATAGTTATTATGACGAATTAACATCATCTGAACTTGAAAAAATTCTTCAAAAAGCAAACGATGAGCAAGCTGAAAATTTCGCTCAAGCTACCATATGGTATATTTTTGAAAACTATTCTGAAATCGAAGCAGATGATATGGCATATATTATTGATGATTTTTATGAAGTAAATCACGCAATGGCTGACGAAATCGAAGAGGCTCTCAATGGAGAAAATTTCATCTTTTTAACTGACGTTTTCTACGAAAACATGGAATATGATTTAGATGTTGAAACATTACTCAAATATTCTGCACCAGAAGATTTGACAATCTATTTTGGTGACAACTGGGATGACGAATATAGTTATATTGAAAATGAATTTGTAGAATGTTTTGACGAACCTGAGTTTTTAACAAATAAACGTAACACACCAATTGATTGGCTCATGTCAACTCAAGGTTATACTCGTGAAGATTTAGTATCAGAACAAAAACGTGAAGCTTCAACATTCTTACAATCACTATATGCAGAACTTTTCCATTACCAAAATGGTCTTGAAGCTTGTCAATTAGTAGCTATTCCTAATTCAAATAATTTTGAAGCAATTTTGAATCTAACAAGATGTAAAAACGTCAAAATCAATAAATCAACAAAATTTGGATTTTTTGACAAAGTCTATGGGTCAGGTTGTGGGCTTGAAATCGAACTTGAAAAAGATATTATTATTGACGAAAATTCACCAATTTATGATGTAACCTTGTCTAAAGGTAATTCATTTTGTAACTATTCTCCCGAAACAGTTTATGGTTTCAGCCGTCCGTCCAAAGGAAAAGACCTCGAAATTATCGAAGATAAGAAAGAAGAAAACTAATCATGTCAAATTATCAAACTCAGTTAAATAATTTAAAAAATTACCTAAACACAAAAGGTAATTTTGAAATCAAAATTCAACCAAATGAATATCCACCATTTGACAATTTGTTTTACGAAATTAATCACCAACATTTCGTAAATACTTACGTTAACAAATTTAGAGACAATGATGATTTAACAAAACCACCAATGTTGGACGAATTTATCAACTCAGTTTTAGAAAAAAGCCAAACCTTCAAAAAATACATTGAATATTTTAAATCAACAGGTCGATACAAGATTCAGTTTCTAAATTCTAAAACCAATCAATTGGACGTGATTATCACTCATATTGATACCAACAGAAAATATGTGTTGAATCAAAGCTACAACATTATGCCGCAAAAAGAACCAATTTACCACTTGTCTAGAAAAATCACGTTTAGACCAATCAACACAAAATGCTCATGGGAGAACTCTAAAAACCCTATCATGCATATTGAACTGACCATGTTCAATAGAAAACCGACACCTATCGATTTATCAAATGTAATTGAAAATGAGTTGAAATTTGATACTCAAAATTATGTTACTTATAACTAGAAAGAATTAACTATGTCAAATACAAAAGAAAAGATTAAATCAAACAGCTCATATTATTTGAGCAAATTCAATCAAAAAAGTGAATTGAAATTCACAATCAAAAAACCTGAATTTGATTATCATGATATGTATCCTGAATTAATTATCAATCTAAACAAAAACTAGAAAGGAATACCATGTTTTTAGACCCAACAGATAAATACACAAAATATTTTTATGATGATTATCATATTGTAGACGAATTTTTAACAAAATTATATCCCAATGGTGATTTGGATATTTCTGTCTATGAAGGATGTCTCGTAGATAATTTCATCGGTTATGGACCTTTTGATTTTAATAAAATTGATTGGGACGAAAAACCTAAAAATGTCACATATGATTACGTCGTTATTTTTGAAAAACCAACATCGTCTTGGTCAAGTGGTCAGGAAATTTATTTCACGAACGATGAAAATTGGGTGGAACACATTCGTGAAGAATTCGAAAAAGATTATGAGGACAATTAAATGCAAACAAAAGAATTTGACCAAAAATTGTTAGCTGAAATTTTAGTAAACGCTATTTATACTGGATTTTGTGATTATTCAAAATATATTGAAACTTATAAACAAAACACAAACGAAATCGCACGTCTCACTAGACAAGATATCATTCAACTAGCTAACCAATTATTATCAAAAGAAACTTTGAGCAAATACCCTGAGTTTGAAATTACAAAACCTGATTTGTTCTCAAAACTAGATAACGCAACAAACGAAGCTAAAGCTTCATTAGAAGCTAAACGAGAAATTTTGCATCAAATTTGTCTTAATGTGATGGAAAAATTTCCAACCCTACAAGCTGTCAAAATTGAAAGCATTGAATACGGAATCATCAAAGTCACCACATCCGATGAAACTGTTCAAAATTCAACTTTGATTGCTATCAATAATGAAGAACAATTAAAACAAAATATTCAAGAATTTTTGGATAAAGTTGAAACTAAGAAAGGACAATCCAAATGATTATTGTCAAAAATCTAACACCTCAATTACAAATGAGTTTAAAGATGTTTTACGGACTCAACCTCAAAAACGGACAGACCGTTTCCGAGTTTGAAGCAGGTGTCATTGACACCTACTGTTTGTCTCAAGGTTTGAAAAGTCCACTAGTTGATCAATAAGAAAGGAAACAAATTGCTAGAAAAACAATACCCATTCCACCAAAAAATTGTCGATTTTGTAGATTGGTGTATTGATAACCAATACTTAGGTCATTACAATTTGGCACTAACTCTTTTTGAAGACAAAGTTGCTTACCAAATTTATGACGAATTTGAAAAAGTTATCAACAACTACAACCTACCTAACGATATCTACATGATGAATTCAGACTACGAAGAAATGAAATACCTTAGTCTTGAAGGTTCAACCATCGATGAAGATCTCATCGATGAAGATCTCATTTATGACTATCTTTCAGACAAAGAAGATCCTGAAAAAGAATTTTACCGTATTCAGAACAAGTTTAAAGTCGCAATTCCTTATTTTCAATTTCGTTTCACGGATATCATCCACAAACACATGGAATATGACGTTATCGCATCCCTTATCAACGAGCGTCTAAATAAAGGTTTGTCTATCGAACAATTAGCTGAAAAAGCGAAAATGGAACCTCAATTATTAGAAAAAATCGAAAAACGAAAACAAACTCCAAGCCTTCGAATTTTAAACAAAATCCTGAAAGCTTTGAATAAAAAACTGAAAGTTGTTTAAAATAAAATAAAAAATTATCACTTTAACCTAAAAATTATTGAAATGTCTTGAAAAATGTGGTATAATCTGATTATATCAAAAATAAAAGGAAGGTCAGAATATGCCTAACATTTTTCTCATTGCGGTTATTGCGATTGTCATTATTACGTTCCTCTTCATTTTAGGAGCAGGATTTGTATCCGCTAGTCCTGGAGAAATTAAAGTAATATCAGGACCTCGTGGTCAAAGAGTATTACACGGTAAAACAGGTTGGAAAATCCCAATCTTAGAACGTGTAGACTCAATGACAGCAGGAATGATTTCAGTTGATGTTAAAACATCAGACTTTGTACCAACAAATGACTACATCAACGTGAAAGTTGACGCTGCCGTCAAAGTTAAAATCGGAACTGAAAAACCTGAACTATTTAGAGCAGCTACACGTAACTTCTTGTATAAGACATCAGACGAAATCGCTGACGAAATTCGTGACACACTTGAAGGTCACTTACGTGCTATCATCGGTCAAATGCAACTCTCTACAATTGTGACAGACAGATCACAATTTGCAGAAACTGTTCAAACAAACGCTACTAAAGACTTAGAAGAAATGGGTCTTGAAATCGTCGCTTTCAACATTCAAGGTTTGACTGATAGCAACGGTGTTATTGAAAACCTCGGTATTGATAACACGGAGCAAATCCGTAAGGAAGCTGCAAAAGCAAAAGCTAAAGCTAAACAAGAAATCGAACAACAACAAGCTGAATCAGATAAAATCGCAAATGATGCTCGCGTAAAAGCTGATTTAGAAATTGCTCAAAAACAAAATGATTTAGCTAAAAAACAAGCCGCTCTTAAAGCTGAAGCTGATACAGAGCGTGCCAAAGCAGACGCAGCTTATGAAATCCAAAAAGAGGTTCAACGTAAAGAAATTGAACGTCAAACAGCGGAAGCTAACATTGTGAGGGAAGAAAAACAAGCTGAAGTTAAAGAACGTGAAGTTCTTGTTCGTAAACAAACACTTGCAGCTGAAATTGAAGCTCAAGCCGATGCTGAAAAATATGCTCGCCAACAAGCAGCTGAAGCTGAAAAACTAGAACGTCAAGCTAAAGCCGAAGCTGAACTATTCGAAACACAAAAAGAGGCTGAAGCTCAAAGAGCTAAAGCTGAAGCCAATAAATTTGCTCAACTTCAAGAAGCTGAAGCTATTAGAGCTAAAGGTCAAGCCGAAGCCCAAGCTATTCGTGCTAAACTAGCAGCTGAAGCTGAAGGTTTAGATAAAAAAGCTGAAGCTATGAAGAAATACGGTGAAGCAGCTATCACAGAAATGCTTGTTAAAGCCCTTCCTGATATTGCTAAAGCTGTAGCTACTCCACTTGCTAACGTTGATTCTATTACCATGTACGGTGAAGGAAATTCATCTAAGATGGTTGGTGACATCATGACTACCATGGATCAAGTTACAAAAGGTATGGGGTTAGATGTCAAAGAATTGATTACAGCAACCTTAACTGGTCGCAAGATGGGGCAAGCCATGGGCGACGCAATTGCTGAATCAGCAATCGATGTAACCCCTGAAGATAAATAACAAATAAACAACCTGTATATAAAATACAGGTTGTTTTTAGTTTATATATAAGAAAGGTGAATCATGGAAAAAACATATAAAGTCAAATTTTATTATATCGATAAATATAATTCTATGACTGATTCTGATCTGTATATCAAAAAAGAAATCATTCAATATATTAACGATATGACAGGAACAAATTCAAAAACAGTAAACGAAGCATCAATAGCTTTAAGACAATCTAAAAATTGGGATATTAAATCCATTTATCGTGAAATCACCAATGACGATATTGTCGGTAATATAAAACCAGATAATAGTTTCACTAACAAATTAGAATTTGGTGAATTTAAAAATATTATAAATAAAGATGAATACATCAATACAAAATTTTCAACATTAACCAAACAACAAAAATTTACAGTTTGTATATTCATTGATAAAAATATCAAATTATTACAAGAACTAAAAGAAGAAAATCAAAATAAACCTGAAATTATATACAAAAGCTATATTAACATTCTAAATGATTTTGTTTACGAAATGTTTTTAGCAACAAATAAACTGAAGCTGAATTTATGATTAACCAAATGGCAATTTTTAACAATGTTGAAAATGATAAATTAATCAACTTCTTAAACCATATCATTGAAAATATGACTGTTAAACAATTATTATCAAAAGAAGAAGAATTTTTAGATCCAATTTCTAACGAATTTTGGAACAAAATTGTTGAAAAAAATAACAAAAAAGAAAAGGACCTAACAAATGACTAATCCATACACACGTCTAAATAAACACTTTGATGATTTCGCTGATGAAATCATGACTCAATTCAACCATATGGTTGAATCAGGAAACCCATTAGTTCGAGTAGCCCCTAAAGATAGTTTATTTACAACTTACCTAGAAAACATCAAACCAGAAGATAACCCAATCTTCCGTGAACGTCGTTATTTTGATGGTAATTACGACCACAACTTCATTCGTCGTGTCGGTAATCTAGCTATGATCACACCTGATTACAAGTTAGTCAGTATTTGGGATTTCGATAGCTATACTTTATTTGAAAACGCACGTAAAGCTATGTCAGAAGCTATTCATGACGGTCAAATCGTGGATATCTATCTTGAAAAAGAATCTGTTGCAGGTCATAAACCAAACAAAGATAATGAGAACCCAGACATCATTTGGGAGCATTACTATGTTGAGCTACCTAACAAACTTGTTAACACACGAAATATTGATACGAAGAAACATGAAGCTCGTGACGCTCATGACGTTTTAAAACGTACCGTACAAGAAGTCAACATTGATGATTTGAACACAATTATTGACCTCATTAAAGAAAACAATCTTTATCGAGGACAAGAATTCTTGTCAAACCTACAAAAATGGGTCAAATTGAAAAAAGACTATGACAAAAACCCATCAGAAGAATATCTTTGGTTCAATGCTATCAAATCTGGTCGCTCTGTCGGTTACCGTAGCAGCGTAATCGGAACTCTTATTTCTGATCTATATGACGGTGTTGAATTGGAAAAAGCTATCCATTCATACGAATCTAAAGTCGCACCTCATAATTACAAACGTCCAAAATCAATCGTCACAACTAAAATGGTTGAAGAAGCTAAAGAAACTCTAGAAAAACTAGGGTTCCTAGATAGTATTTACCGACGTCCAGCTAAATTGACAGATATCCCATCTGACAAAATTTTGTTCACATCTCAAGAACAAAAAGCATTCAATGTCTTTGATGATATGACAAAAGACTCAAAAGCATCAACTAAGAAATCCAAAGTTGAAGATGCTAAAGAAATATCTATTCATGAGCTATTAAACGAACTGAAAGATTTACAAAAACTTGAATTGTTACCAACACATTCACTTCAAGCAAATCAAATCGTTCTAACTGAAGCTCTAAATCAAGACGCTCCATCACCATTCTTGTGGTCTAACACAATATCTTGGGCTTACATCAACTCAGACACAGCTGATGCAGTAACCATGCGTGTTAAGAATGCGGGTGGTAACGTTGACGGTGATGTTCGTGTATCTCTATCATGGGATAACAAAGATGACCTAGACCTATCCGTATACAAAGATAATGATGAATATGATTGCATCTATTATGGTCGTCGTCGAGAACTAGGTGGTGAACTTGATGTTGATGCAAATGCTCACTCAATTGTAGATGAACCTGTTGAAAACATTTTCTGGAAATCAATCAATAATCTAGCAAATGGAAAATATACTATTAAAGTCAACAACTTCAACAAACGTACTAACGAAAATCAAGGTTTTACACTACAATTTGCTACAACTGAAGGAATTCAAACTTTCACCTATCCTGACAATGATGTAAATCACAAACCTTTCTTGGTATTTGAAAAAGAAAACCATAAGGTCAAACTAATTCAAATTAGTGAAGAACTTCAAAGTCAAGGTAATACTGTATCAGGTGATAAATTCATTGAAATTAAAAATGTGCTTATGTCACCAAATACTTGGGAACAAGAAGTTGGTAACAAGCATTTTATTCTTCTAACAGATGATATTGAAGTGAATGAACCTGTTCGTGGATTCTTCAATGAACAATTGAATTCTAAACTATCACCTCATCGTAAAGTTACAGAAATCTTGGGTTCAAAATTAAAAATTCAAGCATCTGACTTTGAACCAACGGATGTTGCTAAAGGATATGGTTTCTCAGAAACAATGGATGCTAACCTCATCCTACGTCTCACTTACTCAAATGGACGAAAAGTACTTGTCCATGTCTCAATCAAATAATAAAAATTAATAAAAAGGAAGGTATCTTACCATGGAACTTACAACTACTACTCTTTTCACTGCACTTGAACAAAAATGGCGCTTCCCATCTAAACGTGGACCATTGACTATTGAAGACCTATTCGATCTTCCACTCACAAAGAACAACGGTCTTAACCTAGATACTGTCGCTATTGAAATCAATAAACAACTTCAAGAAAAACAAGGTTCAACTAGCTTTGTTGAATCAACAGTTGAAAAATCAGCTGAAATCAACAAACTTGATACTATGCTTGAAATTGTAAAAACAATCATCAAACAACGTCAAGACGAACACGAATACAAACTTAATAAAGCTGCACTTGACTCTAAACGTAAAGAACTTCAACGTTTAATCGACCAAAAACAAAACGAAGCACTAGCTTCACTTTCAGTTGATGAACTTCAACAACAATTGGATGCACTAAAATAAGCTCTTCGAGACGGTTACCTTTGGTAGCCGTTTTCATAGAACTTATTTTTTATAAAGGAGAAAAAACCATGACACAAGACTTAAAACAAATAATCAAACAAAACAATTTGAACTACGAATTTTACAATCAATTAATCGAAAATTCACAATCTGAAGAAGAATTGTTTGAGAATAAAACAAAAAGAAAACAATTCATCAAAAATTACGCCCAAACCCTCAATGACTACATTTGGGAACAACTTCCTAATTTGACTGCAAAAGAATGTGTTATTTTTGACCTTGTCCCATATACCATTTGGAACGAAATGTCTGAAAAATATACCACTATTATTGACAAAATTAAAGAATTGCACGTCTAAAAGGAGGTCAAAATTTGATTGCTAGATTATTATTTATTTTATACAAACAAGAAGACCATGTTATTCCCAAATATTACTACACAATTTTGAGATTAATCTTTTGTTTTTCTTACTTTATTGCAATTTGTATTTTATCATTCGCAACAGCAAAAGATTTTACACTTAAT
>ERZ1699235.607-NODE-607-length-13357-cov-7.561905_pt1 | contig 13357 bp, 6 predicted proteins | sample MGYA00581546_ERZ1699235 | MGnify/ENA primary metagenome ERZ1699235 (study PRJEB42319, sample SAMD00040334) | human oral metagenome | material: saliva | host: Homo sapiens | study: EMG produced TPA metagenomics assembly of PRJDB4115 data set (Metgenomic analysis of... | reverse complement strand
TTTCTTAACTTTGTGCATTTTATAATGTACTTTTTTGTCCATAATAAAAAGACTCCTTTTTCCCATTTATAGCTTCATTCTAAATCATTGAAAGCTTTTTTTCAATAAGATTCGATAAATTTTCATAATTTTTAGAAAAGTCCTTTTATTGCTTTAATAACATTAGTTTTAAATGAGTGTTTATAATTATAAACATGCTCATTTTAGTTCGTTGAGAAACAGATAACTGACACTCTATGGCTATTTAGAATGATTATTGATAAGACCTCCTTTTAATGGGATTACAAGGAAATCTAATGAAAATTCACAAAATCCTTAAGGCACTTCTCTCAAAGCGACAAAAAATACTATCCTTACCAAACCATTAGGTCTGTTAAAATAGGGGCTTTTTTAGAAGACTTTCTCATACTGAAAATAAATTCTAACTATCTAAGCCACTCCCTTCTACTGAGGTTTAAGAGTTTCAAGTTCGGTCACTATAGTGCCACAAAAAACAATCACAGAGCGATAAAACATCTCATAAAAAATGGCTCAAAATCTTATCTATCCTGCTGAAACGAAGGAAATAAAAGTGAAAGAATTAACCTATTTAGACACAAATAGAGGGGAAGGTGAGAAAGATGTCAGTACAACATACAAACTTGGACACAAGCCAAGATAAGGCTAAGCCTGGTCAAGAGTTCAATAATCAAGAGCTCATTAAGAATAATTCTCCAGACAACAGGGTTGCTTCTATTCTCCTTGCAGTCGCCTTTTATTTAGCTATCGTTTATCTTGCCTTATTTTTGCTCTTAGGACTGTCAAATCCTTGGGGAATAGTTATAATGATTTTCCTAGCACCTAATTTGATTAGTTTTATTATTGCAACTATTTTAACAAGAATAGGACGTAAAAAAGGTAATAAAAACTTTCTATACACTAGTGTTATTTTTTACCTAGTCTCAATTTTTTTGGCCTATGACCCTGACTGGGGAGTTTTTCGAGTTGTACCGATTCTGTTGACTATTCTTGTAACAGTGGGAACTGTGATGTATAAACAAGATAATGAGCAAGACAACAAATAAGAGAGCATGTTCAAGTGGTCTCTTATTTTTATGTAGTCATTAGTATTTCAAAAAGTCAGTTCCATTTTGAAACTTTCACAACATCTCCAAATCAAAAAAACACCTCCTAGCTAGAATGGTTATCTAACATGAAGGTGTTTTTTATTGTGCTTATCTGAGCATTGTAAAGACTTCTACAATCCTGAAATACGAATAATCTTCGTCCTATTCTTCATTTTTCTTACGTTTGGCAAGAAATCCAAGACCAGTTGCAGTTGCCAAGGCACCCAAGGCCATACCTAATGATGAGTTTTCCTCACCAGTCTTCGGAAGCGCTTGGCTACCACGTTTGTGCTTAGGATCTCTCACTTCAGAAGTTGATTCTGAAGTAGACACTGAAGCACTTGTTGATGCTGAGGCTGAAAGACTTGCTGATGTACTCAATGAAGTTGAGGTGCTAGTGCTTTGCGATTCGCTCAACGATACAGACTCACTTGTAGAAATCGAAGAACTTACTGAGGCTGATGCTGAATTAGACACTGATTGTGATTCAGACACAGACGCACTCGCTGAAACGGACTCTGAGTTCGATACTAATTGCGACTCTGAAGTTGATACTGAGGCAGAGGCTGACTCTGATGAGCTTGCTGAAACTGATACGCTGGATGAGACTGACACAGATGTACTTGCACTTTGCAACTCACTCAACGATGCTGAGTTAGATGTCGAAAGCGATTCACTAGCTGAAATTGAAGCACTTAATGAGGCTGATACTGAATTAGACACTGATTGTGATTCAGACACCGATGCACTCTCTGAAACGGACTCTGAGTTCGATACTGATTGCGACTCTGAAATTGAGACACTTACTGAAGTTGAAACTGAGGCAGATGTATTTGCTGACGCTGATGTAGACAATGACTCAGATACACTTGTTGAGGCTGAAAGACTTGCTAAGGTACTCAATGATGTTGAAATACTTGTTGAAGCACTTATGCTTACAGAGGCACTCAAGAATGCCGATGTAGAAGCGGACTCGGATACTGAAACGCTTGATGAAGCGGATTCTGAGGCAGATGCACTTGCACTCTGCGATTCGCTCAACGATACAAACTCACTTGTAGAAATTGAAGAACTTTCTGAAAGTGACTCACTCAATGATACTGAGTTTGAAATAGATTCTGATTCAGACACTGATGCACTCGCTGAAACTGATTCTGAGTTCGATACTGATTGCGACTCGGAAATTGAGACACTTACTGAAGTTGATACTGAGGCAGAGGCTGACTCAGATGCACTTGCTGAAGCTGAGACGCTGGATGAGACTGACGCAGAAACTGAGGTTGAAACAGACTGTGATTCTAATACAGACGCACTTGTTGATGCAGACTCGGAAATTGAGGTACTTACAGAAGTTGACTCTGAGGCTAATGCTGAATCGGACGCAGACAATGACTCAGATACACTTGTTGATGCTGAAAGACTTGCTGAGGTACTCAACGAAGTTGAAATACTTGTTGAAGCACTTGTGCTTTCAGAGGCACTCAAGGATGCTGATGTAGAAGCTGACTCGGATACTGAAACGCTTGATGAAGCAGTTTCTGAGGCAGATACACTTGCTGAGGCTGACGCAGAGACTGAGTTTGAGACAGACTGTAATTCTGAGACTGAGGCACTTGTTGATGCAGACTCGGAATTAGAGACTAATTGTGATTCACTGATTGAAGCACTTACTGATGCACTTTCAGAATTAGAAACTGATTGTGACACTGAAACTGAAGCGCTCAATGACACCGACTCTGATGCGCTGACTGATTCTGACACTGAGGCTGAGGCAGAGACTGATGCGGATACGCTCGCTGATTCTGACGCTGAGACTGAAGCAGATGTGCTTGCTGATACAGACTCTGATGCACTTACACTTTGTGATTCGCTCAACGATACAGACTCACTTGTTGAAACCGAATTACTTACTGAGACTGATTGTGATTCACTCAATGATGATGAAACGCTCAATGATGTTGATTTTGAGGATGAAGCACTTTCACTTTGCGACTCACTCAACGATACAGACTCACTTGTTGAAATCGAAGAACTTTCTGAAGCGGATGCGCTTGCTGATTCTGACTCAGATACTGAAACTGATGTGCTTACTGAGGCTGATGCACTTTCACTTTGCGACTCACTCAACGATACAGACTCACTAGCTGAAACTGACGCACTTAATGATGCTGATTCTGAGTTTGACTCAGATTGTGATGTTGACGTTGATTCACTCTCTGAAGTCGAAACTGAATTTGATTCTGATTGTGAAGCTGATGTCGATTCACTTTCTGAAATCGAAACTGAATTTGATTCTGATACATAGGCTGAGACTGAAGCTGAAACTGAGTTTGAAATAGACTGTGATGCTGAGACAGAAGCACTTTCTGATGCAGACACTGAATTAGAGACTGACTGTGTTCCTGAAACTGATGCACTCAATGACGCCGACTCACTCAAGGATGCTGAGTTAGATGTCGAAACCGATTCACTTGTTGAAATGAAGCTTGAAGCCGAGTTCGAAACAGATTCAACAGTTGAAATAATCGCAGAAATTGAAGCACTGAAAGCTTGAGACTGACTTTCAAATACAGAAGCACTTAATGAGCTCGAAGTACTCAATGATACTGATTCAGAAGCCGAAACTGATGCACTCGTGCTCTGCGATTCACTCAATGATGCTGACTCACTAGCTGAAACTGAGGCACTTTCTGACGCTGATTCTGAATTAGATACAGACTGTGATTCAGAAACTGAGGCACTCTCTGACGCTGATTCGGAGTTTGAAGCAGACTGTGATTCAGAAACTGAGGCACTCTCTGATGCTGATTCGGAGTTAGATACAGACTGTGATTCTGAGATTGATTCACTTACTGACGCTGACTCGGAAGTTGAAGCAGACTGTGATTCAGAAACTGAGGCACTCTCTGATGCTGACTCGGAATTAGACACTGATTGTGATTCGCTTACTGATGCACTTACTGACGCTGACTCTGAGTTTGATACTGACTGTGTTTCAGAAACTGATGCACTTTCAGAAGCGGATTCGGAGTTAGACACTGATTGTGATTCTGAGATTGACTCACTTACCGAAGCTGACTCTGAGTTTGATTCAGACTGTGATGTTGACGTTGATTCACTTTCTGAAGTCGAAACTGAGTTTGACTCGGATTGTGAAGCTGATGTTGATTCACTTTCTGAAGTCGAAACTGAGTTTGATTCTGATTGTGAAGCTGAAATTGACTCACTTACTGAGGCTGAAACTGAATTTGATTCGGATTGTGAAGCTGAAATTGATTCACTTACTGAGGCTGACTCTGAAGTTGAAGCGGATTGTGACTCAGATACTGAAGCACTCTTTGAAGATGACTCGGAAGTCGAGACTGATTGCGATTCAGACACTGATGCACTCGCTGAGGCTGATACTGAGTTCGATTCAGACTGTGATGCTGATGTTGATTCACTCTCTGAAGTCGAAACTGAGTTCGACTCGGATTGTGATGTTGACGTTGATTCACTTTCTGAAGTAGAAACTGAATTCGATTCGGATTGTGATGCTGAAATTGAGGCACTCTCTGAGGCTGACTCTGAGTTTGAGACTGACTGCGATTCTGAAACTGATTCACTCTCCGACGCTGATTCGGAGTTAGAAACTGATTGCGATTCAGAAACTGATTCACTTTCTGATGCTGACTCGGAAGTTGAAGCAGATTGTGACTCAGACACTGACTCACTTAATGAAGCTGACTCTGAGGTTGAAGCAGACTGTGATTCAGAAACTGATGCACCCTCTGACGCTGATTCTGAGTTTGAAACAGACTGTGATTCTGAAACTGACGCACTCTCTGACGCTGACTCTGAGTTTGAAACAGACTGTGATTCTGAAACTGACGCACTCTCTGACGCTGATTCGGATTGTGATTCAGAAACCGACGCACTCTCTGATACTGATTCGGAATTTGAGACAGACTGTGATTCAGAAATTGACGCACTTTCTGACGCTGATTCTGAATTCGAGACAGACTGTGATTCTGAAATTGATTCACTTACTGAAGCTGATTCTGAAGTTGAAACAGACTGTGATTCTGATACAGAAGCACTTACTGAAGCTGATTCGGAATTTGAGACAGACTGTGATTCAGAAATTGACGCACTTTCTGACGCTGATTCTGAGTTTGAAACTGACTGTGATTCTGAGACTGACTCACTTACTGACGCTGACTCATAATTTGAGACTGATTGTGAAGCCGATGTTGACGCACTTTCTGACGCTGATTCTGAGTTAGATTCTGATTGTGAGGCTGATGTCGACTCACTCTCTGAGGCTGACTCTGAATTAGACACTGACTGTGATTCTGAAACTGATTCACTTACAGAGTCTGACTCTGAGTTAGACACTGACTGTGACTCAGACACTGATGCACTCTCTGAGGCTGATTCTGAAGTTGAAACAGACTGTGACTCAGACACTGATGCACTCTCGGAAGCGGATTCGGAATTAGACACTGATTGTGATTCTGAAAGTGATTCACTTTCTGACGCTGATTCATAATTTGAGACTGATTGTGAAGCCGATGTTGACGCACTTTCTGACGCTGAAGTTGAGTTCGACTCAAACTGTGATGTCGATGTTGATTCACTTTCTGAAGCTGACTCGGAGTTTGAAACCGATTGCGACTCAGACACAGATGCACTTTCTGAAGCTGATTCGGAATTAGAAACTGACTGTGATTCTGAAACTGACGCACTCTCTGAGGCTGATTCAGAATTAGACACTGATTGTGATTCTGAAACTGATTCACTTACTGACGCTGACTCTGAGGTTGAAGCAGATTGTGATTCTGATACTGATTCACTTACTGACGCTGACTCGGAAGTTGAGGCAGATTGTGATTCTGATACTGATTCACTTACTGACGCTGACTCTGAGGTTGAAACTGATTGTGATGCTGAAATTGACGCACTTACTGACGCTGACTCAGAAGTTGAAGCGGATTGTGACTCAGACACTGATGCACTCTCTGAAGCTGATTCTGAATTTGAGACAGACTGTGATTCTGAGATTGAAGCACTTACTGAGGCACTTTCAGAGTTAGAAACTGATTGTGATGCTGAAATTGACTCACTTACTGACGCTGACTCTGAGTTAGACACTGACTGTGACTCAGACACTGACGTACTTTCTGAGGCTGATTCTGAATTTGATACAGACTGTGATTCTGATACTGATCCACTTTCTGAGGCTGATTCGGAGTTTGAGACTGATTGCGATTCTGAGACAGACGCACTTGTTGATGCAGACTCTGAATTAGACAATGATTGTGAAGTTGAAACTGACGCACTTTCTGAAGATGATTCGGAATTAGAAACGAATTGTGATTCACTTACTGAAGCGGACTCACTCAAGGAACTTGAAACACTCGCTGATTTCTCAGCACTCAATGACGCACTTGTTGATGCAGATTCACTTTGCGAAACGCTCGTCTTCAAGGACTCACTCAAGGAACTTGAGACACTCGCTGATTTCTCAGCACTCAAAGATGCACTTATTGAAGCAGACTGGCTTTGCGAAACGCTAGTCTTCAAAGACTCACTCAAGGAACTTGAAACGCTCGCTGACTTAACAGTACTCAAAGACGCACTTGTTGATGCAGATCGACTTTGTGAAACGCTGGTCTTCAAGGAATCACTCAAGGAACTTGAAATGCTCTCCGATTTCTCAGCACTCAAAGAAGCACTCGTTGAGGCTGACTGACTTTGTGAAACGCTGGTCTTCAAAGACTCACTCAAGGAACTCGAAACGCTCTCAGATTTCACGGTACTCAAAGAAACACTTGTTGAAGCAGATTGACTTTGTGAGACGCTCGTCTTCAAGGATTCGCTCAAGGAGCTTGAAACGCTCTCAGATTTCACGGTACTCAATGACGCACTTGTTGAAGCAGATTGACTTTGTGAGACGCTAGTCTTCAAAGACTCACTCAAGGAACTTGAGACACTCGCTGACTTCACAGTACTCAAAGACGCACTTGTTGATGCAGATTCACTTTGTGAGAGACTTGTCTTCAAGGACTCACTCAAAGAACTTGAGACACTCGCTGATTTCACAGTACTCAAAGACGCACTTGTTGATGCAGATTCACTTTGCGAAACGCTAGTCTTCAAGGACTCACTCAAAGAGTTTGAAACACTCGCTGATTTCACGTTACTCAAAGACGCGCTTGTTGAAGCAGATTGACTTTGTGAGACGCTCGTCTTCAAAGACTCACTCAAGGAACTTGAGACACTCGCTGACTTCACGGTACTCAAAGACGCACTTGTTGAAGCAGATCGACTTTGTGAGACGCTCGTCTTCAAGGATTCGCTCAAGGAGCTTGAAACGCTCTCAGATTTCACGGTACTCAAAGACGCGCTCGTTGATGCTGATTGACTTTGCGAAACGCTGGTCTTCAAAGACTCACTCAAGGAACTTGAGACACTTTTTGAGGCTACCGTGCTCAATGAAAGGCTGGTCGATGCAGACTGCTTAGCGGACTCACTTCGACTTTGAGAAATCGATTCCTGCTTAGACTGACTGGCACTTTGCGACACTGACTGGCTGTAATCACTATCCGACAATTTCACCGTCACAACATTGGTCGTACTATCTTTATAAGTAATCGTTACCGTACCATCACTATTAACCGTATAAGACTTAATACGGTTTGCGACCTCTGGATTCAAGGCAGACACTGCCGCAATAATCTTACTCTTATCTGCGTCTGTTAGGACAGTCAGGCTGGTCACCTGAATAGTGCTTGTCGGCGCCACACCCGGTGTACGATCTGACAAGCGACCCTGAGTAATACGAATCTCACCCAAGCCATTTGGACGGTTCATATTTGATGCATTGTCAATAGCAGCAACATTACGTTGCCATGTGTTTCGGAAAGAATGATAAAGGTCATCCTTCAAATGAATGGTCGTTGTGATGGTTGCAGGATTGTCAGTCGTTGCTGTAATATCTCCCGTAATCGGTGCAATATTACCTGTTCCGTACTGGCTACTACCAAAGAAATTGCCATTCAAGGCATTATCATTCAAATCGGCTCTTGCAACGACTTTCATTTCTTTAAGCTTGCCACTGTCATCTGTTGCCGTGAAAGTCACAACAGCATCATCACCAGCATAGAGGGTATAGTTTTTCCCACCACCTTCGAGAGGCGTAGACTTAGGTTCCACACCATCGACAGTCAACTTGGCCGTCACTTCAGGACGCGTTCCGTCCGTTACAGCCACGGAATTGCTGGCATCTGAATACACCGCATAATCACCATACATGATACGAGCTTTGGCTGTTACACCACCTGTTTGTAACTTAACAGTCGGCGTCACAATCGCTTGACCTGAAGCATCTGCCAATGCTGTTCCCACTTCGTCGTCATTATTGTATAGAACAACTGTAGAACCTGGCTCAGCTCCCGTCACCGTTACAGGCGTCTGTGTGTAAGCCTTGTCCAATAATCTCGTTTCAACAGTTGGTGCTGCTAGTCGCTTCACTGGAGCCGTCACATCATTAGTGGTGTTATCTTTATAAGTAATGGTTACCACACCAGATGATGAAACCGAATAAGATTTAAAGTCCTTTGAAGTAGCAATATTTGGGTTAGCAGTCTTAAACGCTTCCCAAACCTTATCTTTTTCAGCCTGAGCGAGACTTCTTGTGTCATTGACAAAAGTACTCGTTGTCACCGCCGTAATCGGATTACGAATACCATCATTTTGCGGCAAAACCTGAATACGAAGCGTGCGTGTCACTGACTGCTTAGCCGTATTAGTCACTACAAAAGAAACATTATAAATTTTCCCAGGTGTTACGACCTCTGTCTGCCCAACAGTCCCCACAATATTAAAGGCGACTGCACTATTTTTCAATGCAGTGGTCTGAGGCACGTTGATACCATTCACACGATCACTACCAGAAGCGTAGCCAATGCTTTTAATACTATTTCGTGTAGGATTAGTTTCAACAACATTATAAGCCTGATTGATGTAATCAGAGTTATAAACAGAAATCAAGGCATTGTTAGCCAGACCTAAATTATACTGGGGTGCACGGAGGTTACTATTAGCATCAATACGAGAACCATTACGAGGATCACGCTGACCAGATGTCGCACGGAGCACCGCATTGGCAAGACTATTTCTAGCCTGACGAGCCTGAGCAATCGTAGGTGCCACATCACTGTCATGATCAGCCAGGCTGACACGAATGGCATCCAGGGCTTTATCCCCCTTGAGAATAGCAGCATCCGTATTTGGCAAATCGACAGCTTGAGCTTTATAGGTATAAATATCTAAGGCAAGATCTTTGAGACGCTTTTCTTGCTCTAAACGCTCAGCATCTGCCACAACTGAGGCAGCTAGCAGACCAGTCGCCGTTTCTGACAATTGGCGATTCGTTTGAACTTCGGATGTCAAGGAAGCGTTTAATAAGGTTGACTCCGAGCTGACAAGAGTCATCCCCACTTTAGAGTCGCTACTGCTATCACTCTTGCTAACTGACTGAACAGAGGCACTTGCGCTTTGCTCTGAAGTTTTTCCAAGCGTACTCTCAGACTGACTGTGAGCAGAAGAATCCGTCTGACTTACTGATTCCGATTTAGAAGCTAATGAAGCTGACAATGAAACTGAAAGCGAGGTACTCAATGACAAGGATGTCGATTTAGAAGCTAATTCAGAAGCAGACACCGATTGGCTGAGTGATAAAGACTCACTCAAAGAAGCCTCCGAAGTCTGTCTTGACGCAGTTTCAGATGACTCTTGACTATTTACTTGGCTATCTTGAACACTGGACACAGACTCCATATTTCCAAGAACAACGGAATCAGATGCAGCTAAGAGATCAGTCTTAGCTCCTGCTTCACTTTCCAAAATCGGCTGATCAGTCATTTCATCCGCATGAGCCACGTGAGTTGCAACAGAGCCACCAAGCAAGGCCCCAGTTGCAAGCACTCCTTTGAGCACTGTCTGACCAGAAAAGGCAGGTGCTTCCACCTCTACCTGCTGGGCACCAACAGACGGTATATCCACACCCCCTCTAAGCACCTTAAAAAGACCAAAATTCGACGTCGCCGCGCGAAGCCAGTGCTTCCCTGACTTAACCAATTTAAACCGTGTCACACGATCGGTTTCACGATATTGACCTTCATTCCTTCTAAAAAACATATATACTCCATTTATTTTTGATTAAAACACTCCTTTCAATTTTATCATAAAATTAAGCAAAAAATCTCATTTCAAGATTGCTTTCTAGCGATTAATCCTTTCTTTCATTTCCCTAAAAATACGATAATAATGCTAACCCTAAGACTTATTAAAACTATTTGTATTTTTAGAATATCAGACTAAAAAAATCCCCTACCAATTAGGAAATCTCTCTAATCGATAGGGGATATTTGATTATCTCGCTAGAAGATAATGATTAAACTTACTAGGATTTAGAAGTCTTCACTTTCTTCTTCATCTTTCTTACGTTTGGCAAGAAATCCAAGACCAGTTGCAGTTGCCAAAGCACCCAAGGCCATACCTAATGATGAGTTTTCCTCACCAGTCTTAGGAAGCGCTTGGCTACCACGTTTGTGCTTAGGATCTTTCACTTCAGAAGTTGATTCTGAAGCACTCATTGAGGCTGAGATCGAAGCACTTGTTGATGCTGAGGCTGAAAGACTTGCTGAGGTACTCAATGAAGTTGAAATACTTGTTGAAGCACTTGTGCTTTCAGAGGCACTCAAGAATGCTGATGTAGATACTGACTCTGATACTGAAACGGATGCGCTCGCTGACTCTGAGGCAGAGACTGAAGCGGATGTGCTTGCTGAAGCTGACTCTGATACTGAAGCGGATGCGCTCGCTGATGCTGACGCAGATGCTGATGCAGATTCAGATGCACTTACTGATTCTGAGACAGAGACTGAAGCGGATGCGCTTGATGACTCAGATACAGAAACTGATGCACTCGCTGATTCTGACGCAGAGACTGATGCAGATGTGCTTACTGACTCTGAAGCGGATGCACTTGCTGAGTCTGATGCGCTCGCTGAGACTGACTCAGATACTGAAACGGATGTGCTTGCTGAGGCTGACGCAGATGTTGATGCTGACTCTGACGCGCTTGCTGATTCTGATGCTGATGCTGAAGCGGATGTGCTTGCTGATTCTGATGCAGAGACTGAAGCGGATGTGCTTGCTGATTCTGATGCTGATGCTGAAGCTGATGCACTTGCTGATTCTGATGCAGATACTGACTCAGATGCACTTGCTGATTCTGATGCAGAGACTGAAGCGGATGTGCTTGCTGATTCTGATGCAGAGACTGAAGCGGATGTGCTTGCTGATTCTGATGCTGATGCTGACTCAGATGCGCTTGCTGATTCTGACTCTGATACAGAAACTGATGCGCTTGCTGATTCTGATGCAGAGACTGAAGCTGATGTGCTTGCTGATTCTGATGCAGATGCTGAAGCTGACTCAGATGCACTTGCTGATTCTGATGCAGAGACTGAAGCTGATGTGCTTGCTGATTCTGATGCTGATGCTGAAGCTGACTCAGATGCACTTGCTGATTCTGATGCAGATGCTGAAGCTGACGCAGAGACTGATGCAGATACGCTTGCTGATTCTGACTCTGATACAGAAACTGATGCGCTTGCTGATTCTGACTCTGATACAGAAACTGATGTGCTCGCTGATTCTGATGCAGAGACACTCGCTGAGGCTGACGCAGAAACTGAGTTGGAAACAGACTGTGATTCTGAGATAGAGGCACTTGTTGATGCAGACTCAGAATTTGAAACTGATTGTGATTCTGAAACTGAAGCACTTACAGATGTACTTTCAAAATTAGATACTGATTGTGAGCCTGAAACAGATGCACTCAATGACGCTGACTCACTCAATGATGCTGAGTTAGATGTTGAAATCGATTCACTTGTTGAAATGAAGCTTGAAGCAGAGTTCGAAATAGACTCAACAGTTGAAATGATTGCAGAAATTGAAGCACTGAAGGCTTGAGACTGACTTTCAAATACAGAAGCACTCAAAGAGCTTGATGTACTCAATGATGCTGACTCTGAAGCGGACACTGATGTACTTGCACTTTGCGATTCACTCAATGATGCTGACTCACTAACTGAAATGGATTCACTTAATGACGCTGAAGCTGAGTTCGATTCTGACTGTGAAGCTGATGTTGACTCGCTCTCTGAGGCTGACTCGGAATTAGAAACAGACTGTGATTCTGAAACTGACGCACTTACTGACGCTGACTCAGAAGTTGAAGCAGATTGTGATTCTGAAACTGAAGTACTTTCTGAAGCTGACTCGGAGTTTGAGACAGACTGTGATTCTGAAACTGATGCACTCTCTGAAGCTGATTCTGAGTTTGAAACTGACTGTGATCCTGATACAGAAGCACTCCCTGACGCTGATTCGGAGTTAGACACTGATTGTGATTCGCTTACTGATGCACTCTCTGAAGCTGATTCTGAAGTTGAGACAGATTGTGATTCTGAAATTGATTCACTTACAGACACTGACTCGGAGTTTGAAGCTGACTGTGATTCTGAAACTGACGCACTTTCTGATGCGGATTCTGAGTTAGACTCTGATTGTGATTCTGATATAGAAGCACTTACTGACGCTGACTCGGAATTAGACACTGATTGTGATTCGCTTACTGATGCACTTTCTGATGCGGATTCGGAAGTTGAGACAGATTGTGATTCAGACACTGATGCACTCTCTGAAGCTGACTCGGAAGTTGAGACAGATTGTGAAGCTGAAACAGACGCACTTTCTGACGCTGACTCGGAAGTTGATACTGATTGTGATTCGGAGTTTGACTCACTTACAGATGCTGATTCTGAAGTTGAAACAGATTGTGATTCTGAAATGGATTCACTTACAGACACTGACTCTGAGTTTGAAGCAGACTGTGATTCTGAAACTGACGCACTTTCTGAAGCTGACTCTGAAGTTGAGGCTGATTGTGATGTTGATGTCGACTCGCTCTCTGAAGCGGATTCTGAATTTGAAACAGACTGTGATTCTGAAATTGATTCACTTTCTGACGCTGAAACTGAATTCGATTCGGATTGTGACGCTGACGTTGATTCACTCTCTGAGGTAGAAACTGAATTCGATTCGGATTGTGATGCTGATGTCGATTCACTCTCGGAAGTTGAAACTGAATTTGATTCCAGCTGTGATGTGCTTACTGATGCACTTTCTGACGC
>ERZ1699235.604-NODE-604-length-13378-cov-2.006716_pt1 | contig 13378 bp, 8 predicted proteins | sample MGYA00581546_ERZ1699235 | MGnify/ENA primary metagenome ERZ1699235 (study PRJEB42319, sample SAMD00040334) | human oral metagenome | material: saliva | host: Homo sapiens | study: EMG produced TPA metagenomics assembly of PRJDB4115 data set (Metgenomic analysis of... | reverse complement strand
AATTAGTTGCTAGAGGAGTTCGTATGGAAGCACAGAGTATTGAAGATGATGAGATCTCATTTGATGTATATATCTTTAATATTCAACCAGGATACAAAATCAATTATTTGACAGGATCATCTCAGAAAAATTGAGGAGGGGAAAAATGAATCCAAGACTTAGCTTATATTTTAGTGAAGAAACACATGAAAAATTTAAGGAAATAAAATCCTACTTGAAAGAATCGGCTGCTTTGCAGAAACAATATCGAAATAATTCAGCAACGCTTGTCACTTTGATTGAAGTTTTTTATAAACTTTTTATTGAATTAGGAGAAGGAAAAAATTTCTATGAGCGACTAACTCAGCTGGAAAAAAATTTGGGGGATTCCTTTGATTCTGGAAACGAAAACAAGGCAATTCATCGACAACTTGATCAAATTCTCTATTTAGCGCTGACCAATTTTCATGCTATTACGAAAGATGATTTTGATGTTCAAGAATTGGAATCTATTCATTCACGATTGGATCCTACACAGCATGAATTAATGGCAAGAATCAACGATGTCATTCAAGAAGATATTGCACGTGGTCAAACTATCAAACATTCTCATTAATTGAAAGGAGAAGTAGGAAGTGAGTGAGTCTAGTCCAAGTATTACCTTCATGCTGCAATATACAGAAGCAAATAGTGGGTTTGTAGACTACACCAATAGAGACGAAGCTGTTGAGGTTGATAATGAATTAAATTTAGAAACGCACAGACAAAACATTGAGTCTCTAACTGAAGATGAACTACAAAAAATCCAAGCTGAAGTCCCAGAAACAAAACTTAATTTCCAGGAGTACATCGATTATATGAATCGTTCTTATGCTACTGAAAATCAAAGTGAAGAGATGACTGCGATTTTTACAAAAGAGGCTAATTATTTGCAGCGTAGTAAAGTAACTGAATTGAAAAGTAAGTTAGAACAGGCTTATCAAAATGGCTCTCTTCTATGGCAGGGTGTTATCTCTTTTGATAATGATTTTTTGGCCAAGGAGGGATTATATGATCTGGAAACTGGGAAAGTCGATCAGCAAGCTATCAAGTCGGTCATACGTGAAGCATTGCCAAGGTTAATTGAAAAAGAAGGCTTATCTGATTCATCATTTTGGTGGGCCAATATTCACTTGAACACGGACAATATTCATGTGCATTTTGGTTTATCTGAAGTTGAATCTGCAAGAGAAAAAATTTTCTATCGACCTCGTGGACGAATGGAATTTAGAGGAAACTTTTCCCAGAAAACTATTGAGCGTTTTAAAAGTGATGTTTTTCATGGTCTGTTGAATGAACAGACTAGAGGAATGATTGTTCGACGAGAACAAATCTTGGCGAATATCAGAAGTGAATTGATTAATTCTGTATTTAGAGATCAGAAGGTTCGTTCTTCGGCTGAAAAAAATTTTTTGGAGCAGGCTTACAACCATTTGCCAATGGATAAAAAATGGCGTTATGGTTCAAATGCAAGAGATTTTGCAGTCAGTAAATTCTTCCTTGACCGCTATCTGGACTCCTATTTAGAAAATGAAGGGAAAGAGCTCTATCAAGAATTTCTGAAAGAAACGAAGAACTTTCTAGAAACCTATAGAGGAGCTTATTCAGCTGAAAAAAAATCAGCCTACGAGAAGATTCGGAAAGTTGATGGTCGTTTTGAGAAAACACAACAGGAGGCTGCAGGCTATCATCTGCAGCAATTAATAGCGAGTCGAGAGAAGGAATTGAGAGAACGACTAGCAAATAAGATCTTGCACCTATTTCGTGAGAATGCTCCTGAAATAGCTGATGTTCGGCTGAAAAAAAATTTGGCCAATTTCTCAGTAAAGAATCAACAAATGATCTTAGCCCAGGATCCTAACGCAAGTGTTATCAAAACACTAGATGCCTGGAAAAAACTGGGTTATGATCTAAAAGATGGGGCGAAACCTCTTGAAATCACAAAACCAGTCTATGCTGCTTATGATAAACACGGAACAGGTTTGGGACGTCCTGAATATGTTACGGAATTAGTTTATGATGTGAGTCAAATGAAAGAAGACTTACTGGAGAAGCAACTTAGTTTAAGAGACTTGTCGCTCTTTTCTTCAGCTGATTTGAAAGATCTTGTAGAAGCGGCCAAAAAGAAAAGCGATCGATCATTGAAAGAACGCCAAGAGTTAGGAACATTTCGCTATGCATTAAAATTGAGTCTATTGGAAGAAAAACAAAGTAGTTTATTAGTTCGTAAAACTCTTTTTGATCAAATTCAACCACTTGAAACTGATAAGCCATTTGTTGAATTAAAAAAGAAGGAGATTCTTCAAAGACTGAAGCTGACTGAATTGCAACTGAGCCCAAATTATAAACTAGGTGAAGCAGACCAATCTCTAAAACAATCTCTTGCTAACCAGTTTGAAGATAGTGTTTCATTTTCAGTAGAAAAGGCTGATTTATTAGCAATTCAAGCACCAATTAAACGTCTGAAGGGAGAATTAGCGGCAGTTCAACCTCTTCAAGATGAAGGAGTGCTGACTATTCTAAAGGGCTATCCTGTGACGAAAAATAGTTATATAGAAGAGCTACAGACCCATATCTCAATTTTTCAGCTGAAACATCAGATTTACAGTCGAAACAAGGAAATTTCACAAACGACTGATCAAGCGATTATTCAAAAATTAAAACAGGAGAATGCGAAAGGATTTTCTGAGCTCAAATCACTCTATCAGAAATTGTTGCCAGAGGAGGAAAGTAATCAGAAAAGTCAGTTAGCTCAAGCTGTTTCACAGAAAATGCAAGAAAGAAAGGTCCTGCAAAGAAAAAATGTCCAACAATCGCAAGGTAAAGCAATCATCAATACAGATTTTATGAGAAACTTGACCAACTCTCTTCAAAGAGCCCAACGTGCAAATAAAAAAGCCCTTATGGAACGTGAGAGAAGTGATGAGAGACAAGAACTGGAGGAGAAGGGACACAGTATATAAGAGTCATTGTAAAAGCAATGACTTTTTTTGTTGAAAATGGAAATCTATTGTCCCTTTAACTGTGATTTCTCGATTATTACATAGAATAGAAGGATAAAAAGAGAAAGGAGTAGAAAAATGGAGCTAGTATTTCCAGATGTTGCAGTTGAAGACTTTGATTTCTCAGCCGAATGGTTAATTACGGCAATGAATGCTGATAACAAGCAAGTGCATTTTGAGGGTCAAGGAAGAAATTCTGATTTAGAAATGGTTCTAGATTTTAAGGAAAATTCTGAGCTATTTGAATCTTTTTCAGTAGGGGAATTGGTTCACTTAGATCCAGAAACGTTTCTACAAGCAGAGAAAGAGCCGTATAAACCACAGTATGAAGGATTTTAAGGAGATTTTATATGACAGAACAAGAATCAAGACGTGGGAAAACTCGTAGAGAACGTGTTGAATTTGCACGTTCTAGAGATATTTTGGATGTTGCAAACGAGCTTCAGATGGAGCTGGTTCGATCTGGACGAGACTATCGATGGAAAGAACATGATAGCCTAGTTATTTCAACTGATAAAAATTTATGGAAATGGTTTTCTAGAAATACAGGTGGTGATGCGATTTCTTTGGTTGAGACAATAAAGGAAGTAGATTTTAACCAGTCTGTAGATTTTTTAAATGATGGAAATTTTAAAGAGTTTCAAATGGTTGAAAGACCTCAAGAAGATTTTAAATACTATCTTGAGAAATACGAGCAGCCGTTTTCAGCTGGACGAGATCACTTGCGGAATCAACGTGGACTATCAGATGAAACAATTGATTATTTTTTGGAACAAGGTGTTTTAGCCCAAGCTAACGCCAAACTTGACTACTTTGCGGAAGGCACTGGTGGAGTCACAACAAATGCGATTGAGCCAGTTATTGTCTTCAAGTCCCTTTCTTCTTCAGGTGAAGTTGTTGGAGCCTCTTTACAAGGAATCCAGGAGAATTGGGAGAAGTGGCCAAAACATGGATATGCTAAAGTGATTATGAAAAACTCCGATCCTATGACAGGTATTCATGTCGATATTGGCAGTCCAAAACGATTGATTTTTACTGAGAGTCCAATTGATTTAATGTCCTACTATGAATTGCACAAGGATAGTCTTCAGGACGTCAGATTAGTTTCTATGGATGGTTTGAAAGAATCGACTATTGGCCGTCATCTATCTCAAATTCAAGCTGAAATTTCAGGACAACCACTAAGATGGACACCTGAACAAATGGCAGACGGACTTCAAATCGCTATTGATCATCACTTTTTTGAAGATGGGAAAAATGCGGATTTAATCACCCTAGCTTTAGATAATGATAAAGCAGGTAGAACATTCATTCAAGAATTGGAAGCAAAAGGAGCTGTTATCAATTCGGATCTACCAGAACTAAGATCAGGGCAAGATAAAACGGACTGGAATGATGTTCTAAAAAGTCAGCATGAAGAAAAATCTGATAGTCGAAAATCAGAATATGAAGAAATAGCTGAAGCAACTTTATCAGAATCAAGTCACTTTCCTGATACCAGCCACCTTTCTCCTGAAGATGCGGAGTGGCTTAAAGAAAATTGGAACAACATTTCTTTCTCTGTTCAGTCAACTAGACCCTCTGAAACAGATCTAGCTGCGGAAGAAAAGCATTCTCCAGGCAATCAAGAGTCTATTAGGAATATAGAGGAGAATGCTTGAAGATTGATGAGCTATGAAGAGGTAAAACGTGAAAATGAAGCATTAACAAAGAGTTTAAATAATCGGATTCAATCTGGAGAATTATCGATTGAATTTGCCCCAGATTTCTATCTATATGATGTCTTTGCGAAGTTAGGAAATAGCCATCCTACCAAATATCTCAATGATAAGCGAATGGAAGTGTTGTCTCCCATTCATTCACTTTTGACCTCTATTGATGATCGAACGGTTGATTTATACAAGAAAAAAGGGACTTCGGAGCAGGATTCTTTGTATCAAGCATTGAAACCTCATCAGAGAACTTTGGGAGTAGATATTTCAACCCGATTTATTGGTGAACTTGCAATAGCAGCATACAATACCAACAAGCAGATAGAAAGCCTCTCAAGTGACAGTTTCGGCGTCTATTTTGGTGAAAGAACCCTTGATAATCTATCACAATCGGTTGAGCGAATGTTGGAGTATCCATTGATTGAATCGGGAACAAGAGACTTTGCCCATGGTTTTGTGACAACACCAAATACATTGTTTCACTATTTGGATGAGCAAGAGGGAGAAGTGGTTTTAAATCATGAATTATTGGATAACTTGATGTCACGTTTTGAGACTCATCCCATTAAGATAATAGAGGCTTCAGAAGAGAAAGAAAAAGCCCCTGAGAAATCTCAAGAGCTAGATATGATTTTTGAGCAACAAAAAAACGAGAGGACCAGTGGTAGTCTGGGGTCTTTACAGCCCGAAGCTGAAGGCAGTCCCACACCCGTACCAAAAGCTGGCACCTTTGAACGCTCTGTTACCAGTCGTCCTACGACATCCTCTCATTTACTTTATTTTACCATAAATGAAGAGTTTCAGTCAAGTAACGATGGCTACTATCACTCTATTTCCTTAGATGAATTAACTAAATTGAATCGTCCAATCCGTCGACTAGCTTTGCAAAATGCAGCACAGTATTATTTGGATGAGTTGGCCAACTCAAAGATTTATTATGTTACCCCTGATAAGACTGTACAAGTTCATTTTGAAGAAAAGCACTTCATGCACCTAACAGGAATTAAACCAATTGCATTAGGGCAGACACCCGAGAAAACTTTACATGATTTTGCAGAAGGAAATGGGCATTTTGATAATATTTTATTGGCTAATAATGATGCAGCTTTTGACAAACTAAAGGTCTTATCAGATCTTTCAGTAGCAACAGAAAGTACATCTTTCTATTTTGATGATTTAACTGATCTTAGGCGATATGATGGACGTTTTGATAGTCTTATAAAGTCTGATGATAAAGATATTATCTTGTTATTCAAAGAGTTAGAGGAAGAAAACTATATTCCAATATCAGTTTTTAAGTCTCGGACAAAACTTACCAAGGAACTGGATACGGTAGATAAAACACCTATTCTTGGCGTATTCCGTGAACGTGATGGCCAGATTGAACAGCTATCGATTAATGAGGAATATGTTAAAGATGGTGGCGAGGAAATGTTATCTATCTTAAAAAATAAGCAGTATGAGGAGGTTTCTGAAGAACCTGAACCACCAGCTCCAGAGAATACACTGAATAACTCCCTACTTGATGCGAATAAGTTTACTCAAGTCTTAGATACTGTCTATAATTTAGGCGTGCCTAGTGACATCTCAAAAACTCCAGAAGAATTTCATCAGGCATGGAATCAGTATCTTGACTATGCAAAACAGTACAATGATAGATTTGATCAGATTATTGCAGCCGCTGGGAAAGATCATCTCCTAGATACAAATTCAGATTTTTATAAAGAATGGATACAAGATCATATCTATAAGGAAAACTACCATGTACGCCTTCAATGGTCTGAGGAACGCCCAGAAAGCCCTATATTGCCATTTAAAGAGACAGAGCTGATATCTTATCAAGATTTCGCTAGGGAGCTATATAAGGCCAATCAGGACTTTTATCCAATTCATCAAGAAGGAATGAAACAAGTAACAGCAGGCAATACTGAAGGCTATATCCCTCCTACCAAAATTAAGTTTGATGTCTATGCTCCAGGTGGTGAAGTGATCAAAGAGGGAATTCGATATGATATTGGAGATGAGACTACACCAATTTCACAAATGCTAGGATTAGGATATCGTCGACTCAACGGTCAATCTGAACTAGCATCGATGGATGAAGAAATTCTTTCTCAGCTGGAAAATAGAGAGGTGAATAAGGAAATTTCCCAGGAAGCAAATGAATCATTTCGATTGACAGAAGAAGTAGCAGGTCAAACTCTTGATACAAGAGAAACGGTAGCTTTTCAATCTTCTAAGCAAGAAACTAAAAATAATTTGCTTCAGCGTGTAGAGGAGATTCTGAAAGAGGAACCTATTTCGGATTTGGAGACTCCTGAAGTAAACTCAAGTAGTATTGATTATGCTGCTTTAACGCCTCATGAATTGAGTGAGGTTGCTTTCCAAAAAGTGAGAGAGTACACAGAAACACCAGAACGGTTAGAAGAGTATCTGAATTTTATGAGTAAGTTTCCAGAGCTCTCACCTAGAAATGTCGCTTTGATTCAGGAACAGTGGCCAGGAGCGAATGCAGTCGCAACCTATAATCAATGGCAATCGATGGGGGAAGTTCTTGGGATTACTTCAGATCAGGTATTTGAAACTAGAAATACCTATACCAATAAAAAAACAGGTCGAACAAGAGAAGTTGTCCATAACAATCTTTCGGTTAATACAGGAGAAAAATCACATATTACCTTGTTTAGACCTATGATGGTTGAGATGATTCCTGTATTGGATGAAAATGGAAATCAGGTAAAAAATGGAAAAGGCAATCCAAAATATAAAAGACTTTCTGAAGCGACACCTGAAGAAAAGGCATTAAAGAAAGAAGGAAAATTGAAATCTCGCTTCTTCCAGGAAAGAGATTCAAACACAGGCTTAGCTAAATTCGCTACGTATAAAGTATTTGAGTTATCTCAAACAACCTTGAAGCCTGAATTTTATCCAAAAGCGATGCCAAATCGTCACTATGATTTTAATATGGATCATATTCGTACGAAAGAGGTGCTAGAGGGGCTTTCAGACTATGCTAAGGGTATTGGGGTAACAATCTATCAAGACGATGCAAAAGAGTTGAGAAGTGCGAAAGGAGCTTTTTATTCAGATGAACAAAAGATACTTTTGAATCCAGATAATACTCCTGGGGAAGTCGTTGCAACCACTATTCACGAGTTAGCGCATGCTACTTTACATAATCCTAAATTTGCTAATTCGTATAAGGAGGATGTCTCAAAAGATCGTAGAGAACTTGAAGCTGAGATGACAAGTTATCTCGTTTCTAAGCATTTTGGCTTAGATACCTCTGAGAAAGCCATTCGCTATATGGCAATTTGGACTGATAATTTGACATCTCTTGATGATCAACAACTAGCGCAATCTATGAAACGGATTCATGGAACAGTATCAAAGATTGTAAAAAGTGTTGAACAACATACAAAGCCTTATCAGTTGAATAGACAGGTGGGACAAAATCAAAATTTTATCCAAAGCCCAAAGAAGGGGCTTAAAGTCTAGAAAGAGCGCTCTTTAAGAGCCTCTTTTTTGTGTATAAAGTTATATAACTTTATGTACTGTTTTTTGATACCAACTCACTCTATTCTTTGTCGATGTCCCTTTACAAAAGATTTTTTAATTATAGCTTACAATGACAGAAAATGAAGTAGAAGGAGAATGATATGGTTATAGTTATTCTGGCTGAAAAAGAGAAACAGGCAGAAGCTTATGCTACAGCTTTGGGACAATTTAGTAAAAAGAAAGGTGTCTATGTTATCAGGCACTCACTCTATTTTCCAGCTGAAGCTCATGTGGTGGCTGCTGAAGGGCACCTATTTGAATATAGTGAACCAGACAATTGGTCGCTTGATAAATTACCTCTTACAAATGTTTCATTTAAGCAACATCTGAAAGAGGACAAGGATTCGAGAGAAAAATTTAAGAGAATCTATGATGAAGTGGTAGCAGCGGATCAAGTGCTTATTGGGACGGATGCTGATAGAGAAGGAGAGCGGATTGCGTACTCTATTTTATCGCATATACCAGGAGGCAAGGAGAAAATTTGGAAACGTCTTTGGGCAAGCTCCATGACAAAGAAAGCTCTTCAAAAAGCTTTTCAGGAATTGAAGGAACCTTCAGAAACCTATAATTACTATTTAGAAGCTGAAGCACGTGCACAAAGCGATTGGTTGGTAGGCATGAATTTATCACCTCTTGCAACGATTGATCTTCAAGCAAGAGGGCAACTCCCTCGAACAAAAGGTAGCCATCTATCTGTTGGCCGAGTTCAAACACCAGCGGTCAGACTAGTTTGTGAGAATGATTTAGAGATTCGCAACTTTACTCCAGAAAAATATTGGAAGCTTCAGTTGGAGGATAAGAAAAATGGGGTATTTTTCACCACAAAAGACAAAACTAAGGATAGTGAGGTTATTTTGGCCTCTTCAAGGGGATTATCAACCACCTCTGTTATTTCTTCAGTTGAGGTAGAAAATCATCAGAAATCAGCTCCACAATTATTTACCTTGTCTGCATTACAAAGTTTTGCAGCAAGTGCTTGGAAATTTGACTCAGATAAAACAGAGAGCATTGTTGAGGGACTATATTTGGAAGGATTTCTCTCCTATCCACGACCAGATTCAGAATACATCAATCAATTTGAGTTTAACGATTTAAAAGAAAATCTATCTGCCTATCAAAAAGCTATTAATTGTCATTTTCAGCCAGCGTTTCTGGAGCCTAGAGAAGATTATGTCAATGATGAAAAAGTATCTGGTACAAGCCACTCAGCCTTGATTCCGACTGAAAGAATTCCAAACCTTTCAAATTTAAAAACTGACCAACGACTGATTTATGAAGCAGTTGTGAAGCAGGCAATCTTGATGTTTGCGGATGATTGTTATTATTCAACCAAAACAATTGAAGTAGAAAATAATGGTCTTGTTTTTAAAACAAAGGGTAGAACGCTTCATAAATTAGGATGGGCTGAATGGAGTTCACGAAAGGTACGAGGTCCAGTTGAAGTTCCTGATTATCAAGTAGAAGATAGAATTGAGACACAAGTTCAGATTGCAGGGGGTGAAACAAAACCACCTAAACGATTAACTGAAAGCCAATTGATTGGCCAAATATTTCCTAAATATGGCTTGGGAACACAAGCCACTAGAGGAGAAATCATTAAAAAAATTCAGAGTAAGGGTTATGTTGTTAAAGATAAAAAAACAGGTCAACTAACTCCCACCAATAAGGCCTATCTACTTATCAATTATCTCTATGACAATGAATTCTCTGATCCAGAGACAACAGGAGGCTGGGAAATGTTTCTATCTCAAATAGGAGAAGGGACAATCAATCCACGAGAATTTGTGGATGCGATAAAAGACAAGCTCACTCTTCAAATCAAGGAGGTAAAAGAAAGAGGTGATTAAGTGTGACTACTGAAGAAAAGAAAAAAACACCCTATTTAAATCGTTATACAGATAATTTGACAGAAAAAGTTTCAAAAAAAGCGGAAGATTATCAGGTGTACGGACGTGATAAAGAAGTAGAAGCTGTTCAGACCACTCTTCTCAGGCGAACTAAGAATAATCCTATTTTGGTGGGAGAAGCTGGAGTTGGAAAAACAGCTATTGTTGAAGGATTTGCTTTAGCCATTTTAAGAAACCAGGTATCTCCAAAATTAAAAAATTTGACCGTGCGTTCTCTGGAACTATCTAGCTTAATGTCAGATGAGGATGGAGGATTTATTGTTAAGTTTAAAAAAATTATTGAGGAGATGGTAGAAACCAAAGGAGAGAATCTTCTCTTTATTGATGAATTTCATACTATTGTTGGTGCTGGTGGTTCAGATAAGGGCGCTTTGGATGCTGGAAATATTGTAAAGCCAGTTTTGTCACGTGGTGAGATGCAATTGATTGGCGCAACTACTTTAGATGAATTTCATGAGTATGTCGAACAGGATCGAGCGCTAGAGCGAAGAATGCAGCCGATTATGGTTGATGAGCCAACAACTATTCAAGCGATTGAAATTCTTGAACAAGCTAAAACTATTTATGAAAAATTTCACCAGGTGTCTATTAGTTCCGATGCTGTAAAACAAGCTGTACTTCTATCTGTTCGCTACATACCTGATCAATTTTTACCTGATAAAGCCTTTGACTTAATAGATGAAGCAGCGACAATTTGTTCTACAAATGGGTTAGGCCATGTAGGTAAGCAAGAAATTGCAGAGGTGCTGAAAAATAAAACAGGTATTCCTGTCACGACGATTTTGAAAGGTGACAAGGAAAGGCTAGATGGTTTAAAAGAAAAGCTGTCACGACGTGTTAAAGGCCAAGATGAGGCTGTAGAAGCTGTTGTGAACGCTATAACTGTTGCACAAGCTGGCTTACAGGATCAAAGAAAGCCCTTGTCTTCCTTCATGTTTTTAGGAACTTCAGGAGTTGGGAAAACAGAGCTTGCCCTGGCATTGGCAGAGGGGATGTTTGATGATGAGGATGCAATCATTCGCTTTGATATGTCTGAGTATAAACAAAAGGGAGATATCACAAAGCTGATTGGCGATCGTCAAACTAGAACGAAAGGTCAATTGACTGAGAAGATTAAACAGAAACCTTATAGCGTTATTCTGATCGACGAGGTGGAGAAAGCACACTCGGAAGTTGTAGATTTATTTTTGCAGGTACTTGATGCAGGACGTTTGACTGATTCAACTGGAAGGCAAGTGAGCTTTAAGAATACGATTGTCATTATTACTACGAATATTGGTTCTCAAAAAATTATTAAGCAGTACGAATTGAAAGGGAATTTTAAAAAGCTAACCGATAGGGATAAAATTCAGTTTGAAAAGAGCATGACGTTGGAGTTGGAGACTAAATTCCGACCAGAATTTCTCAATCGAATTGAATATAAATTGATTTTTAACATGTTAGACGAGGAAGTGAATAAGGAAATTATTGTCAAACAGCTATCAGAAATTCAAGAAAGAATGAAGAATAAAAAGTTGACTCTCTCTTACGAAGAAAGTTTGGTTACTTATTTATTGGATGTAGGAACAAATATAAAGGACGGGGCACGGCCACTTGAAAGAGTGATTAAGCATAAAGTACTTCCTTTAATTTCTAAAGAGTTTCTGAACTTATCTGATCCCAACCAAGAGTATCATTTCCATCTTTGGGTAGAAGGTGATGCACCAGATGAGTATCACCGTGAAGACAAAAGAAAAATATTATTCGAGGTCGAAGCTGAAAATACGTCATTTGGTGAAGCATTATTTTCTTAAAACTCACCTTAAAAAAATGATTGTCCCTTTAAAAAATTTTTTTCAATTATCTATTATACTAACGTTGTCAAAAAACAAAGGAGGATTTCTATGAAAAATTATTTGACAAGACAAATTCAGCAAGTAAAAACAAAATCACAGATGTTTTTATTGAGCCTTTCCCTATTCCTAACAGGATCTACCGTGTATGCGGACGATCCATTTGTTAAGTCGGATAACTTGGCAAAACAAGGAATTACAAAAGTTCAGCTAGTCAGTGTTGCGCTATTTGGTCTAGCTGCCGTTGTCACCTCGCTCATTTATGCGTTTGGTGGACGGGAGTTAAAAGCCTCAATGAAAAAACATTGGGTATCAATTGCAATTGCAATTATTGGTGTTTCAGCGGGACCAAGTATTATTGAATGGATTTTTGAGTTCGTGAAAAGTTAAGGGGTGGTGATTTATGGCTTTTTCACTCTTTAATAAAGGTCGCTGTACGATTACAGATGATCTATTTCTAGAAATTACCTGGGAAGATGGAAGAGGTCCAGAGGATGATAGTGAGTTACTTGCTATCATCGATGTATTGGATCATAGTTCAGGTTATTCTCAGCGGATTTCAAAAAATTTCCCCTACCTAACATTTCAACAGGCAGAGTTGTTATTTAGAGAGTTGAAACAGATGTATGGTCAGTTTCAGCTGAAAAAAGTAGCAATCGCCCATCTGGAAGGGAAAAGCGTGGTAACAGAAGGAGAGGTTTACGCTAGTCCATTTCTGATTACTGAAGACTATGAAAACCTCTTGCTTCCCCTCATTCAAGCGATACTTACTCGCTCTGAATTTGCAAATTACAGCTATCAAGAAAAAAGGGAGTATTTTGAGAACCAGATTTATCCTGTATATAAACAAAGTATGGGATTGTCTGATTCTTCTCTTCCTATTTTCCCAGCTGAAGGTGAGACGATGGCTGTTTCACAACCCAATCGCCTACCACCTGCTCCAAATGCAAGGGAACAAACAGATGTTGTGTCTTCCGTATCTCAAAAGCAATCAGTTTCTCTGAAGAAATTTTATCTATTCTTAGGTTTTTTAGGAGTGCTTGCAGTAGTAAATATCGTTGGTGTATTTTTTGCTTTCGCTCAACTATCAAGCCAGTCTGAAAAAGTAAATTTCTTATATCAGGAACAAAAAAATACTCAACTTATCATTTCAACGAAAAATGAAGTTGATGTATTTAGCCGTTATTTCTTACCTTCTTATTACTCGGGCAAAAAAGAAAACCTAGTAGATTTTCTTTCTGAAGGTGATGCAAAATTTACCAAACCGAAAGAAGGAATTTTACAGTCCGTTATTTTAGAGAAATTGAATTATGATTCAGAAACTCAAAGATATACGGTTTCCTATATCC
>ERZ1699235.601-NODE-601-length-13439-cov-4.784330_pt1 | contig 13439 bp, 10 predicted proteins | sample MGYA00581546_ERZ1699235 | MGnify/ENA primary metagenome ERZ1699235 (study PRJEB42319, sample SAMD00040334) | human oral metagenome | material: saliva | host: Homo sapiens | study: EMG produced TPA metagenomics assembly of PRJDB4115 data set (Metgenomic analysis of... | reverse complement strand
CGACTGGGGTTACTCCTGGGTTCCGGTCGTCGGCCCCATCGTCGGTGCCATCGCCGGTACTGTTTTCTACTACGTCACCCTCGCCTGAGGGTGAGTGCGCGGGCGAGGTCGCCACGGCCTCGCCCGCACGATCCCCAGCGTTGGGGACCAACAAGTTCATAGGGGCACCGATGCCCCGCAAGCCGCGCAGGTGGCCCGGCGCGGCCTACACAACGACGTGAAAACGCCTCCGAAAGGATACTCATGACCACCACCGAAAAGTTCGTTCTCGCCATCGATCAGGGCACCACCTCGACCCGTGCGATCATCTTCAACCACTCCGGCGAGATTATCTCCGTCGGACAGAAGGAATTCACCCAGATCTTCCCGAACCCGGGCTGGGTCGAGCACAACCCCCTCGAGATCTGGGAGACCACGCGTCTGGTCGTCGCCGAGGCTCTGCAGGCGGCGGAGATCAACCGTCACCAGCTGGCTGCCGTGGGTATCACCAACCAGCGTGAGACCACGGTTGTGTGGGACAAGAACACCGGCGAACCCGTGTACAACGCGATCGTCTGGCAGGATATGCGCACCTCCGACATCGTTAAGGAGCTTGAGGGCGACGAGGGGCCGGATCGCTTCCGTCAGATCTGTGGCTTGGGCCTGTCCCCCTACTTCTCCGGCTCGAAGATCAAGTGGATCCTGGACAACGTCGAGGGTGCTCGTGAGCGCGCTGAGGCCGGCGACCTGTACTTCGGCAACACCGACTCCTGGGTTCTGTGGAACCTGACGGGCGGCGTCAACGGCGGCGTGCACTGCACGGATGTCACCAACGCCTCGCGCACGATGCTGATGGATATCCGCACGCTCTCCTGGCGCGAGGACGTCTGCGAGATCTTCGGTATCCCGATGTCGATGCTCCCCGAGATCAAGTCCTCCTCCGAGATCTACGGCTACGGGCGTAAGAACGGTCTGCTCATCGACACCCCGATCGCCGGTATTCTCGGCGACCAGCAGGCCGCGACCTTCGGCCAGGCCTGCTTCGAAAAGGGCATGGCGAAGAACACCTACGGCACCGGCTGCTTCATGCTCATGAACACCGGCACAGAGCCCGTCTTCTCCGACAATGGCCTGCTCACCACGGTTGCCTACAAGATCGGTGACCAGCCGGCCGTCTACGCCCTCGAGGGTTCCATCGCCGTTGCCGGCTCGCTCGTCCAGTGGCTGCGCGACAACCTGGGCATGATCGTCAAGTCTTCTGACATTGGCAAGCTGGCCAGCACGGTTGAGGACAATGGTGGCGTCTACTTCGTCCCCGCCTTCTCCGGCCTGTTCGCCCCCTACTGGCGTTCGGATGCTCGCGGCGCGATCGTGGGCCTGACCCGCTACGTCAACAAGGGTCACATCGCCCGTGCCGTTGAGGAGTCGACCGCGTTCCAGAGCGCCGAGGTCCTCGACGCGATGAACGCCGACTCCGGCGTGCCGCTCAAGGAGCTCAAGGTTGACGGCGGCATGACGCACGACGACCTGGTCATGCAGTTCCAGGCCGACCTGTGCGGCGTCGACGTCGTTCGCCCGAAGGTCATCGAGACGACCGCCCTGGGTGCCGCCTACGCGGCCGGTATGGCGGTGGGCTTCTGGTCGGGCACCGACGACGTCGTGGCCAACTGGCAGGAGGGCAAGCGTTGGACGCCGTCCATGGAGCCGGCCGAGCGTGACCGCACCTACCGCCTGTGGAAGAAGGCTGTCACCCGCACCCTGGACTGGGTGGATGACGACGTGAAGTGATGACGTTCCTGGTGTAGGGACGAGGCCGGGGCTGCGCGAGCGGTTCCGGCCTCGTCGTGCGCGGGGCGGGGTGAGGAGCTAGAAGGATTCGGTGTGAACGTATCCGCCTGCGGCTCGTATGAGGTGGGCGACGTCGGTGACCATGAGGGGCGATCCGCAAACGTAGTAGTCGGCCTGGGGGTCGATGCCTGTGGCGCGCAGGTAGTCGGTGACGCGGCCGTGGAAGGTTTCGGGTGTTTTCTCGCGGCTCACGCAGCGGATGACGTGGGGGAGAGGAGCATCCAGGCGTGTTGTCAGGTCGTCGCTCGTGGTTGCCAGACCGAGGAGGAGGATGTCATCTGCTCGTATGCTCTGCTCGAATTCCGCGAGGAACGGTGCGATACCTGTTCCAGTGGCGACGAAAACGCGGCGGCAGGTTGGGGGAGTGTCCGCGTGCGTGCCTCCTGCCGCCGTGTCGTGGAGGAAGTGCCCGTACGGGAGTTCAAGATCCACCTCGTCGCCGCTTTGCGCGTGGCGTGCCCACGTCGCACCATGCCCCTGGGTGCGCACGTCCACCAGTAGGCGCACGGCTTTCCCGGGCGCGGAGGCGATGGAATAGGGTCGCCACTCGAAAGGGGCGACCCGCACGAGCGCGTACTGACCCGCATCCCAGGTTTCATCCTGTGGGAGCTGGAGTGTGATGTCGCGGGTAGTTGGGGTGATCCAGCTGGCGCGCTGCACTGTTGCTCGATAGCGCCTCGCTCCGGCGCTGCGCTGAGCCTCGAACCCCTGAGAGTGTTTGGGGTTCGTTCGCTTGGTACCCTCCGCTCGCAGCGCCCGGTTGATGCGCGGATACCCCGAGGGCCCCAGGACCTTGCAGGCAGCGGACATGCCCGCCAGAGCAGCCCCGACAATTCCGGGCATTCCCGCATCCTGCCCGGTGAGGAAGAGTCCGGTGATGGGGGTCGAGGGGGTGGCCAGGTCGGCCCTGAATCTCTCGGGGGTGAGGGGGAGGCCGTAGAAGCAGCCGAGGGAGTGGGACGTGAAGTGCTCGATGGTCAGCGGCGTGCCCACCTCGGCGTAGCGGACGGCGTCTTTCAAGCCCGGTACGGCTGTATCCGCGAGATCGATGAGTCCTTGAGACATGGCCGACGTGAGGGCCTCGTAATCCTCTCCACGCAGCCCTGGCCTCGTCCCCGCCCAGCGTTGGAACGCCTCGGGCTGTGCGAACGACACGATCTCGGCCGTCGCGTGCGTATTTCCGGACTTGATGCCAGGGAAGGAGACGAACGCCGAGTGGGGGTGCCCGCCGAGGAGGTCGGCACTCATCTGGGCCGGGTCGGCGTGGCCCGTGGCCGTGTTGATCCAGACGTTCGACCCGTCCACGCCATCGGGGTAACGGTCGAGGGCAAGGTAGAGCGTAACAGCCGAAGCACCGTGCCCGAGGCGGGCGATCCTCTCGCGCACGCGCGCGGTGAGTGCGGCGGTCGGCCCGGTCGTGGGCAGTAGGCGGGTGTATGTTTCTCGGGCACCGATGCCGGAGATAATGATTGGGGCCCGCTCCTCGTAGGAGACGGGGGCAGGACCCGAGCTGTCGGTGACGCGTACACCGACGGCGGTCCCGTCCTCGACGAGGATCTCCTCGACCTCCTGCGCGAGACGGATCTGACCGTCGGCGCTCACGATCCCCTCCTCGATCATGCGTGCAATCTGACCGCTCCCGCCGGTGGGGAACCATGCGCCGTTCATATAGTGGCAGACGATCATCGCGTGGGCGACAAACGCACTGCGCGCGGGCTCGACACCGTAGTCACCCCAGTGTGTGGTGAGGAGGGCACGTAGGGCGGGGTCTTGGAATCGGCGCTCCATGTAGTGTTCCGTCAGCTCGAGCGCGCAGCCTGCGAGCGCTCGCTGGGCGAGGCGAACGGCGGGGGCTGCGCGCGGGGGAACCATCTCCCGGACATACCCGAGCGACATCCAGGAATAGGCTCGTTGAACGTCCGCGCAGTAGCGTCGAATCGCTCTCTTCTCACGCGGAAACAGGGAAGTGAGGAGGCGGCGGTACTCCTGGAGGCTGGAAGGGATCGTCACGTCGAGGCCGTGGCCGGGCAGGTAGAAACGGTCGTAGCCCGTCGGCATGCGCGTCCATGACAAGGCTCCGCCGGTGAGGTAGTCCAGCAGCTGGCATGGGCGCGAACCGGGTTCCATGTCTCCCACGTAGTGCAGGCCCACATCCCATGATGCTCCCATTGCGCGGAAGGAGTGCGTGAGTCCGCCGGGGGTGGAGTGTTTCTCAAGGATGAGAACGCGCAATCCGGCGGTTTGTGCGAGTAGGCCGGCCGTCGTGAGTGAGCCGATTCCGGAGCCAATGTTGAGTGCGTCGTACATGGGGTCCCCAAAACTAGACAGTGTCTAATTATGGGACCATGCCATCTAGACACTGTCAAGTCGGGGTCGTCTCTCGGTTACACTGTGATCATGACGCGCTCTACCGATCCCGAGGGCCTGCGCGAAGCGATCCTCGCCATCAGTCGCGACCTGCTCAACGAGGGCGGGCCGGCCTCCCTGTCCATGCGTGAGGTTGCCCGCCGGGCGAGCTGCACCCACCAGGCTCCCTACCACTATTTCAAGGGACGAGAAGGGATTCTCGCTGCCCTCGTCGAGGAGGGGTACCTCGCCCTAGAAACGACGCTGCGCGAGGCACGGCGGCGTAGTGCGGGTGCGTCGCCGGACGCGGTGACTCGCACCGCGGGACACGCCTACCTGACGTGGGCGCTGGCCAACCCCGGCGTCTTTCGGGTCATGTTTCGATCTGATATGTACGACTTCGACGCTCACCCGCAGTTGCGCGAGGCCAGCCTGGCCGCCCGCGCGCAACTGCGGTTCCTGGCCCGCCTCGCCTATGGAACGGAGGATCCCTACGCGGAGGTCACCCTGTGGGCGTACATCCACGGCCTCGCGACCCTCGTCCTAGACGGTCCGTCCGCCCTCGGGGCTGGCGATGAGGTGCAGCGCTTCGCTCATGACGCCATCGATGCCCCCTACTTCACTCAGGGCACCACGATCAGTCACGATTCTCGGCGCGCCGAGGTGCTTTCCTAGGACCCAAGGCCGACAGTGGCCTTAGCCGCGTCGTCTACAATTGACCCTATGGAAAGCTCTAATAATCAAACGACATATCTCGTCGTTGACGGCGAAAATATTGACGCGACGCTGGGACTGTCGGTCCTGGATCGACGCCCGAACCCCGAGGAACGTCCCCGCTGGGACCGCGTCCTCGAGAGCGCGCATGGCCGCTGGAATCAGCGCGCCAAGGGCCTGTTCTTCCTCAACGGCTCCTCAGGCTTCCTGCCGATGGGCTTCGTCCAGGCCCTGACCGCCATGGACTATCAGGTGATTCCCCTGTCGGGTCCCGCCGACATGAAGGTCGTCGACGTCGGCCTGCAGCGCACGATGGACGCGATTGCGCAGCTTGGCTCGGGTGACGTTATCCTCGCCAGCCACGACGCTGACTTCCTGCCCCAGATTGAAGCCCTCCTGGACCAGGGCCGCCGCGTCGCGGTCATGTGCTTCAAGGAGTTCCTCTCCTCCCAGCTCCATGATCTGGAGGAGCGAGGCCTGGAAATCATCGACCTCGAATACGACGTGCACGCCTTCCAGGTCCGTCTGCCCAGGCTCCACATCATCGACATCGACGACTTCGACCCCATGTCCTTCCTGTAAGGACTGCGGGGGAGCGGGCACTCCCGCTCACGCGACGCAACACGGTCGGGCGGCCCCGCGAGGGACCGCCCGACCGTGCGTCTGTCACGCGGCGAGGGCCGCGCCGCTCACTGCTTGTTCTTCAGAGCGGCGAGGCGAGCCTCGATCTCCAGCTGCGAAGAATCGGTCTCGAGCTCCGCGAACTGGGCGTCCAGGCTGGAGGCGGCCAGCTCGGCCTTGCCCTGGGCCAGGGCCTCCTGGCGACGCACGCGATCCTCGAAGCGACCGAGCTCGCTTGTGGGATCCAGGATGTTAATGGCACCGAGAGCCTCGGTGACCTGAGCCTGGGCCTTGGCGGTCTTCTCGCGGGCGATCAGCTGGTCGCGGCGGGACTTCAGCTCGGCAAGCTTGTCCTTCATCTGGGCCAGGCCCTGCTTGAGGCGCTCGGCTACCTCGCGCTGCGCCTTCAGGGAGGGTTCCTCGGCCTTGATCTCGTTCTCGAACTGGATCTGCTTACCGATGGCCACCTTGGCCAGGTTATCCCACTTGTTTGCCCCGGCCTCGTCACCGGTGGCGCGCATCGCATCGGCCTTCGCGGAGGCGGCGGCGGCCTTCTGGCCCCAGTCTGCGGCGGCCTTGACGTCTTCCTCGTAGTCCTTCTCGGCCATGCGCAGGTTGCCCAGGGTCTGAGCGATCGCGTTCTCGGCCTCGACGATGGAGTTGGTGTAGTCGCGGACCAGCTGGTCGATCATCTTCTGCGGGTCCTCAGCCTTGTCGAGGAGCGCGTTGATGTTCGCCTTGGCGAGCTGGGTGATGCGGCCCATGATCGTCTGCTTCTCAGCCATGATGTTCTCCTTTGGTGTGGTGTGCGCTCGTGCGCGGGTTGAGCGCGAGGCCATGGCCCCGCAGGTCGGTGGGTGGGTGCCGTCTGCCGCAGCAGGGGCGTCATTATCCCCGCCCCTGCTGGGAGGGGCCCTGTCCGTGTTGATGGCGAACAGATTAAAATACACTCTCCCGGCGTCTGACATTGATTATTCTATATAATGTACGTCACATAACAGGATCTTAGAAGCGCCCGGACCCCGTCGTCCACCCAGAATCGGATGAGCCGCCGGACGAGCCACCCCAGCTGGAGCCGGAACTCCACGAGTCGTTATCGTCCCACCTGCTCCTGTGGTGGTGGGAGGAGGAGCCTGTGTTGGAGAAGAGGATCGACCACAGGAGGGCCTCGCCAAGCGAGGAGCCGATCGAGTATCCGGGCGAGGTGGGTCTGCCGGAATAACCGGCGTTCCAGGAGTCGGCTGCGCTGGGCAGAGGCGTCGCAAGGACGCGGTCCGCCTTGGCGCGGGCATCCGAGGCCAGGGCGGACGCCTTGGCGGGGTCGTTGCTGATCGCTGCACGGGCGGCCTTCAGGGACTGCTCGGAGTCGTGAAGCGTCGAGCGCACGCTGAGGTCTATAGCGCCGCGCCGGCCCTGCACGTAGCGTTCGGCTCGCTCGAAGGCAGTTTCGGCCAGGGAGATCTGAGCCTGAGCGTTCGCGCGTGCCTTCTCGGTGTTTTCGTGCTGCGAGCGCAGGGGAGCAAGCGCCGCGTCGATATTCGCTTCGGAGGTGCGCAGGTGCTCGAGGGCGGCGAGCGGGTCGCCGTTGTTCATGAGGGCGGCCTGGCCCTCGGCAATGGCGGCGCGCGCGTCCGCGACGAGTGGATCGAAGACGGTGGGCTCCGCCCTCAGACTCGTGACGTCGGCAAGATCGGCAGAAATAGAGCCGATTGCCGCGCCGAGGCGGTCGCGGATCGCATCTAGGTCGGACTTGGCAGAGAAGATCGCATCGGTTTGGTGCTTGGCCATCATGAGCGCGCGGTGGGCGGTGTCAAGCGTGCTTTCCGCGAGGGCACGGTCAGTGTCGACCGCCTGCTTCGCCGCTTCGATGGCGGTCGCCGCCGTCTCCAGGAGTGCGTGAGCTTGCTCGGGATTGTCTTGGAGGGAGGTGAGCATCTGGGCGGGATAGATGCCCGCGATGGCGGCGAGCTCGGCGGTCGCCCGCTCCAGGTCGCCGCGCTGTTCGACGAGGCGTTCGCTGGCCTCGGTGAGGCGGCTGGGCAGTGTTGCCTGCTCGGAGCGTCGCTGTTCAAACGCAGCCTGGACGGCGCTCAGGGGGTTCATGTTCTCGCCGAGGTCGCGCATGATGGCGGAGGCCATGCTTCTCTTCTCGGCGTCGCCCGTGGCGTCTTCCATCTGCTTTTGGCGTTCGAAACCGCGCGCGACGGCGGCCCTGGCGGCCTCGAGGGTCCGGGCAAATTCGTCGGTCGCGGCGATGCCGAATTGGGCGCGCGCGAAGTCGAGTTCGTCCGCGGCGCTGCGGACCTGTTCGTCGGCTGACAGGAGCTGACGATTCGCCAGGGTGACCGTCTCGGCCACGCTCATGCCGGGCATGTTCGCGGCCTGAGCGGGAGTCTGCGCGGTACCTGCGCCCCGGGATCGGCGCGAGTTGTTGTGCACGAGGAGCGCAATGACACCGCCGCCGACGATGATGAGCATGACGAGCATGCTGCCGCTGCCCGGCGATGAGGTCCTGGATGAGGATGAGCGCGACGACGAGCTTCCAGTGCCTGACGGCGACTGGTACCCCGACACGACGGAGTTGATGAATGTTTGTGCGCCGATGGCCGTATCAGAAGCCGTGAGAGGATTGCTGGTCAACGTGGCCTCGGCCTGTCGTTGGGCGTTGTCCAGCACGGTCTGTGACACGGGGGCCTTTTTCGAGCAAAAGACGTTGGAGCGCTCGTTGTAGGCGATGGCGTACAGGATGTCACTGTCCTTGGAGGAGGATGCTGTTGCGGAGGCCTTGCACCATGCGTCGGGCTTTTGCCCGGAGAAATCGGGGACGACCACGACGTCGATGGTGATGCCCTTGGTTCTGGCGGTGCGCGCAGCGGTCTCGATGGCTGATCGATCCGAGTCGGACAGCCAGCTGCCCGGATCGGTGACGATGCCGCTGGTCGTGACGGGTGAGGTGGCGAACGCGGGAGCGCCGAGCGCGATCAGGAACGTGGAGAGAAGAACAGCGATGCTGAAGCGGCGGGTGCGTGACACGGGGTCCTCCTGCGTTGTGGCGAACAGGCAAACGTACATCACGCGGCGCGTATTTGTTGACAATGTGACACAGAGTACGAAACGTGATCGCTGCCGTGAGGTCAGTCTACGTGATTGAGGGGGCGGCGGTGCTGTTCGCTACAGGCACTAGCACGCTCAGACGCCGGGCGGGCGCGCACCTTATGATATAGAGGGAGTCCTTTGGGCCTACAGACTATGGAGAGAAGGAGGAGACCATGCCCACCGGTAAAGTGAGGTTCTTCGACGCTGATCGCGGTTTCGGCTTCATCACAGGAGACGACGGGGCGGATGTTTTCCTCCACTCGTCCGCGCTACCGTCCGATGCTCGCAGTCCCAAGGTGGGTGCTCGCGTGGAGTATTCGGTGGCCGACGGACGTAAGGGGCCGCAGGCGCTGAGTGTGCGGTTTCTGAAGGAAACAGCTTCCGTTGCCCGCGCTAAGCGCCGCAAGCCGCAGGCGATGGTGCCGGTTGTCGAGGACCTCATTAAGCTCCTCGACTCCTCGAGTGCCTCGCTGCGCCGCGGTTCCTACCCGGACAACGCGACCAAGATCGCGAAGGTGCTGCGCGCCGTCGCAGAGGAATTTGATGCCTAAGACTGGTGCCCGTACGCGGGCAGTGAAGAAGGACGCTGTCCTGGAGGCAGCCGTCGATGTCGCACGCGCCGGGGCCGAGGCCGTGGCGTACCCGCGCCCGGTCGGTGAGCATGTGGGCTTCGAGATGGTGTCGGAGCGCCTGGCCACCCACTTTTTCGCGTCCACGGACGCGGGGTACGTGGGCTGGTGCTGGGCCGTCACCGTCGCCCGCGTGCCGCGCGGGCGTGTCGCCACCGTGTGTGAAGTCGACATGACCCCTCGTGAGGGTGCACTTCTCGCCCCCGAGTGGGTTCCGTGGGAGGAACGCCTGCGTCCCTCGGACGTTTCTCGCGACGATGTCCTGCCGTACAAAGCGGATGATGAGCGTCTCGAGCAGGGCTTCGAGGACACCAGTGAGGATCCGGACCTGCCGGTCGTGCGCGAGCTGGGCTTGGGGCGTCCCCGAGTCCTGTCCGAGACTGGGCGGAGCCAGGCGGCCAAGCGCTGGTACGAGTCGGAGCGCGGCCCGAAGTCGGGTCGTCGCCCGCGCAACACCTGTTCAACCTGCGGCTTTCTCATGAAGATGAGCGGCGGCATGCGCACGATGTTCGGCGTGTGTGCGAATGAGTGGGCGACCGATGACGGGGCCGTGGTTTCCCTGGATCACACGTGCGGTTCCCATTCGGAAACCGACGTTCCGAAGAACGGTACGGCGTGGCCGGTGCGTCCTTCGCGTGTGAATGAGGGGGCGCTCGACGCTGAGCCGATGCCGCGCGCCGCCGAGAAGGACAGTGACGAGGCCGGGGCGAAACAGGCGCAGGATGCGACGCACGCCGAGGGAGAGCGCGAGGAAGCGACGCAGAGCGAAGCCGACTGAGGCCTCGTGGACCATAGGCAGTGGGAAAGCACTCGGGGAGGTCCCCGGGTGCTTTCTCAACAAGTGGGAACACAGCGGGTATGTTTGCGTACCAGGGCGTGACCAGGCACGATTAACCAGTGAACACCCAAGAAAAGACCGCCCCTTCCCGCGGCGGCTTCACACAGTCACTTGATTCGTTCTTCCAGATCTCCAAGCGCGGCTCGACCATCGGTCATGAAATCCGCGGCGGGATCGTCACCTTCTTCGCGATGGCTTACATTCTGGTCGTTAACCCGGCGATCCTGAGCAACGCCATTCCTGACGATGGATCCATCACCACCCAGGGTATTGCTGCGGGCACCGCGCTGGTCGCAGGCGTCATGACGATCCTCATGGGCGTTGTCGCGAACTACCCGCTGGCGCTCGCCGCCGGCCTCGGCCTGAACGCGGTGGTCGCCTTCACCCTGGTCCTCGGTGCGGGCCTGAGCTACGGCGAAGCCATGGGTATTATCGCGTGGGAGGGTATCCTCATCTTCCTGCTGGTCCTCACGGGCTTCCGCGAGGCCGTGTTTCGTGCCGTCCCCGCCGCCCTCAAGACCGCAATCACGCTCGGCCTGGGCCTCTTTGTGGCCCTCATCGGCCTGGTCAACGCCGGTATTGTGCGCACGGGTGCGACACCCGTTCAGTTCGGCATCTCGGGTTCGCTCGATGGCTGGCCTGCCCTGGTCTTCGTCTTCGGCCTGTTCCTCATGATCATCCTGTACGTGCGGGGCGTGCAGGGCGCGGTCCTCATCTCGATCATCTCGGCCACGGTCCTCGCGGTGATCGTCCAGGCGTTCGCGCACATCGATCGGATCTCCGATACGAACCCGACTGGTTGGGGGCAGACCGTTCCGGAGCTCAAGGGTTCCCCGATTGCGGTCCCCGTCTTCGACACCCTTGGCAAGGTTGACCTTTTCGGCGGCTTTGGCAAGCTCGGCGTTGTCTCCGTGATCCTCCTGGTCTTCTCCCTCATGCTCGCCGATTTCTTCGACACGATGGGCACCATGGTGGCTGTCGGTGCCGAAGGCAACCTGCTTGATGAGGATGGCAACCCGCCCAAGACGCGCCAGATCCTGATCATCGACTCCCTGGCCGCCGTGGCTGGCGGCGTCGGCGGCGTCTCCTCGAACACCTCCTACGTCGAGTCCGCCTCGGGCGTCGCCGAGGGTGCGCGCACCGGCCTGGCCTCCGTGGTCACCGGTGTCCTCTTCCTGCTCTCGACCTTCCTGGCTCCGCTCGTCGAACTGGTCCCGACCGAGGCCGCTTCCACGGCCCTCGTGTTCGTCGGCTTCCTCATGATGACCCAGGTGACTGACATCGACTGGAAGTCCGCCGAGGTCGCCATCCCGTCCTTCATGACGATGGCCTTCATGCCTTTCGGCTACTCAGTGTCCGTCGGCATCGGCGTGGGCTTCGTGACCTACGCGCTCATCCAGCTCGTCAAGGGCAAAGCCCGTACGGTCCACCCGCTCATGTGGCTGGTCTCCGTCCTGTTCATCATCTACTTCCTGATGGGTCCGATCCAGCGTCTCTTCGGCGTCGCCTGATTGCTCACCTATCGAGTACTTGTCGCCCCGTCGCAGCGTCGCTGCGGCGGGGCAGTCGTATTCTGAAAGAACGCGTACGAACGAGGATCGCGCGCTTCGCCCAGGCCTCGTTCGTGGAGGGGTATAGGACGAGGAGGAAAGACATGTCGGCTACGTTTGCATCGTTGCGCTACGTCAACTATCGGTACTGGTTCGCCGCAACGTTGATTGCATCGACGGGCACGTGGCTACAGCGCGTGGCTCAAGACTGGTACGTGCTCACGGTCCTCACCGACCACGATTCCTCGCAGGTCGGCATCGTTACCGCTTTACAGTTCCTGCCGATCATCCTGTTCTCCGCGTGGGCGGGCGTGCTCGCGGACCGTATCCCGGGGCGGCGTCTCCTACAGTGCACGCAGACTGGCATCGGCGTTGTCTCTCTCATCATGGGTCTCGTCGTCCTGACGGGAACGGGGCAGCTATGGCATCAGTACGTCCTGGCATTCGTCTCGGGAACGATCTCCGCGATGGATACCCCCGCGCGTCAGGCCTTCGTCGGCGAACTCGTTCCGCTTGACAAAATGGCGAACGCTGTCGCTCTGAACTCCACGGCGTTCCACGCGGCGCGTCTCATTGGCCCGGCCTCCGCGGGCTTGTTCATCGACTGGTGGGGGGTTGGCCCCGTCTTCCTTATTGACGCCGGTATGTTCGCCGCCCCCGTCATCGCGCTGATGCTCATGCGCGGCGACCGCCTCTACCCGCGCACGCTCGTGCCGCGCGCCCGCGGCCAGCTGCGCGAAGCCGTAGCCTACGTCCGCCGGCGTACGGACATCCTTATCATCCTCGTGCTGATTGCCATCGTGAGCGCCCTGGGTATGAACTTCCAGATGACCAGCGCGCTCATGGCGACCACCGTGTTTGGCAAGACGGCCGGCTCCTTTGGGATACTCTCCTCATTCATGGCTTTCGGCTCGATTCTGGGGGCGACGGGTGCCGCACGCCGCATCCCTCGCCTGCGCACGATCATCCTGGGTGCCGCCTTCTACGGGTGCGCCGAGATCCTGCTGGGCCTGTCCCCTTCTTACTGGTGGTTCGCTCTCCTGTCGATCCCGACGGGTTTTGGGATGCTGACGATGAACACGAGTGCAAACGCCCTCATGCAGACGCGTACGGATCAGGAGATGCGTGGGCGTGTCATGGCGATGTACTCGCTTGTGTACCTGGGTGCGACGCCGATTGGATCCCCGATTATTGGCCGTGTGGGCGCGGTTTTTGGAGCTCGCTGGGCGATCCTGGTGGGCGGGGTCGCCTCCCTGGGTATCGCGCTCATCTGCGGTGCGTGGGCAATGATCCACTGGAAGGGGCGCGTCGTGGTCCGTCCCTCTTTCCCGTGGGTGGGCGTGGAGGGTGGTTCCTCTGCGGACGCACCGCGCCGCTCGGTCGACCCGAGCGAGCTGAGAGTCGGGGACCGCGCGGCGGCGCGAGGCGCTTAGAGGACCCGCTCCAGGCAGTAGTCGATGCACTCCAGGAGGGCTTCGACGTCGCCGATCTCGACGCTGGGCCACGTGCCGATGCGCAGCTGGTTCGTGCCCACGCCGCGGTAGGCGCCGATGTCTACGATCTCGTGGGCACGCAGGTGCGCCGCCAGGTCTGTGGCCTTCACGTCGGCGTTGATCTCGATCGTCGCGGTGACGGGGGAACGCCACGCCTCCTCGGTGACGAAGGGGGAGAGCGCCGGGTGCGCGGTCGCCCAGTCGTAAATGAGGGACGAGGCCTGGGCGCAGTGGGCGGCGACGGCATCCATCCCGCCGCGTTCGTTGAGCCACGCGACCTGACGCTGCGCCATGATGATGGTCGCGACCGCGGGGGTGTTGAGCG
>ERZ1699235.600-NODE-600-length-13458-cov-4.988823_pt1 | contig 13458 bp, 10 predicted proteins | sample MGYA00581546_ERZ1699235 | MGnify/ENA primary metagenome ERZ1699235 (study PRJEB42319, sample SAMD00040334) | human oral metagenome | material: saliva | host: Homo sapiens | study: EMG produced TPA metagenomics assembly of PRJDB4115 data set (Metgenomic analysis of... | reverse complement strand
CCCTCCAGCGCAAGCACAAGGTCTCGCCCTTCGCCTCCTGCCTGCCGATGCTCGTGCAGATGCCCGTCCTGTTCGGCATGTACCGCGCCATCATCGCGGTCTCCTCCATCTCCGCCGGCACCTACACGTACCGAAGCGAGGCCGCTGACCACCTCGGCCCGCTCACCGAGTCCGTGTCCACCGAGATTGTGAACTCGACCGTCTTCGGTGTTCCGCTGTCGCGCACCTTGCGCGAATCCACGGGGGATCCGCTCATCGTCGGCGTCTTCGTCACCGCGATTATCCTCATGGTGGCCCTGCAGTTCTTCTCGATGCGCCTGTCCTTCCAGCGCAACATGCCCGACCTGGGTAACAACCCGATAGCTCAGTCGCAGCGCTCCATGATGTACGTGATGCCGCTGATGTTCATCTTCTCCGGTGTCTTCTTCCAGATGGGCGTCGTCATCTACACGGTGACCGCCTCCTTCTGGGCCCTCGGCCAGTCGTTCTGGACCGTCAAGGTCATGCCGACTCCCGGCTCCCCGGCCTACGCCGACCTGCTCTCCTCGCGTGAGTCCGCTTACCAGGAGTGGGCTAAGCCCTTCTTCCAGAACTATGACCGTGAGCGTGCTGCCCTGGGCACCGAGTCCACCGACCCACGCGTCGACGAACTCAACGAGCGCACGCTCGTCGCGGTGCGCTCCAAGGCTAAGAAACAGCACGTCGCCTCCGACTTCCCGGCCTCCATGACCACCGGCGAAATCATCACCGTCTACCGCAACCTCGCCTCCCAGAAGTGGACGACCCTGCCCGACGAGCAGTGGATGCACGGCTTGACCCTCGCCGTCGAAAAGCGCCTTGCTAAGCAGGAAGCCTCCGCCCAGCGTGCCGAGCTCCAGAAGCAGGTCCGCGAACGCCGCACTCTCGAGCGCGAGGCCACTAAGACCTCGTCCGAGTCGACCCCTGCCCAGGACACGAAGGACAGCACAAACAGCTCCCTGAGCGCCGAGGAGATTGAGCGCCGCCGCGTTGAGCGCCGCAAGGCCCGCCGCCACTCCGGCAAGAAGCACTGATCGACAATTCACGGTCCCGGAACCCGAGCGGGTACCCTGGATCTCAGCAAGACCCCATTTCCCATCATGGAGGACCCGTCATGAGTGACGACAATGCAGGCAAGCTCACCCGCCTCGAAGAAGAAGGCGAACTCGCCGCCGACTACCTGGAAGAACTGCTCGACATCGCTGACCTTGACGGCGACATCGAGATCGACGTCGAGAACGGTCGCGCATCCGTCGAGATCGTCGCCGACGATCCCGAGGCTCTCGAGCGCCTCGTCGGCGAGGATGGCGAGGTCCTGGACGCGCTCCAGGAACTGACCCGCCTGGCCGTCCAGACCGAGACCGGCGAGCGCTCTCGCCTCATGCTCGACATTGCCGGCTTCCGCGCCGAGCGCAAGGAAGAGCTGCGGGACATCACTCGCGAGGCCATCGCCCGCGTGCGCTCCACCGGTGAGGCTGTCAAGCTCGACGCCATGAACCCCTTCGAGCGCAAGGTCTGCCATGACGTCGTCGCCGAGGAGGGCCTGACCTCCGAGTCCGAGGGCGTCGAACCCCACCGCCGTGTCGTCATCCTGCCCGAGGTTTCCGACGGTGAGTGAGAACCCGAACGGGACGGGAAGGGGTCGCCAGGTGGGCGACCCCTTCGTCCCAGAAGAACCCACGCAGGCAGTCCGTGACTTCTTCGGCCCCGCTTTTTCCGACGTCGCGGAATACGCGCGCATGCTCGAGGAGGAGGGCGAGCTGCGCGGCCTGCTCGGTCCGCGCGACATGGAACGCATCTGGTCGCGTCACATCGTCAACTCCGCCGCCGTCCTCGACTTCATGCCCCGCAAGGAGGGGCGCGAGGTTCTGGACGTTGGCTCCGGCTCCGGTTTGCCTGGCATTGTGATCGCCGCGTGTCGGCCTGACCTGCACATTCACCTCGCGGAGCCCATGGCACGCCGCGTGGAGTGGCTTGAAGAGGTCGTCGAGGGCCTGGGCCTGGATAACGTGACCGTGCATCAGGCGCGTGCCGAGGAGCTGCGAGGCAAGGGCAAGGCCGACGTGGTCACTGCCCGTGCCGTGGCGAATATGAGCAAGCTCGTGCGCATGACGTCCAAGCTCATCGCGCCGGGTGGTTCGCTCGTAGCGCTCAAGGGGCGTCGCGCTCCAATTGAGGTGGACGAGGCCTCGGCTGAGCTACGCCGTCACCACCTGCGTGCCGAGATACACGAGGTTCCCTCGATCATGGAGGAAGAGTCGACGTACGTGGTGGTCTGCACCCGTATCAAGTAGGTTTTGCTGAAAGTGATGGCCGCCACATTGCAATGTGGCGGCCATCACTTTATTGTGAGTGAGCCTTTCTTCTGCATGTTTTTGTGGTGCCGTTGCGTCATTTTGAAGCTTGTGTGATCGACCGACGCGGCCAGGAGAATCGATCCTACAGAACATTTTTTTGGTGTTCGATGCAATGTGTCGTGATTCCTGTGTGTATTCATGCATCGCGGGCTTTCGATACTGTTAGTGTCGGCGGTGGCCCGTAGACTAGAGGCAGTAGCTAGGAAGGTGTCACGTGACAGCAGAAAACGCCCCTCTGTCCTCTCAGATTGAACGCAACATCGCCGATTTGCGTATGCTCGCAAACGCTGAGTATCGCAAGCCGGCGTCCACGCGCATCATTGCAATCGCCAACCAGAAGGGCGGCGTCGGTAAGACGACCTCGGCCGTCAACCTGGCTGCTGGCCTTGCAATGGGTGGTCTGTCGGTGCTTGTTATCGACGCGGACGCGCAGGGCAACGCATCCAGCGCGCTTGGCGTCGCGCACCCCGTGGGCACACCATCGACGTATGACGTGATGATCGGGGGAGCGGAGCTGGAGGATGTTCTTCAGCCGTGTCCCGATGTCGAGGGCATCCTCGTGTGCCCGGCGACAATCGACCTGTCGGGTGCCGAGATTGAACTGGTTGACGTGCCCGGGCGTGAGAGTCGCCTGAAGGCTGCGCTCAGCCGGTACGTGGCGGCGCATCATGAGATTGACATTATCCTCATTGATTGCCCGCCCTCGCTCGGCCTTGTGACGCTGAATGTCATGGTGGCTGCCGACGAGGTTCTGATCCCCATTCAGGCCGAGTACTACGCTCTCGAGGGCCTGAGCCAGCTCTGGAATACGGTCGAGCGCGTCGGTGCGAGCATGAATCCCGGCCTGCGCGTGTCGGGAATGCTCCTCACCATGTCCGACAAGCGCACCCGCCTGTCCGAGGAGGTCGAATCTGAGGTGCGTGCGCACTTCCCGCATCACACGTTCGAGACGGTGATTCCCCGCAGCGTTCGCATTTCCGAAGCCCCCAGCTACGCACAGACCGCCATTACGTACGATCCGCGCAACGTTGGTGCTATCGCATACCGAAAGGCCGCCCTCGAGCTGTGCGATCGGCTTGCCGCCGCATTGTAAAACAGTGTTTCACGTGAAACATTGGCCCGCAGCCTGGGTTCTCCGCAGTTTGGAACGTAGTCATCACGATTCGCGACCATAAGTTCAACAAAGTGATCAAAGCCGCTCATCACCTGAGCGCAATGCATTGTTTCACGTGAAACAATAAACGCACGCAATTGAAGGAGTTATGCAATGGCGGATGCAACACCGAAGACTGAGGGCCACAAGGGTGCTCGCAAGCACACCGGCCTCGGTCGCGGTCTTGGCGCTCTCATCCCTCAGGCAGGTGAGCAGAAGCCACCGACACCCCCCGCCCTTCCTGCACGTCCACTCGACGTCTTCTTCCCCGAAGGCCCTGCCGCCAGCGGTAGGGGAGGATCCGCAAAGGATCTCCTCCAGCCTAAGCGCGCCACGGCCTCGTCGAACAAGAAGCGCCACGCAATGCCTACCCTGGACATTGGCGCGGCACGCCGCACGGTGAATGCATCTAATCCTCTTGGCTCCGGGATCAATGGCTCAGCCCCCGACCAGAGTGGTTCTACCCCGCGTGTTGTGCCCGTCGAAACCGTCGCTCAGTCTATTCCAGATGTTTCACGTGAAACATCTGAGGAGAATGAGCTTCTGCCCGTGCCCGGGGCGTCCTTCGCCGAAATTGCTATCGATCAGATCGTCCCCAATGCGAAGCAGCCTCGTGAGGTCTTCGACGAGGATGACCTGAAGGAACTGTCCGCCTCCATTAAGGAGGTCGGTGTTCTCCAGCCCGTCGTCGTTCGCAACATTCCCGCCACCGGCCGTTCCGAGAAGCTCCAGGAGTACCTCGCCGACAAGCCCGACGCGCGTTACGAACTGATCATGGGCGAGCGCCGCCTGCGTGCCTCCGAGCTCGCCGGCGAGACCACGATTCCAGCGATCATCCGAGAGACCGACGACGGGGATCTACTCCGCGACGCGCTCCTCGAGAACCTCCACCGGGCCCAGCTCAACCCGCTGGAAGAAGCGAGCGCATACCAGCAGCTCATGGCCGATTTCGGTGCGACTCAGGAAGAACTCGCCAAGCGAATCGCCCGCTCGCGCCCGCAGATTGCCAACACCCTGCGCCTACTCAAGCTCCCCCCGACCGTCCAGAAGAAGGTGGCCGCACAAGTCATCACCGCGGGCCACGCCCGCGCCCTGCTGTCCCTCGACACAGCAGAAGACATGGAACGACTCTCGGAGCGCATCGTCGCGGAAGGCCTCTCAGTGCGCACCACTGAAGAGATCGTCCGAGTCGGCAAGGTCAAGGCCACCCCACGCCCGCGCGCCCGCAAGCAAGAACCCCTGTCTGCACTGGGAGAGAGCGTCGTGACGGCCCTGTCCGACGCGTACGACACGCGCGTCTCCATCACGGAAGGCCAAAAGAAGGGTCGAATCGTCATCGAATTCGCAGGAGCAGACGACCTCCAGCGAATCGCAGACCTTATTCTCCACTGAGTCAGCTTTGTACACGTCTCAGCAGATCAGCCGAAGTATGTTTCCAATTATACATTTTCCGGCCTAATCTGTGGCTCAAACTACGCTTAAACTACTCTTAAGGATCCGGCGTCGGATCCTCGCAGTACTAGAAGGAGCGAAAGGCATGCATGCCCCAGGCAGTTCGCGCACCGTGCTTTTCGATGTCGGGGGAGTCCTCGTTGACTCTCACCCCGATCCCGCTGTCATCGCCCGCATGCTCGGAGACGAATCGCGAGGCCTCACAACACTCGTCGACCAAGCAATGTGGACACACCGCGGCGACTACGACGCCGGTCTGTCTGATCGGGACTTTTGGGACCGTATCGCCGGCGACTGCGGACAGGACGAACCACCCGCAGACCTACTCAAAGCCCTCGTGGAACTCGATTCCTCACGTATGGCCGATGCAAACGAATCCACCCTCAGCCTCGTCCGCTTCCTGCGACACCAGGGCATACGCGTCGGTATCCTCTCCAACGCCCCGTACCCCATTGCAAAAGCAATCCGCCGCTCCGAATGGGGGAGCCTCTTCGACTTCTTCGCCTTCTCCTGCGACTACGGCATCTGCAAGCCCTCCCGCGGCATCTACCGCGACGTACTCCACCGCCTCGGAACTCCCGTCGAAGACGTTGCCTTCATCGACGACCGTCGCGAAAATGTTCGCGCCGCTGAACTGATGGGCGTCAAAGGAATCTTGTGGACAGGACCCGAACAGGCCGAGGCACGCCTCAAGGAACTCGGCTTCCTGTTCTGAGGCGCGCTTTCGCATTTTGTTGCGCGTGACGAGCGAATGTGTGCTGCTCATCCGTGCTTGGGGTACCTTCGGGTCCAGCCAGCTGTGTGAGTTTCGGTCGCCGCGGGGCCTGCCCGCCCGCTCGCCGTCCGCGCCGCGAGCCTTCGGCTCGGCGCGTCGTCTCGAAGCCCGGCCAGGCCCTGCAGGCCCCGCGGCGACCTCCACTTGGATGGTTGTGAAAAACAGTCAGACCCCGCGGCATCCTCCACTTGGACGGTCGATCTCAAAGCCCGGCCAGGCCCTGCCGACACCCCGGCACTGTAGTCGCCGCAGCGTTCCCCACGTAGACGGTTGAGATACCGCCAGAGATCCAACGCGGCTCGTTCTCGGAGACACGAAGGGCCCGGGAGGACAGCAGTCCTCCCGGGCCCGGTGCGTTTCGCAGGGGAGCAGTGTCGCTACTCGCCCTCGACGGGGGCGTCAGCGGAGTGTTCTGACTCCTCCGACGAATCGGCCGACTCGGCAGCATCATCCGCGGACCCATCAGCCACGCGACCACCCGCCACGAAATCAACGATGTCGGCGCACAGCTGTGCGAACGACGAATCCTCGAGCGCATCCGCCGCCTGGGGGAGAAGCGACGTATCCGTCATACCGGGCGCAACATTGGCGTCAATAAACCAGCACGTCCCATCCTCATCCACCACAAAATCCATGCGCGACAAGTCCCGCAGACCCAGCGTCGTGTGCGCCTCAACAGCCGCGGCCTGCATGTCAGCCAAGGCCTCGGGAGAGAAACGCGCCGGCACAAAATACTCCGACTCATCCGTCGTGTACCGCGCATCGTAATCGTAACGGCCATCATCCGTCGCAATCTCAACCGGGGGCAGAGCCACCGGCCCACCCTCCAGATCCACGACCGATACGGCCACATCGCGGCCCTCGATACGCTGTTCAACCATCAGGCGCTGGCCGTACGCAAACGCATCCACCATCGAACGACGCAACTGCTTCGCATCATGCGCCGTCGAAATACCCAGCGCCGAACCGCCATCCGTCGGCTTAATGACAACCGGGAACAACACCGACCCCTCCAGCGCAGACAGCACATTCGATGCACCCAGCTGGCGGAAAATCGCCTGCGGCAGCGTCACCCAACCCGGCGTCGCCAGCCCCGCTGAACCCAGCAGAGCCTTCGCCGTCGGCTTATTCGACGCCAACATCGACTGCACCGACGACGAACCCACAAAGGGGATCCCCACCGATTCCAGGAACGACTGCAACGAGCCGTCCTCGCCAATCGACCCATGCACGAGAGGCCAAATCACGTCAGGAGCGAACGACTCGATCGCCCCCGCCAGCGACGCATCCACATCCGAAATGACAACCTCGTAACCGGCCTGCGCCAGAATATTCGCGACGCGACGACCCGAACGCACCGACACATCACGCTCATGCGTCAACCCGCCCGAAATAATCAGAACCTTCGTAGCCATAGTGTTGTTACTCCTTCGCAACCTTAACGAGCCGACCCAGCCCCGGCCTCATCCGTTGAAGCAGTGCCGAACATGTCAACCATTTCCTTCTCAGCGTTGACGACCGTCGAGAGGCGGCGCACGCCCTCGCGGATTCTTTCCGGGGTGGGGTAACAGAACGACAAGCGCATGTGATTCGACCCCTGCCCGTCGTAGAAGAACGCCGTACCCGACACGTAAGCGACCTGGGCGCGCACCGCGCGCGGCAGCATTGCCTTCGCATCCAAACCCTCAGGCAGAGTCACCCACGTGTAGAAGCCACCGTCTGGCACCGTCCACGAGCACGACGGCATGAACTCCTCAAGCGCCGTCAGCATTGCGTGAGCGCGCTCCGCGTACATCGAGCGGAACGTCTTCACCTGCCCGTACCAGTCGTAGCTGCCCAAATAATCCGCGATCGCCATCTGACCCACCATCGACGGGCACAGGATCGCCGACTCGAGCGCCAGGACCAGCTTCGCGCGGATCGCATGCGGCGCGTACGCCCAGCCGATGCGGAAGCCCGGCGCGAACATCTTCGAGAACGAACCCAGGTACACGACCCCCTCCGGGCTGTACGAGGCGATGGCCGGCAGGGGATCACTGTGGAAGCCGAGCAGGCCATACGGGTTGTCTTCGACGATGAGGACGTGCTCGCGCAGGCAGATCTCCGCGATGATCGGGCGGCGCTCCGCCGACAGGGTCACACCCGCCGGGTTGTGGTAGTTCGGGATGATGTAGATGAACTTGATCGTCCGACCCGACGCCCGCACGTTGCGGATTGTCTCAGCCAAGGCCTCGGGAATGATGCCGTGCTCATCCATCGGCACGTGCACGACGTCCGCCTGGCGCGCGCGGAACACGCCGAGCGCGCCCACGTACGAGGGGGCCTCGGCGAGGATGACGTCGCCCGGGTTCACGAAGAGTTCGGTGACGAGGTCGAGTGCCTGCTGGCTGCCCGTCGTTACCACGACGTCGTCCGGGTCGGCACCGACGATACCGTCGTAGCTCATGACCTCCGTGATGTGTTCGCGCAGGACCTCCCAGCCCTGGCCGTTGCCGTACTGCATGGCCTGCGCGCCGTGGTTGCGGATCAGCTTTTCCGCGGACGCCGCGAGCTTATCGAGGGGGAGATCCTTCAGGTTCGGCATGCCGCCCGCGAGGGAAACGACCTCGGGGCGGGAGACGACCGAGAAGAGGGCGCGGATCTCGGATGCGCGCAGGTTCAGGGCTTGGTCCGCGTAGACGTCGTACCAGGGGTCGAGGCGGTTGCCCTGCGTGCGCGACGAGCCGGACGAGGCCGGGGTCGCTCCGTGTGTTGAAGGCTGAGTCAATGGGTGCCATCCTTTGCGTGGAGTCGCGTTATGCGTATAGGTAAAGTGTGCCACTTTCCTGGCCGCACGGGGCGACGAGGCCCGGGTGACGGTCACATGTTTCACGTGAAACATTGTCGGTGGCGCGGCCGGTGTTCCGGGTGCCGCGTGGGTCTGGCCGGGGGCGTAGGTGGTCCGGGCACTGGTAGTGGTCGCGTGGACGCGATCGGGTACCGGCCTGGGGAGTTGCATGTGGGGGAGTGCAAGGGCGGCACGAGTGCCAAGGTCGGGACCTATGAGGTTGATGGGGGCAAGGTTGAGCAGGGGTCGGCTGCCTACGTGGGGGATCGCCTGGCCACGGACGTGGATTTTCACCAGAAGATGCGTGAGAACCCGGCGTTGTGGGAGGCCATCAAGGACGGGTGCGTCACGGTGCATTCCGATATCGTGATTGCCCGCAGTGGGAACGCTGGGAGAATAGACTTTAAGACCGTGCCGATTGTGCTGGACCCGGCCCACATTTCCCGCATCGACCAGGCCATCAAGGGTCACTAGAGGAGGATCATGTCCTTTGAGTTCACCGTGTTGTCTGATGATCGTTTCATCGAGATACTCCAGGCGTGGGTGGACTCACCCTGGCCCAAAACAGCCGAAGACGGCTACGCCCTACGCGACCGCTTCGGATGGACACAGAAGGAAGGGAAGCCCAACGTCTTTACTTCTGACGTTCACCCAATAGGGTTTCCTTGTTACTTCACCAAAGGGAGTGGCTCGATCGGAACGTTCAGTTTTTTGATCACTGATATTGCGCCTGAGGAGGCTTGGGGGTATTCGTTGGAGCCGGCGAAGGTGATTTATCGGCATTTCTGTGAGATTTTGACGCGCCGGTATGGGAAGGCGAAGCAGCGTAGTAGTAAGAAGGAGCGTTATCGTTCTACTTTTGTTACCCCGCTGGGCGTGGGCGTGAGTGTGGGCGGCAATGATGCTCTGGTCAGCTGCATTGTTGAGTCTCCTGAGGAGATGTTTATTGTGAGCGAGTACCAGCGTCTTGTTGCCAAGGGGTACATCTCAGAGGACGAGTAGCCGCGGCTAGCCGTGGCTGGTCTCAACCGGGGGCGCGCACGCGGATTGTTTCACGTGAAACAATCCCGGCTCTCCGGCTCAGTGCAGACGCGGATAGGGCTAGGAAGTGGCCGACGTGTCGATAGGTGAACTAGCTGCTGACAGCGACGAAGCAGAAGGAGAGCGAGCGGATCCGCCCGATGGACTTGCCGGTCATGGGGGAGTAGGGAAGTCGTCAGGAAAGGTCTGCCCGTAGCTTTCAGGAGCATCGTCGCAACTGGATACAAAAAGTCCGCAGCCCAGAAGGGTCTGCGGACTTGCGCTACTCCGGCCGAGCCGGAAGTGCTCAGTGGCGGTCGGCCTTGCGCGAACGCTTCGCGTCGGCGAGCTCGTTGAGCTGGTCGATGTGGGCCTGGGCAACCATGACGTCGATGGTGGAGAACATGAGTGGGCTCCTCGTGGGATCGTATTGGTGATTGTGTCCCTGCTTGACGAGGCCGGGGATCGCCCGGCGGTTCTCGTACGTGGAGCGCGCCAACGCGGGTAGCGTCAGCGCGACCCTGCGTATCAAACAAGAAAAAGCGCCGGACGAGCTTGGCAGCTGTGTCAGGCGCTTAACGGCTATAGTTTATGCCTCGGTTTTTTGGCAATCAATCGTTCGGACAGTTAGATCCGTCGCAGCGAGAATCAAGCAATTGCAAAGGAAAAACGCTGTCAGCATAGCTTTCGAGCGATGGTGAGTGGATACAAGTCACTGCGTAGACGGTCTGGTTGTGCAGAACAGGTATTTTGAGGGGTGTTTGTGGTGGGAGTGGTGGCGGGGGCGTCGTGCCAGGACTAGAATGATAACGATTTTCATTCAAGACAGTATCTAGAGGACCCATGAACCCCACGACATACAGGAGCCCGGGCCGCGTAGCTGCCCGGGCCCTCGCCGCAATGAGCCTCGCGGCAGCATCCTTCCTTGCACCAACAGGAGCGCACGCCGCCGACGAGGCAGGCACTGGACTCGACTCCGCCACCGAAACAGCAGCAGCCGAGGAAGTGGCACACGAAGCCTCCGACGCCTCCAACACCCAGGCAGACAACGCAGCCACAACCGACGCGGCCACCACAGTTACGTCCGACGCAGCCACCGACAACGCAGCCACCACAGTTACAACCGATGCGGCCGCCGACAACGCAGCCACCACAGTTACAACCGATGCGGCCGCCGACAACGCAGCCACCACAGTTACAACCGATGCGGCCGCCGACAACGCAGAAGCGGCCGCGACGAATTCGATCGCGCTGGAGTCGGTTGCGACGGACGCCGCCACGGCCTCGGGAACCGGGGGAGTGACCACCTGCGACGTCATGCGCACCCCGCCCGACGGCACCACCGCCACCCTGAACCGCGGCCACGCCGACATCTTCGACCTCACCTCTGACGCGGCCGGTGCGCTCACCCTGCGCATCAAGGAGGACGCCACCGGCTCCGGTGTCCTGCGCGAACCCGAGCAGACCCTCCTCGCGATCCCCGCGAGCACGCTCACCCAGATTCCCGACGCCGTCAGCCAGACGACCGGCGCGCCCGCCGCCGCGTACCTACTCGGCCAGTCCGGCGACAACCAAGCCACCGTCCTGTGGCCCGGGTGGGACACCCTGGGCATCGCCGCCGGCGGATACGACGCCGCGCGCTTCCACATCACCTACTCCGGGCCAGCCGACGGGCGCATCTACGCCTTCACATCCAGCTTCGCAGAAGGCCTGAAGGCGGTCACAGCCGACGGCAGCTACGACCTGGCCCCGGGCGGCGACGACATCGACCAGCCCTACGCCGCCCACAAGCACGTCAACTGGCTGTTCACGCGCGCCGGCCGCTACACGCTGACCGTCCAAGCCAGCGCCTGGACCCCCGGCAACACCGGCACCGCCAACGCCGTCGCACCCACCCGCACCTACACGATCGACGTGGCTGACGAAGCCGCGTGCCTCGCCGAGGCCGGCCTTACCCCCGGCGGTAATGGCAACCCCGCAGCCCCCGCACCCGGCGTCGACCCAGGTTCCACGGATGCCCAGTCGGGAGCCGGGCAGTCGGGCGCTGACGGGGATTCGGCCCCGGACACCACAGACCGCTCCGCTTCCGACACCGGCGCTGGAGCGAACGACCCCGCCCAGACCTCGGGCACAGGTCTGGGCGCGGGCAGCAGCGGGGGAGCGGGCACAACCTATGGCGTCACCACCTCAGGCACCACGACCTCGGGCGCTCGCACCACCACGTCGTCAGGCGAACGCTGCATCCCCACCCGCGTCACCCGCGAGGCAACGGGAACCGAATCTGCTGCCCCGGCCTCGTCCCAAGCTCCCGCCAACACCGCGCGCACCACGCTGACCGTCAGCGTCGGCGAGGGTGCATCCGGTAACGCGACCGAGGGACACTTCGACCTGGGGCCCGCCATCGAAAACGGAAGCCTCGTCGCCCGCATCAAAGACGACCGTACGCAGCCCGCGCAGTGGGTGGACCCATCAACCCTGACTTTCGCACTCGGTGAGGCCGCGCGCATCACCGCGCCCGCAGACCTCGGCTTCGTTGCCACCGCCGGCTCCAGCGTGTGGCTCATCCCTTCCACCCAAATCGCGGGCGTGCCGTGGCTGGGCCTGAACTCCCAGCGCGAAGAGATCGTCACCGGAACCACCGGCGGCGTCCAATTCACCCTCGACGCCGTCGAAGGACCCGGCCGTGTCGCCGTCTTTAACGCGGGCGCGCTCGGCTCCGGCGTCGGCGAGCACGTGTTCGATGGGCCCGGCTCCAGCTACACGCTCGGCCCCAACACGCACGCCCACCAGAACTGGGTGTTCACCGCGCCCGGCACCTACACGCTCACCATCTCCATGCGCGTCACCCCCACCGGTGCGGCCCTGACCGGCTCCGGCTACGGCAGCAGCGGCGAAGTCACCGCCACCGGCGCACTCGGCACGAGCAGCCGACCCATGGCATCCCAGGTCGTCGGCCGCACCGCCTCCGGCAAAGACTGCGACCTCTCCCTGGCCACCACCGGCGCCGACACCATCCCGCTGGCCGTCGTCTCGCTCACGTGGGCGCTGACCGGCGCGGCCTGCGTGTGGGTCAGTTCGATCGGCCGACGCAGAAACGCGCGAGCGTTCTCGTGAGCACTCATTCACGAGGCATCCTCTCCTTCCTCCCCCGCCACCCCTCCCGTGGGTGGCGGGGGAGTGGGTGTGGACTCGCCGCAGCAACGTTCGCGCTTACGGCGGGGGTCGCCGGGTGCGCGCCTGCGCCCGACCCCGCTCACGATGGCGAGCTGCGCGTCGTCGCCACGACCGGCATCCTTGCCGACCTCGTCCGCAACGTCGCCGGAGACCGCGCCCACGTCACCCAGATGGTCCCCAACGGGGCAGACCCACACTCGTGGGAACCCTCCCTGCGCACCATCCGCGACGTCGCCTACGCGGACATTGCCTTCTCCAACTACCTCATGCTCGAAGAACACGCCCTCATCCGCGCCCTCGACTCCAACCTGCCCGCCGGCTCACGCTCCGTCTCCGTCGCCGAAGAGGCCGCCAAAAACGGTGCCACCATCCTTCCCCTTGTCGAAGATCGAGCCCTCGACACCCCGTGGCTCGGCATGCGCGTGTGGGGCGACGGCACCGACATGGGAGCCACCCGCGCCTCGCAGATCGACCTGACGACCACCGGCATCGATGGGCCCGGCCAGGCCGCCGCGTACCTCACCACGTCGTTCGGGCAGCCCGAGATCGCCTTCGCCTCCTCCGACGGCTTCAACGCGGCAGGCGGATACGACACCGACACCGCGCAGCTGCCCGCCGACGCCCACCAGCACATGAGCTGGGCGTTCACCGCCCCCGGCGTGTACCGCGTCCACTTCCGCGC
>ERZ1699235.590-NODE-590-length-13649-cov-4.150791_pt1 | contig 13649 bp, 10 predicted proteins | sample MGYA00581546_ERZ1699235 | MGnify/ENA primary metagenome ERZ1699235 (study PRJEB42319, sample SAMD00040334) | human oral metagenome | material: saliva | host: Homo sapiens | study: EMG produced TPA metagenomics assembly of PRJDB4115 data set (Metgenomic analysis of... | reverse complement strand
TAGGCAACTGTGGATGCTGTTAAGGGTGAGGATGGGGACTTGCAACATCCGACCTATTTAATACCACTTTTTGTCAATGCCTTTAAAGAGGGATATGATATTGTTAGTGGGAAAAGAACTCGTGAAGTTGAATCTATTATTGGAAGCTTTTTTGCTCGCTGTTTTTATGCATTTTCGAATCATTCTATGGATGTGCAACTCACAGACGGTAAATCAGAATTGCGTCTTTTGAGTAAAAGAGCAGTTGATGTATTTGTCTCTCTTCCAGAATATAATCGATTTAACAAGGGATTATATGAATGGATTGGCTTTAAAGAGAAAGTTATTTCTTATAAGAATGAGGTTCGTAAAGCTGGAAAAAGCAAATTTGGATTTAAAAAGTCTATGGACTATGCTGTTCAAGGAATCATCTCTTTTAATGATCGCCCATTGAGAATTTGTATTCAATTTGGTTTTGTTAGTATGGCTCTATCTTTGCTCTACATTATTTATGAACTATTTAAAGTTCTCTTTTCTGCGGACTATACAAGTGGTTACTTTACAACAATAGCTTCAATTATTTTATTCAGTAGCGTTCAACTTATTTTTATCGGTGTCTTAGGAGAGTATATCGGTAAGATTTACTACGAAGTGAAGAAACGTCCGCATTACCTAGTAGATGAAACGAATATGACGGTGAAAGGAGAGCAACATGACGACTAAGAAAAAAGTCTATTTAGCGAGTTTCTTAGCGCCAATGATTCTCATCTTTATCGCTTGGGCGATTGATGGGTTCTTTCCTTTTGGCGCAAAGTCACTGATGGCCGTTGACTTTAATGCACAGTACATCGGGCTCTATGCTTATTTCAAACATCTATTTCTGAATTGGGATTGGAGTAGCTTCTTCTATTCATTCTCGAAATCAATCGGAGGCGGAATGCTTGGGATTTGGGGCTTTAACTTATTAAGTCCATTTAACTTCCTATTCCTTTTCTTTTCTGAAGAAAACTTCCAATGGATTGTTCCTGTTGTTATCGCATTGCGTTACGGAACAATGGGACTTACGATGACGCATTTCCTTGTGAAGCGTTATGATGGCCTAAAGAAAAAAGCTTACTTACTTCCAATCGTAGCGACGATTTATGCCTTAAACGGATTTAACGTCAGCTACCAAATGAACCCAATTTTCTATGATGGCATGATTATGTTGCCACTTGTACTGATTGGGGTAGAACAAGTGCTCGATAATGAGTCTCCACGAGGCTATATCGGAATGCTTGCGCTAGCGCTATTTGTACACTTCTATATGGGTTATATGACATGTATTTTCGTAGTCATCTACGCATTCTTCTATGTCATCCGTTCAAAAGAATTTACAAATATAAAAGTGATTTTTGAACGCATGTTAAAACTAGCTTGCGCATCAATCATCGCAGTCGGGATGGTTGCGGCGATTCTATTGCCAATCATCATCAGTTTAGTTTCTACAAAAGGTGGTTTGCAAAACTCATTAAAATTTGAGTGGACATTGCAAATTAACCCGCTTGAGATTTTATCGAAATTATTCCTTGGCTCATTCGATAATGATTCATGGCCAGCAGGTCCAAACTTGCCAAATATTTATGTGGCGAGCTTCGGGATTTTAGGAACCATTTACTACTTTATCTCTAAGAAAATTACAAAATGGGGTAAGGTTGCAGCAGGATTCGTGCTTGTTGTTTTCTTAATCTCTTGTGCGCATGAATTTACAAGTAAATTATGGCATATGGGACAAAACCCAGCTGGATTCTTCTACCGCTTCTCATGGATTATCGCTTTCTTCTTAGTGTACCTAGCTTACTTAAGCTTACGCGAAGTTGAACGATTTACCGCAAAAGAAGCAAGCATCTTATTTGTGGGAATGGCGATTATTTTTGGGATCGTTCAATTCCAAGAACATTCATTCTTAACCATTTGGCAACGTATTGCGACTCTTGGTATTTTCATGATTATGCTTCTTGTCTTGTTCTGGACAAAAGCGAAGAAACCATGGGCAGTGATTGCAGTATTGACGGCAGTTGAATTGACAGCTAATGCGGCCATTGTTCAGTCGCGTGTCGGATATACAGATGCGTATAAATACCACGATGCGGTTCTTCAATTGAAAGATGCCATCAATCCAATTCGTCCTGATGATACGGATTTCTATCGTATCAATAAGACATTTAACTTAAGTAAAAACGATCCATTTATGGTTGATTACCCAGGTTTATCAGTATTTAGTTCGAACTTGGAAAATAGTACGCGTGATTTATTTGACCGCTTAGGAAATAACGGGATTAACGCGACAACGTACTATCAAGGAACACCGCTGCAAGACGCGCTCTTCTCAGTAAAATACTTAGTGGCGCCAAAACCAGTGTATACAAAAGAATATCCAGATACTTCGAAAATGTATGTATTCGGAAATATGGTAACGCGTAAAGATATTACGTCGAAAGAACCAGTGTACGAAGCAACAAGAACGAAGGCATATGAAACAGGATTAATCTTACCAATCGCTTATGGTGTGAATGATGCGACAGTGAATGTAAAACTGGAAAATCATCAACCAATTCAAAACCATAACAAGATTGTTCAAGCGATGGGAGCCACAAGTGAAAATTACTTAACGCTTCTAGCAGCCAACGAAGTGAAGTTGGATAATATGGAAGTTCCTGATTCTTCTAAACCAGAAACGTATAAACGTGTGGATTCATCAAAACCAGGAACAATTACGTATCATTTAGTACCGCAGTCTTCTGAAGATTACTGGGTATCGATTCCTCAAAAACTTTCTCATACGAATAAAAACAAAGTGAGAATTTTACTCAATGGAAATACGTATGACTTCCAAGATAAATTCCAACAAACACAACTTATTCAAGTGGCCCATGATTCACTTGGAAAAGCTGTTGATTTAACGATTGAAATTGACACAGATGACGAATACAACTTGTCAGGTTTACGCCTAGCGCGTTCAAATAGCGCTTTAGTAAACCGCATGATTGAAGAACGTCAACTTCAAGGAATGAAAGTCACTCATTGGGATGATAGTCATATTCAAGGGACTGTGAATATCACAGACGATGGCACATGGATGATGACAAGTATTCCATATGAAAAAGGCTGGACTGTTAAAGTCGATGGCCAAGTCGTTGGAACGGCTAAAGTTTGGGATAGTCTTCTTGCTTTCCAAATTACACCTGGTGAACATACGATTGAGATGACTTACATGCCAGAAGGATTTATGGCAGGGCTTGTAATTTCAATCTTATCAATTTGTATTTATGTGTTAGCCATTTATAAAAAATGGATTTAATTGAATAGGAGTAGACTATAATGACAATTTCAAAAATGAAATTAAAATATAGTTCGCTATTCTTCGTTCCATTTGTGGTGATGTTGGGGGTCTTCCTAAGTTTAGGATTGACCCCTTTTTCGCAAAATTCGATTCATAGTGGAGACTTTCTTTCTCAATATTTTCCGCTTTATATCGGATTGCATAAACTATTTTGGAGTGGAGATTTTAGTGGTCTATTTTGGTCCTTCGAGAAATCACTTGGAGGAGCCATGCCAAGTGTCTGGGGCTTTAATAGTTTAAGTCCATTCACGTTTTTATATGTAATCTTTCCAATTTCAAGTTTTCAAGTCCTTAGCTACGTGATTCCTCTTCTACGTGCTGGGGTTATGGGAGTCGTCTTTGGATATTTCTTAGAAAAGAAATTCCAAGGCGTGTCGAAACATTACTGGTTATCATTAGGATTAGCTTCGTCATATGCCCTTAGCGGTTTTGTCGTATCGCAACAATATAATCCTAATTTCTTAGATAATCTGGTCTATATTCCGTTTATTCTCTTGGGAATCGAAGAGGTGGCGAGTGGGAAGCGTTCGGTGAAATTACCGCTGTTTCTTGCCATTAGTTTAATAACGGATTTTTATACAGGGTATATGATGTGTCTCTTTGTGGCACTCTATACATTTTATGTGGTCTTCTCGTCGGATGCTTCATTGAAAGAAGCCGTACAGAGAATAGTGAGAGTCGCGTTATTTGCACTGATAGGGGTAGGCCTTGCAGCGTTTTGGCTATTGCCAGTCTTTAGTGCCTTGCTAGAAAGTAAAGCGAGTGCGGGAAGTACCTTTGCATGGTCGTGGAATCCTGTGAATGATTTAGTCGCTATGCCGCAAAAATTCATCTTAGGATCCTTTGGTGAAAAAGAGTGGGGCGATTCTAAGGCGTTACCGCAACTCTTTATCGGTGGCTTAGGGCTTTTTGGGCTATGTACGTTCTTCGCTAAAAAAGAGATTACACTTCGTAAGAAATTAGCAGCGACAGTTGTGTTGCTTGTCTTACTGCTCTCATTTTCAATTCAAGGCTTCGATCAAATTTGGCATATGGGACAACGCCCAGTCGGTTTCTACTTCAGAAATTCTTGGGTAGCCAATAGCTTTATGCTGGTGCTAGCATCCGAAAGTCTAATGCAGTGGAAAGATGAATTCCGATTGAATGAGTTCTTAGTGACCATCTTTGGATTTGGGGCAATTCTAGTATTGTCGATGCTAAGAAGTCTTCAATATGTTGAGACCTCGCAGAAAATACTCGCATTCATTATTTGGACAATTATCTTATTAGCCTTCTTCTTTAGAAGAGCGGATAGAGTTCGTAGGTTACAATTAACAGCGGGAGTTGTGATAGTTGAGTTAATGGTGAGTTCGTTTGTCGGTTTTAGAAGAGCACCTTATTTTATCGGTAATGCAGGATTACAGGAACAAATGGAATTTGCGATGGCTTTCGATAAAGAAGGCTATAGCCATCAAAGTACGTTTACGCGAATGGAAATGCATAAAGGATTGTCGCATGCGAACTTCCCGATTGCGTTTGGATATAATGGAGCTTCGCACTTCACATCGAGTCTTGAGCATGCGCTGATTGAAGAGATGAGCCATCTAGGCCTTCCAACGTCTCAATCGGTGGTGAACTATACCAACCGTAATGTGATTTTGGATTCGCTCTTTGGAGTTTCACGCTTTATGATGGACGGCGATGAAAAACGCGTCTATGCCGATGTGCGTGGTATGTATGCTAAAGAAGGCAAAGTGAAGGATTTTGTGGTTTACCGCAATCCATATGCGTTTTCTCTTGGCTATTTAACGAATGAGAATACGACAACCAATATCGCTTTTGAAAAAAATCAACCAGTAGCCAATCTTAACCAGCTCTTGCAAGTGATTGGGCTCTCTGGAACAAATGCATTGACGGAGGTTAGTGTAGGCGAACCTGTGACGACGAATTTAACGAAGGGGCCGGAGAAATACACGCTAACAAATGAGGCGGAACCTGCTAAAATTGAATGGAAGTTCAATCTACAACCAAACAAATTGTATTTTGTGGAAATTCCAGAACGTCAAGCGGGCTCTGTGATTAAATCAAAAGTGATGTTAAATGGTATTAGTTATCCGTATGAAAATCGATTCCATGAGAACCAATTGTGGATGATTGGAAATGGGAATTTAGATCAGACAATTACCTTTGCGATTGAGGACGCGAAAGCCAAAGAATGGGATTTACGTGGCTTCAAGTTCTATACGATTGATATCACAACACTCGCAAACGCATTGACGCAGTATAAGAAAGCAAATGATATTACAATTGAGTCGTATACAAACGCGATGGTGAAGGCACATGTCACTGTAACTAATAGTGAGCAGTCCTTTGCGACCTTTACGATTCCATACCATTCTGGTTGGAGCGTGACGGTGGATGGTAAGAAGCAAGAAGTGAAAAAAGCGCTTGGCTTCTTTATGGGCGTTTCGCTGACAGAAGGAGAACACGAGATTGTTTGGAGTTATACTCCACCAGGATTACATCTTGGAATGTTCATTTCTGTTTCGTCGCTTCTCTTACTGATTTTCCTATGGAAAAAGCATAAAAATTAAATAGATTGTTATTAAAATAGTCTCTGAAATCGTGCTGATTTTAGAGATTATTTTTTTTCGTGTTTTTATAGGCCGTACTTTTGTAATTGAGAGGTGTTCATGGGTATAATGGCTTGTTAATTAGTGAAAGGGAAGTGATGAAGTGATGGATGCGACAAGTTTAGCCGAAGCTGTCCGTTTGAAAAAAGTGAGTCCATTAGAATTAGTAACAGAAACGATTCAACGCGCGCGCACGCTTAATCCTTCTCTGAATGCCATTGTTTATGAGCAATATGAAGAGGCGCTTGAAAAAGCAAAAAACTTTAAACCGACGAATCAACCATTTGCGGGAGTTCCTATTTTTCTAAAAGACTTAGGGCAAGAACAAAAAGGAAGCGTCTGTACATATGGCTCGCGTTTATTCAAGGATGTAAAAAGCGCTCAGACTGATAACTTTGTCAAACGGCTAGAAGAACTCGGTTTTATCATTATGGGTCGTACCAATACTCCAGAATTTGGATTCAAGACCGTCAGTGATGCCGCACTCCATGGACCCGTTCGAAATGCGGTGAACCCTGAGCGAAACGCTGGAGGATCTAGTGGAGGGGCAGCTGCTGTTGTAGCGAGTGGGATTGTCCCAATTGCAGCAGCAAGCGATGGTGGTGGATCGATTCGAATCCCTGCCAGTCATAATGGATTGATTGGACTGAAACCCTCTAGAGGTCGTGTGATTGTCGGGCCAGGTTCTTATCGTGGATGGAATGGTGCAACCGTTCATTTTGCGCTGACAAAAACCGTCCAAGATACAAGAAATCTATTATTCCAACTGCAAGAGTGCCAGATGGAAAGTCCATTTCCATTACCGAAACTGAGTTACGAACAGCTTTATAAAACAGAAAAAATAAAACCATTAAGAGTGGCGGTGTTGTTACAGTCACCAGTGGGAGAAGAGGTCTCTAAGGATTCGGTAGATGCCGTGATGAAGATTGCGAATTTCTTTGAAAATCATGGGAACTCTGTAACGCTTCTACAAAAGGATCCGGTCGACGGTGTCGCGCTGCAAAAAGGATTTTATATTATTAGTGCAGTGGAGACAGCGTTGATGTTCCAAAATATTGAACGTCAACTACAGCGTCCAGTAACTCGTGACGATATGGAACTAATGACATGGGCGATTTATCGTAGTGGCCTGGATATTTCAGGAATGGAATACTCTAAAGTGGCTTCAAGTTGGGATGGTTATGCCGAGCAAATGGGGCAGTTACACAAGCAGTATGATGTGCTATTATTGCCAACGGTTGCACAGGCCGCACCAAGTCTTGTTCCTTATGAATTATCTGCGGATTTACAATCCAAACTCAGTCGTATTGATGATTTTACAAAGGACCAGAAACAACAATTACTCTGGGAAATGTTCGAGGAGAGCGTAGCCGATACGCCGTTTACGCAGCGATTTAATATTACTGGTCAACCGGCCATTAGCCTGCCAGTTCACCATACAAAAGACGGACTTCCGATTGGCGTGCAACTTGCTGCAGCAAAAGGAAGAGAAGACTTGCTCCTACAAATCGCAGAATGGTTCGAGCAGGAACAATTATTACAAGTAACAAAACAGTAGAAAGAAGTGAAAGTGTGTTAGAAACAGAAGCTTTATTTAAGCCTTTCGAATTAAAAAAAGGAGTCACATTGGACAATCGATTTGTGCTTTCTCCAATGGTGACGAACTCTTCAACGAAAGAAGGTCATATTACAGAAGATGATTTAAAATATGCCGAGCGTCGTGCGCACTCTGCAGCCCTTCAAATTACAGGAGCAGCTTACGTGAACAAGCATGGACAGCTATTCGAGTATGGTTTTAGCGCGACTTCTCTAGACGATATCGAAGGCTTAACCAAACTAGCCAAAGCGATGAAATTAGGTGGCGCAAAAGCTATCTTACAATTAACCCATGCCGGACGTTTTGCAAGCCATGCTTTAAATCGTGACCGCTATGTATACGGTCCAAGTGCGATGACATTGCAATCGCCGTTCCCACATGAAGTGAGAGAATTAACCGTAGAAGAAATTCATGGCATTATCGAAGATTATCGCCGTGCTGCTCAAATTGCCATTCAGTCTGGATTCGACGGCTTAGAAATTTCATCGGCACAACGATTACTCATTCAAACCTTCTTTTCAACGTTCTCAAACGAGCGTACAGATGAGTATGGTTGTAAGACATTAGAGGACCGTTCTAGAATCGGGATGGAAGTCTTAACGGCTGTTCAAGAAGTGATTGATGAATATGCCTCAGATGAGTTTATTCTTGGATTCCGTGCGACTCCTGAAGAAACGCGTGGAAATCAAATTGGATACACCGTGGATGAGTTTCTTGAGGTCTTCGAAGAAGCTCTTAAAAAAGTAAACATTGACTATTTAGCCATTGCAAGCTGGGGACACGATGTCTTCAGAAATAAAGTCCGTGCTAAAGGACCGCATCAAGGCGAACTCGTGAATAAAGTCGTCTATGACCGCTTAAAAGGACGCGTGGCTGTGATTGCTTCAGGCGGTATTAATTCTAAAGAAAAAGTCCTCGAAGCATTAGAAAATTCAGACTTAGTGGGTCTTTCAACACCATTTATCACGGATCCAGAATTTGCCGTGAAGATTCAAGAAGGCAACGAATCAGTGATTCAACTAACGATTAAACGAGAAGCGCTCGAAGCCTTAGCGATTCCAAAGGCGGCCTTCAAAGATATCGTTCCTTTAATGGATTTTGGAGAGTCGCTTGAAAAAGAAGCACGAGATTTCTTCAGAGGGCTCGAAGCAAACTACGAGGGGAGAGAGACGGATGAAAATTAGTCTGTTAGATTATGGCCTCGTGGATGAAGGGAAAACGAGCGCAGAGGCTGTTCGTGAAACGCTGGAGTTGGCGCAATTAGCAGACGAGCTGGGATTCCATCGTTTCTGGGTGAGTGAACATCATAATGTGCCGGCACTATCGATTAGTGCTCCAGAAGTGGTGATTCCTTATATTGCTAGCCATACGAAGAACATCCATATTGGTTCTGGTGGAATCATGGGGCTTCATTATTCGCCATATAAGGTGGCTGAAATCATGTCAACGCTAGAAGGGTTATTTCCTGGCCGTGTGGATATTGGTCTGGGCAATTCGCCAGGAACACCTCTTGTAGGTCGTCATTTACAGTCGCTCTATTCGAAGGAGCAATATGCCCTGTGGTTAGAAAAGTTGCAGCACTATTTGAATGAAGCGCGTTGTAAAGGTATGGTTGTACCCGAAACCGAGAATGTTCCTGAACAGTTCCTTCTTGGAATGGGCGGTCAGTCGATTGAGTCAGCGGCAACTCTTGGATTGAGTTTTGTATATGGTGTATTTCCGTATATTCCTCAAGATCCTGTGGAGTTGGCGAAAAGTCTTTCTAAGAAATATCGCAGCACCTTTAAACCAGGACCACATAGTAAACCAAGCAACTTTGTACTAGCGGTATTTGTAGTTATTGCAGATACGAGTGAAGAAGCCGAAGAGATGGCGAAACCATTAGATTTATGGATGTTTGGAAAACAGGATTTTTCAGAGTTCCATACCTTTCCAACACAAAAAGATGTGGAAGAATATAAACTAACGCAGCGTGATCAAGAGAAAATTGCAAGTAACCGCAGTCGACTCATTGTGGGAAATCCGCGTGAAGTTTACGAGAAAATGGAGGCGCTAAGAGCAGTTTCCAACCCTGACGAGCTTTTATTTATCCCACTCGTCGGTTCCATTGAAAAAAGAAAACGTTCAGTAGAATTACTTGCTGAATTATATAAAGGAGAAAAATAAAATGAGAAAATTTGCTAACTTTTTATGGATTGATAAAGAAGGAGAAAACTACACGATTCGTATGACGCCAGAGCTTCAAGATGATGTCGGTACAATTGGATTCGTTCAATTCAATATGGATGATCAATTAGAAGCTGAAGACGAAATCTTAAGTTTAGAAGCAAGTAAAACAGTGATGTCGATTGTGACACCACTTGCAGGGAAAGTCGTAGCTAGAAACTTAGCGGCAACAGAAGATCCTAAATTATTAAACTCTGAAAAACCAGAAGAACACTGGTTAGTGACATTAACGGATGTTGATGAAGCAGCATTCTTGGCATTAGAAGATGAATAATCATACAGAAGAGCAGTTGCTCAAACAAATGATTGAGATCCTGGCTCAGGAATCAGTAGAAACCGTATCAGTTGAAGGAAAAACTCCCGAAGAGTTGAAAGCGGAATGGCGAGGGCTTGTGAATGTAAGACAGCCAAAAGAGGCTTCTGCAGAATATATCGCTTTAGAGAAAGAATATTTAAAAGAGTACCATTCACCAAGAGTACAGACTTTGTCGGATTGTGTTCCAACAGCAAATGACCAAATCAAACTCTATTATGGGGATTTATGTGAACTGAAAGTCGATGCGATTGTGAATGCGGCGAACAGCGAGATGCTTGGATGTTTTATTCCGAATCACCGCTGTATTGATAATGCGATTCATACTTTTTCAGGGATTGAACTTCGAAGCTTTTGCCATCATTTAATGGACGAGCAAGGAAAGAAAGAACCTGTTGGAAAAGCAAAAATCACGCCAGCGTTCAACTTGCCATCGAAATACATTATTCATACGGTAGGCCCCTTCTTGCCTCCAGGGCAAAAAGTAACGCCGCTTCGTGAACAGTTACTGGCTGGTTGTTACAAGAGTTGTCTGGAAGCAGCAAGAGAAGTTGGCCTAACCTCGATTGCTTTTTGCGGGATTTCAACAGGAGAGTTTGGTTTTCCAAAAGAACCTGCGTCGCGTATTGCGGTAGATACTGTGAAAAAATGGTTGACGGAGACAGCTTCAACAATGACCGTTGTCTTTTCAACGTATACCAAGGAAGACCAATCAATTTATCAGAATTATTTATCAGGAGAACAGTAGAATGACGAAATGGAATGCATTACAAAAAGAAAGAACGACTGAAGCTAGTCTACTGGCGGACTTATTCCAGGAAGCTGATGCCATCGTGGTGGGTATCGGTGCTGGGATGTCGGCAGCAGATGGGTTCACCTATATTGGCAGTCGATTCGAAGACGCTTTTCCTGATTTTATCGAGAAGTATCAATTTTTAGATATGCTACAGGCGAGTTTGTTTCATTTTCCAAGTTGGGAAGAGTATTGGGCGTTTCAAAGTCGATTTATCGCGCTCAATTACCTGGATCAACCTGTGGGACAATCGTATGTGGAATTATTAGAAATGCTCAAGACAAAGCCATACCACATTATTACAACGAATGCGGATAATGCGTTTTGGGTGGCTGGATATGACAAAGAGAAGGTTTATCATATTCAAGGGGAGTATGGACTTTTCCAATGTAGCCAGCACTGTCATCCAAAAACGTATCAAGATGATGCATTAGTTCGAAAGATGATTGCCGAACAAAAGGATATGAAGGTTCCTTATGAACTGATTCCGTTCTGTCCAGAATGCGGGGCGCCGCTTGAAATTAATAAGCGTAACGCTGAAAAAGGTATGGTGGAGTCAGCAGAATTCTTTGCACAAAAAGCACGCTATGATGCATTTTTAGAAGAACATAAAGACGATAAGGTGCTCTTTTTAGAAATCGGAGTGGGCTTCACAACCCCACAATTTATCAAAACACCGTTCCAAAAATGCGTACAAGCCAATCCAAATGCGCTGTTTGTTAGTATGAATCATAAGCATTACCGCATTCCGCTGGCGCTAAGAGAGCAGACTGTACAATTGTCAGAAAACATCGCCCCATTAATCCATGGGACATATCAAGAACTTAAAGGAGAATAAACGATGTATTTAATCGAACCAATCCGTAACGGAAAATATGTAAAAGATGGAGCAGTAGCGCTTGCGATGCAAGTATATGTGCAAAGTAATGTCTTCCTAGATGATGACATCTTGTTCCCATATTACTGCGACCCTAAAGTAGAAATTGGAAAATTCCAAAATACAATTGCTGAAGTAAACGAAGAGTATTTAAAAGAAAACAATATTCTTGTTGTACGTCGTGACACTGGTGGCGGTGCCGTATACGTGGACTCTGGTGCCGTGAATGTATGCTATTTAATTCAAGACAATGGAATCTTTGGCGATTTCAAGAGAACGTATGAACCAGCGATTAAAGCCTTACACGAACTCGGCGCAACAGCCGTTGAACAAACAGGTCGTAACGACTTAACGATTGAAGGCAAAAAAGTATCCGGTGCTGCGATGACAATCAGCAATGGTCGTGTATACGGTGGATTCTCGCTCTTATTAGACGTGGACTATGATGCGATGGAAAAAGTCTTGAACCCAAACAAGAAGAAATTACAATCGAAAGGGATTCAATCTGTACGTGCTCGTGTGGGAAATATTCGTCCGTACCTAGCTCCAGAATATCAAAACGTGACGGTAGATGAATTCAAAAACTTAATCACATGTAAGATTTTAGGAATTAACTCGATTGATGAAGCGAAACGTTATGTGTTAACGGAAGAAGATTGGAAAGCAATCGACGAACTTACAGCCTCTAAATATAAAAACTGGGAATGGAATTATGGCCAGTCTCCACAATATAGTGACTACCGTGATGGACGTTTTGCATGCGGAACGATTCAATGCTACTTAGAAGTGGAGCAAGGTAGAATTTCAAACTGCCGTATTTATGGAGATTTCTTTGCAAAAGGGAATGTACAAGAAGTCGAAGAAAAACTAAAAGGTGTTCGTATGGTGAAAGAAGACTTAGTGGAAGTCTTAAGCGCTATCGATTTAAGCAACTACTTTGGCGCAGTGACTGCTGAAGAATTTGCTGGGCTTATTTTAGGAGAATAGAGTAAAAAAATGGCTCTTTGTCAAATAGTGTTGATGAAGAATTTTAGGAAGGGATTAAGCAACTAATTGTTGCTTAATTCCTTTTTGTTTTGGGCCAAACATTTTTGTTATTAAGATAATCCTGTTTCTAAAATGGTAATAGTTTTTAAAACCGTAGGCATTTCTTTTAAGCACTTTTATTTTATTGTTTATTCCTTCGATAGGGCCATTTGTTCTAGTTGGATACTCACAAGTATTTTGAATATATGGCAAGTAAGTCATAAGAGTCTTTAATACTCTTTTTAACCCAGGAGATAGGTCTAATTGCGTAGCTGCTTCAATCGTTTCCTTGAATTCTATATAATCTCTATCCTGTATACATTCACGAAGTGAATGTACAACCTCATAATCATGTTTAAGAGATGGATTGTTTTCTAAGATATAATCCACAATTCCTTGGGTTGTCATAAAGCTTTCAAAAAGCTTATAACGATTATATTTATAGTTCTGAAGTTCATTAGGATTCTTTAAAATTAACTTCCAATAATATTTTAACTTTCGATATAATTTAGCGTCTTTATAACGATGCTGATTCATGACACGTACCCGAGTTCGATTTAATTCTCTATTTAAGGCTTGTACGATGTGAAAAGGATCAATGATAATTTTAGCGTTAGGAAACATTTCTTTTATTAATTGAATGTACGGTACGTACATGTCGATAGAGATAGTTTTTACCTTTAATCTAGTCTTAGGCTCAAAACGATAAAAATATTGTTTCAAACTGTAAGATTTTCTATCTCGTACAACATCGACCAGCTTGTGTGTAGTGCTATCACAAATAATGAAGCTCATATTACTATCGGAAGATTTGACGGATTTAAATTCATCAAAACACAAATGC
>ERZ1699235.589-NODE-589-length-13675-cov-4.492766_pt1 | contig 13675 bp, 14 predicted proteins | sample MGYA00581546_ERZ1699235 | MGnify/ENA primary metagenome ERZ1699235 (study PRJEB42319, sample SAMD00040334) | human oral metagenome | material: saliva | host: Homo sapiens | study: EMG produced TPA metagenomics assembly of PRJDB4115 data set (Metgenomic analysis of... | reverse complement strand
CCTCTTTCTATGCGACTCTTTAATCGCCCCGATTGCTCGGAAATATGCTAAAATAGATACTACCATCTTACCACATATACATCAGAAAATCCACGTTAGAAAGGACTGCTATGCCAGACAATCTCGCACTTCGCATGCGCCCTAAAACCATCGATCAGGTCATCGGTCAGGAACATCTGGTCGGACAAGGAAAAATCATCCGTCGCATGGTGGAAGCCAACCGCCTGTCCTCCATGATTCTATATGGACCTCCGGGAATCGGCAAGACCAGTATTGCTTCAGCCATCGCTGGGACTACTAAGTATGCCTTTCGAACTTTCAATGCGACAGTTGATAGTAAAAAGCGACTGCAAGAAATTGCGGAAGAGGCTAAATTTTCAGGTGGACTTGTACTACTCCTTGACGAGATTCATAGACTAGATAAAACCAAGCAAGACTTCCTCTTGCCTCTCTTGGAAAGTGGACTGGTCATCATGATTGGCGCTACAACTGAAAATCCTTTCTTCTCTGTCACTCCTGCCATTCGCAGTCGCGTTCAAATTTTTGAGTTGGAACCTCTGTCTAACCAAGAAGTCAAAGAGGCTCTACAGATAGCTCTAAGTAACCCTGAGCGTGGTTTTGATTTTCCAGTAGAACTAGATGAGGATGCGCTGGACTTCATCGCAACCTCTACAAACGGAGACCTGCGCTCTGCCTTTAACTCACTGGATTTGGCTGTTCTTTCTACCCCTGAGAATGATAAGGGCATTCGCCATATCACTCTAGACATCATGGAAAATAGTCTTCAGAGAAGCTACATCACTATGGACAAGGATGGAGACGGTCACTATGATGTTCTATCTGCCCTGCAAAAGTCTATCCGTGGCTCAGATGTTGATGCCAGTCTTCACTATGCTGCCCGCTTGATTGAGGCTGGGGATCTGCCAAGTCTCGCTCGTCGCTTGACCGTTATCGCCTATGAAGATATCGGTTTGGCCAACCCTGAAGCCCAGATTCATACCGTGACTGCTCTGGATGCTGCCCAGAAGATTGGGTTCCCAGAAGCCCGCATTCTCATTGCCAATGTCGTGATTGATTTGGCCCTTTCTCCAAAATCCAACTCAGCCTATGTAGCTATGGATAAGGCACTTGCCGACCTCAAAACATCAGGGCACTTGCCTATTCCGCGACACCTGCGTGATGGACACTACAGCGGAAGCAAGGAACTGGGGAATGCCCAAGACTATCTCTATCCACACAACTATCCTGGAAATTGGGTCAAGCAAGACTATCTACCAGAAAAAATTCGTAATCATCACTATTTCCAAGCAGAAGATACTGGTAAATATGAACGGGCTTTGGCTCAAAGAAAGGAAGCTATCGACCGTTTGCGAAAAATCTGAAATCCTTTTCAAAAAATTGCACTTTCCTCTTGATTTTTTTTGAAAAAGTGGTATTATATAAACATAGAAACGCTGTGGTGTACGACTTCACACTTAAGTGTTGACCGACTATTTTTTGTATTATTAGGGAAACAAAAGTCTTCTAACAGCATGTAGGCCGTCTCACACGGAAACAGCTTCAGTTAGAGCGAGTTGCCCACCTGCTTAATTGCGCGGGTTCAATACAAACCGTGAAGTTTCGGCACCAATACAGCTTTTTTCTTTGCCTCCTTAGCTCAGCTGGCAGAGCAGCGGACTCTTAATCCGTGGGTCACAGGTTCGATCCCTGTAGGGGGCATCTACATACAACAGGAAAAGCCTTGGAATCAAGGTTTTTTTCGTATCTTCTACAAAAAAAGCAAGAGTTTTAGAGGACTATGACTCTAGATGTACATTTTACTTAAATGACTGAAGGTCTTTTCTTAATAAAAACACCCCAAAAATTAGATTTTTTCTGTCTAACTTTTGAGGTACAGTTCAAAACGCGAAATAGCATTTTTTATTTTAGGTTACTAATCTAGTCGAATAAACATCATGGCATTTAACAAAGATATGAGTGAGACCGTGTTTATATTATTTGAATAGATGAGTCTCTTATTTTCAATCGGAGGAATAATAAAATTAGAAATGATGATATCATAAGGCGATTCTTCTAAAGATTCCTTTGATAATTCTAATTCAGTCCAAACTTCAAGTTCAAAATTGTTGCTGCAATAATAAGAAAGTGTCTCTGCAACGGATTTTGCATGATACTGATCAAAATTACTCATAACCAGAACCTTCAGCTTTGGCTGATTTTGTAGTAGATTAAGCACCAAATGTTTGGTATGAGTGATGAAGGTATAAGATAGATGATTTACCATCATTGAACTAGAACAAACCTCAAGAGTCTCTAAATAATGAGAAAGCTCTTTTTTTACATCTGAAACAAATTTAGGAAAAATATTTTGAAAATTCCTGATTGTATTCCCTTTTTGATCAAATAAAATAAACTCAGTAGACAACTCTTGACGATACAGATGTGCGGTATTATGCAGATGCCAAATCAGATTATCCTTATTCTCAATCTCAATCTGATACTTGACTGAAATCTGATCAATAAAATCACTCAATAGATGGTAAGATTTTTCAACATAGCTATCCTTTTTTACGCATTTCATAAAGAGACTTTCATCTATGAAAAACATTTTGTGAAAGTAAGACACAAATAATTGGCAAACAACTTCTTCATCTAAAGAGAGATTGTATTCTGATTCAAAACTCTGAGCAACACCTTCTATTCCTTCTGCCTGCATTAAAAAATCCAAACTTTGGTCGTTAAAAGAATCTTTCTCTATTTCCATAAGATGACCAAACTTTATTCGATATAGATTAATAACCAGGAGCAGCTTTAGCATTCTATGCGTTGACAAATTCATTGGAAAGCTTGTTTCCTTATAAACCAATTCTAACAATTGAGATAGGGGCTCTGATGAAAAATTTTCAAATGGCCATTCTAGGAAATAATATTTTTCTGAAAAATATTGTGCAAAAAAGTAACGAATGTCTCTCTCATTTCCAATGATTTGAACAGGGGTCAGACTGATTTCAAATTGAAATTGCTTTTTAATCACTTTATTGATTTGGCTAATAATACGATAGAGCGAAGATGAACTGATATAAAATTCTTTACAAATACTTTCAGCTTGACAACCTTCATTAAAGAAGATAAATTCTAAAATCGAAAAATGAGTTGAATGTTTAAAGAAATGATGGTAAACCATTTCAATATCACTATCATCGGTATTAATAATGCGTATACCATTAGTAGAAGAATGAAAAATCAAGTCAGGAAAAGCAGATTTAACATGGGATAGATCATCTTTGACTGCACGTTCTGTACAATTTAATAACTCTGCTAGTTCAGAACGATGAAACCATCGTTTATGTTCAAATAATAATTCTAATTGCCTATGACTTTTTTTAGATAATAAATCTCTCATGAATGTCTTTCTATCTTTATAAATTATCGGATTAAACCTCTTGCAATTATACCACAATGAATAGGTATAGCATGCTATAACGACTTTTCCTAAAATCTTTTATTTCGTATAATAACACTACAGAAACAATATATAAACAATTTTCTTATTTTACCGTCTATTGAGGGCGTGAATACAGAATCAAATTCAAGTCGAAAGATTATATTTTTAATTTTAAAAATTATATAATAGCAACAATCAAAGAATTTGATTTTTTTATATTAAAATTACATAATAATCAAAATAATTGATTATTTTATATCAAAATTATATAATAGCAATAATCAAAGGAATTGATTTATTTTTTGATATTAAAATAAAAAAGGAGGGTAAGCAATATTGTGGTCAATCATTGCTGGAGGTCTTATTGGACTTGTAGCAGGTAGAATCACTAAAAAAGGTAGTTCTATGGGAATCGTCGCAAATGTATTCGCTGGTTTAGTCGGGTCATCTGTAGGACAATCCCTTTTAGGTAGTTGGGCCCATCCATCGCTGGAATGGCTTTGATCCCATCTATTGCAGGAGCAGCAATTGTTGTTACTGTAGTATCATTCTTTACAGGTAGAAAGTAAACTTTTCGCCAGTAAAGTTAGCAAACTATTTTTAAATCAATGACGAGAAAAATAGTTTAAATGTTAAATCGAAAGGATTGTATATGTCAAAAGCAAAGAAAATATGTTTCATTATTTTCTGTATTTTAATCTTGACAATTTTCCTTCCTGTTTTGATAGATTATCATCAAGTTAGTGATCTAGGCATTCAGCTATTTAGCTGGAGACAGAATCATTTCGTTGAATTCTATCTATCTAGATATATATTCTGGGGGATAGTGGCTCTATCAACTTTAGTTTTGTTATCGATGTTAGTTGTGTTGTTTTATCCTAAACGTTATTTGGAAATTCAACTTGAAACTAAAAACGATACATTAAAATTAAAGAATTCTGCAATCGAAGGTTTTGTTAGAAGTTTGGTAAGTGATCATGGATTGATCAAGAACCCAACTGTTCATGTAAATTTACGAAAAAATAAATGTTTCGTTCATGTAGAAGGTAAAATTCTTCCTTCGGACAACATCGCTGACAGATGCCAACTAATTCAAAATGAAATAACTAATGGATTGAAGCAGTTTTTTGGTATTGAGCGTCAGGTTAAACTAGAAGTTCTAGTAAAAGACTACCAGCCTAAACCAAAACCTCAAAACAAAAAGACTGTTAGTCGTGTAAAGTAAGGAAGTAAAAAATGGAATGGCTTAAACAATATCGATATCCAATAATCGCAGGTCTCATAGGCGTATTTCTCGCTTGTTTGATTATCTCCTTTGGCTTCTTCAAAACAATATTTGTATTGATTTTAGGAGCACTGGGAGTTGCAGCTGGATTATATATCGAAAAAAACTATATAGATAAATAAAAAAAAATAAAAATTACTAATTTAATTAAAGGAGTTTCATATGTCAAACGAAAAAAACATTAACACTAACGTAGAAAAGAAAGATGCTACTGCTGTAGCTCACGAAATCAAAGGGGAACTTACTTACGAAGATAAAGTTATCCAAAAAATCATTGGTCTGTCACTAGAAAACGTTTCAGGTCTTTTGGGAATCGACGGTGGTTTCTTCTCAAATCTTAAAGAAAAAATCATTAACAGCGATGACGTAACAAGTGGTGTTAACGTAGAAGTTGGTAAAACACAAGTTGCAGTTGACTTAAACGTTATTGTTGAGTACCAAAAAAATGTTCCAGCTTTATATTCAGAAATCAGAGAAATCGTATCTTCAGAAGTTGCTAAAATGACTGACTTGGAAGTTGTTGAAATCAACGTAAACGTTGTCGACATCAAAACTAAAGAACAACATGAAGCAGACTCAGTAAGCCTTCAAGATCGCGTATCTGACGTTGCTGAATCAACTGGAGAATTTGCTTCAGAACAATTTGAAAAAGTAAAATCTGGTATTGGTAGCGGTGTTGCTACTGTCCAAGAAAAAGTTGGCGAAGGTTTCGAAAATGTTAAAGGTGCAGCAACTGGTGTAGTATCTCACGAGAACTCTCGTGTAAAATAATCCAATAAATGGAGGTATCATCATGTCAGTAGAAGAAAAACTTAATCAAGCCAAAGGTTCTATCAAAGAAGGTGTTGGTAAAGCCATCGGTGATGAAAAAATGGAAAAAGAAGGAACAGCTGAAAAAGTTGTTTCTAAAGTAAAAGAAGTTGCTGAAGACGCCAAAGACGCTGTAGAAGGTGCTGTAGAAGGTATCAAAAACATGTTGAGTGGCGACGATAAATAAGGATAAAAGTTGCTTTATCTTTTTAGTAACATTAGTCAAAAGAGTCTGAGTCAAGATGATTCTCAGAAAACAAAAAGCTAGAGATTTCCAATTGCGGAACTCTAGCTTTTTAATTTTACCTCTTTCTCTTATTATATTTCAGCAGGTTGTTGGCCATGAGTACGAATCCCATGTCAATTCTCACTTGACACTTACCTCTCAGATGACATCTCTTATAACCCAAACAAACCTTTATCTGCCCAAAGACAGATTTCATATCAATCTTACGTTTAGCGAAAATTTATCTACCCTTGGAAGATAAAAGTGCCTGATATTCTTTAGTTTTTAAACACTGGTAACGTTCATTCATATACAGTCCCTTTTGAGGGGCTGATTCAGGTTCATAATCGCAGTCAACATTGATTTCAAGGATTTTTACTTTCTATCTCCTCTTTTTCATGATGTATTTTCGTACAGGTTCTTCAACCATTTGAACGATTTCAAATCCTTCTTTTTGGTAAAGATTGTGAGCTGTTTGATTTGCCTCGTAGACATTTAGAGAAATAGTATCTATGTCTTCATTTTCAAATGCCAAACTAACAAATTTCCTTAAAGCCTGGCTACCTAAGCCTTGCCCCTGTTTCTGAGGATTGATAAAAAATCTTCCAATATGAAGATTACTGTCTTCTAGCCTGATTTTTTGTATTAGCCCCACAAACTCTTGTCCATCAAAGATTGAAAAGATTCCTTCCAAATCTTGCAAGGCTTGAAGGGTCAGTGGAAAAGGAATCATTGTTCCCATCCATTGTTCTTGAAAGGATTTGCCAAGGGAGTTGGACCATTGGCATACGAATTGAGCATTTTCTGGGCTCACATTTTCTTCAAAACGAATTGTCATCTTTTTCTCACCATCTTATCTATGTTTCTCCATTATACTACTTCTCCCATTTTTTACGAATAGATAAGTATGATTGATTTTTATTTTTTTCTTGTCGGGAGCATTCTCGCTTCCTTTCTTGGTTTGGTCATTGACCGTTTTCCTGAACAATCCATTATCATACCAGCTAGTCACTGCGATTCCTGTCAGACTCCCTTGCGTCCCTTAGATTTGATTCCGATTCTCTCGCAGGTCTTCAATCGCTTTCGCTGTCGCTATTGCAAGGTTCGCTATCCTGTCTGGTATGCCCTCTTTGAACTAGGCTTAGGACTCCTCTTTCTAGCTTGGTCTTGGGGCTGGCTTTCCTTGGGACAAGTCATCCTAATCACTGCTGGTTTGACCTTGGGCATCTACGACTTTCACCATCAGGAATACCCCCTACTGGTCTGGATGACTTTCCACCTAATCCTCATGGTCTGCTCTGGCTGGAATCTGGTCATGGTCTTCTTCCTTGTACTTGGAATTGTGGCTCATTTTATAGATGTCCGCATGGGTGCAGGGGATTTCCTCTTTTTAGCTTCCTGCTCTCTCGTATTTAGTGCGACCGAATTACTGATCTTGATTCAGTTTGCTTCTGCGACGGGAATTCTAGCCTTTCTCCTGCAAAAGAAAAAGGAAAGACTTCCTTTCGTGCCTTTCCTCTTACTCGCTGCTTGTGTGATTATTTTTGGTAAGCTACTGCTTGTTTGATAAAGTCCTGAATCGGCTCTCCTTGGTGGAGAGCTTTTACGATTTTTGAACCAACGATAACGCCATCTGACACCGCATTGAAGCGTTCTATATCAGCTTGACTAGATACACCAAAACCTGTCAAGACTGGGATATCGGCCACTTGATGCAATTGTGCCAAGTGCTTGTCCAAATCTGCACGGTAATTGCCAGATTTCCCTGTCACCCCATTAATAGCAACAGCATAAACAAATCCTTCTGCACCTTCAATCAACTCTTTCTGACGCTCAATCCCTGTCGTCAAACTAACTAGGGGAATCAAGGCCATGTCTGTATCTGCCAAAAATGGTTCTACAAAGTTGGCATGCTCATGAGGTAGATCTGGAATAATCAAGCCCTTAACCGCTGTATCAGCCAGACCTTTGACAAAGTTCTCCACACCGTACTGAAAGAGGGGGTTGAAGTAGGTCATAATGACTAGTGGAATCTCTGTTTCAATGGTTTTCAAGGTTTCAACCAAAGCCTGGGTAGAGGTTCCGCGAGCTAGACTGCGCAAGCCTGCTTCTTCGATAACAGGACCATCTGCAACCGGGTCTGAAAAGGGAACTCCTACCTCAATGGCAGACACACCCAAATCTTCTAAAAAGTGAATTGTTTCTCCGAGACCAGACAAACCTTTTTCATGGTCTCCAGCCATAATATAGGGGACAAAAATTCCCTTTCCGGTTGCCTTGATAGCGTTCAGTTTTTCTGTTAGTGTCTTAGGCATGAGCTTCTCCCTTCTTTGCTGCGTCTGCTTCCAAACGGTCTTTGACTTGAACTACATCCTTGTCCCCGCGACCTGATAGACAGACAATCATAGACTTGTCTGGTCCAAGTTCTTTGGCTAATTTCACCGCAAAGGCGATAGCGTGACTAGACTCCAAAGCTGGGATAATCCCTTCCACACGAGACAAGAGTTGGAATCCTTCCAAGGCTTCCTCATCTGTCACAGGAACATAGGTCGCACGCTTGATGTCGTGGTAGTGAGAATGTTCAGGACCGATACCTGGGTAGTCCAAACCTGCTGAGATAGAGAAGGCTTCTAAGATTTGTCCATGGGCATCTTGGAGCACATCCATGAGAGAACCGTGAAGAACTCCTGGTCGACCCTTGGTCAAGGTTGCTGCATGATGCTCTGTATCCACACCAAGTCCTGCCGCTTCAGCTCCATACATAGCTACAGATTCATCTTCCACAAATGGATGGAAGAGACCGATAGCATTAGAACCACCACCAACACAGGCTACTAGGGCATCTGGCAAATCTTGCCCTGTCAAGTCACGGTACTGTTGTTTAGCTTCTCGACCGATAACACTTTGGAAATCACGCACAATTTCTGGAAAAGGATGAGGCCCCAAGGCAGAACCAAGGATATAGTGGGTATCATCGATGTTGGCTACCCATGAACGAAGGGCTGCATTGACCGCGTCTTTGAGCACGCGCGAACCATCTGTTACAGCTTCCACCTTGGCTCCCAAAAGTTCCATACGGAAGACATTGAGGGCTTGGCGTTTGACATCTTCCTCACCCATGTAGATAGTACATTCCATGTTGAAAAGGGCTGCAGCTGTTGCAGTTGCTACACCGTGCTGACCGGCACCAGTTTCAGCGATAATTTTCTTTTTGCCCATGCGTTTAGCGAGAAGAACTTGTCCCAAGGCATTGTTAATCTTGTGTGCACCTGTATGGTTGAGGTCTTCACGTTTGAGGTAAATCTTGGCTCCGCCGATATGCTGGGTCAAGTTTTTTGCGTAGTAAAGAGGTGTTTCACGTCCTACATACTGGCGCAAAAGTTGGTTTAACTCTTCTTGGAAACTTGGATCTGCCTGACTTTCACGATAAGCCTCTTCTAATTCCAATACTGCTGTCATCAATGTTTCTGGGACAAAACGTCCACCGAATTTCCCGTAAAATCCATCTTTATTTGGTTCTTGATATGCCATTCTTTACCCTCTCTATAAATCTTCTAATCTTTTCATGATCTTTTTGTCCGTCTGTCTCTACCCCACTTGATACATCTACTGCAAAGGGAGTAAAGTGTTGAATAGCTTCTTCTACATTATCCTCATTGAGCCCACCTGCGATGAAGAAAGGCTGGGCTAGTTCTGTCGTATCCAGTCGGCCCCAGTCAAAGGTTTGTCCACTCCCTGCCACAGGAGCATCAAAGAGTAGATAATCTGCCTGAGAATTAGGTACATGCCCATTCCCATCAACTTGTACAGCTTGAATACTGGCACAAGGCAAATTCTCAAACAAATCATTCGCCACCTGACCATGAATTTGAGCTAAATCCAAGCCGACCTTTTCAATCGCTTCTAGTAATTCTGTACGATTAGGTGAAACAAATACCCCAACTTTTTTTACATTTGCAGGAATAATCTCAGCCAGCTCTGCTGCTTGCTCCAAGGTCACCTGTCTTTTGCTAGGAGCAAAGACAAAACCAATGTAGTCTGCTCCAGCCGACACAGTTGTTTTTACGGCTTCTTTGGTCGATAGTCCACAAATCTTAACCTTTGTCAATCTGCAACTCCTTGATTCTCTGGGCTACATCTTCTGCTTGCATGAGGGCTGTTCCTACCAAAATTCCGTTAAAGTAGGGTGCAACTCGTTTCGCATCTGCTTCTGTAAAAATAGCAGATTCAGAAATGTAGAAGCAATCGTCCTTAAAATATTGGGCCAAGTCTACACTAGTCTGTAAGTCGACCTCAAAGGTGGTCAAGTTGCGGTTATTAACCCCGATAATCTCAGCACCAAGTCTATGAGCCACTTCTAGTTCAGCTAGATTGTGAGTTTCCACCAGGACTTCCAGACCAAGCTCTGTCGCATAGTCATACAGTTCCTTGAGGCGTTCTTCTGATAAAGCCGCTACGATGAGCAAGATAACTGTCGCACCTGCATTGCGAGCTCGGATGATTTGCTTTTCATCGATAATAAAATCCTTGTTCAGCGTCGGAATCTGTACCTGACTGGAAATCTCACGAAGGTAATCCAAATGACCTTTGAAGAAAACTTCGTCTGTCAATACAGAAATCATAACAGCGCCGTTAGCCTCGTAAGTCTGGGCCTGTTGAACGATATCCACATCCAGATTGATATCACCCATACTTGGACTCGCCTTCTTGACCTCTGCAATGATTTGCAAGCGGTCCTGATGGTTTTTCAAATATTCAGCTAAGCGATAGCTTGCTCGCAGGGGCTGAAGTTCCTCTCGTTCCATCTTTTCAACTTCACGGGCCTTCTGCTCTAAGATACGTGACAAAAATTCCTGACTCATTTTTGGTACTCCTGTAATAGTCTGAGTTTTTCAAGGGCCTTACCACTAGCAATCACTTGGCGTGCCATTTCAACTCCGTCTTTGATACTATCTACCTTACCATTGGCATAAAAACCAAGGCCAGCATTTAAGACTGTTGTTTCTAAGAATGGACTTGGTTCATTATTAAGAACGCTAACAAGGATGGCTGCATTCTCATGAGCATTACCACCACGAATGTCCTCAATAGCAATGCGTTCCATTCCCAAATCTTCTGGAGTAAAGGTTGACAAAGTGATTTCTCCATTTTCAAGAAGGGCAATGCTGGTAGTTCCATTCAAACCAGCTTCATCCAATCCTTCTGGACCAGCTACTACAATGGCACGTTTGCGACCCATGTTTTTCAAAACCTGAGCAGTACTTTCCAGAAGTTCCGGACGACTGATTCCTAGAAGCTGTGTTTCCAAAACCATTGGGTGAATGAGCGGACCTGTCAAATTCATGATGGTTGGAATTCCCAACTCCAAACGTGCTGGCATAATGTATTTCATGGCTGGGTGCATGTTTTTGGCAAAGAGAAAGACGATTCCTGTTTGGTCAAATACCTTACCCAATTGTGATGGTTTAAGGTCAATATTGATTCCCAAAGCTTGCAAGACATCTGCTGACCCAGATTTAGAAGAAATAGAGCGATTTCCATGTTTGGCCATGTGGATGCCACCACCTGCCAAGACAAAGGCTGCAGTTGTAGAAATGTTGAAGCTAAATGACTTATCTCCACCTGTACCGCAGTTATCCATAGCATCTTGAATGTTGGTTGGAATGTGTTGAGCATGTCCTCTCATGACTTGAGCGAGGGCTGTTCTTTCTTCAGGTGTTTCTCCCTTCATCTTGAGGGCTAAAAGAAGTGAAGCGATTTGTGCTTCTGTCACTCGCCCTGTCACGATGCGTTCGATCACATCTGTCATTTCAACACTTGATAGATCTTCAAAGTTGGCTAATTTTTCAATAATTTCTTTCATTTTGTGTTCCTCACTTTACAACTTTCTCGATAAAATTCTGAATAGAAGATAGGCCATCTGGCGTTCCAATACTTTCTGGATGATACTGCAAGCCATAAATCGGCAAGGTTTTGTGTTGAATCCCCATAATGGCTTGGTCATCTGTCGAACGAGCTGTCACTTCAAACTCTTCTGGCATCTCTTCAATTAAAATACTGTGGTAACGCATGACTGGACGATTGTCCTCAATTCCTTGATAGAGAACGGAAGGAGTCTCAAATCGGATTTGGCTTTGTTTACCGTGCATAACTTTAGGAGCCAAGCCCAACTTACCACCAAAGACTTCTGCGATGGCCTGGTGCCCCAAACAAATCCCTAGAATCGGTTTCTTACCTGCAAAATCACGAATCATTTCTTCCATCTTCCCAGCATCAGCTGGCCAACCTGGACCAGGAGAAAAGACCAGTCCATCTGCCTTTGTAGCTTCTTCATAAAGGTTTGGATCATCATTTCTCAAAACCTGAACTTCTGCGAAATTCCCAATGTATTGGGCTAGGTTATAGGTAAATGAATCATAATTATCAATCAATAAAATCATGGTCTTAGTTCTCCCATTCTAGTCATAGATTTAGCTTTGTTAATGGTTTCTTGGTATTCGTTCTGAGCGATGGAATCATAAACAATTCCTGCACCAGCCTGTACGTAGGCTATTTTATTTTTAAGAATCATGGTTCGAATAGCAATGGCGAAATCCATATCTCCAGTTGCTGATAAGTAACCGATAGCTCCTGCATATACGCCTCGCTTCTCTGTTTCTAGTTCATAGATGCGTTTCATGGCCCGAATCTTTGGTGCTCCCGATACTGTTCCTGCCGGAAGTGTCGCCTTCAAGGCATCCATGGCAGTCAGTTCTGGTAACAAACGTCCTTTAACCACGCTGGTCAAATGCATGACATAGCGGAAAAGTTCCACTTCCATATACTTGGTTACTTGGACACTTGCTGTTTCAGCAATTCTACCGATATCATTTCGTCCCAAGTCCACCAACATTCGGTGTTCTGCCGTTTCCTTTTCATCAGAAAGTAGATCACTTGCAAGTGCTGCATCTTCCTCGTCATTAGTGCCTCTAGGTCGCGTACCTGCAATTGGATTGGTTGTCACGATACCATTCTTGACGGAAACCAAGCTCTCAGGACTGGCACCGATGATTTGATAATCTCCAAAGTCATAAAAGTAGAGGTAATTTGATGGATTTGTCACTCGGAGATTTCTGTAGAAGTCAAAAGGATTTCCAGTTACTTCTGCTGAGAAGCGCTGACTGAGCACGCATTGGAACATATCTCCATTGCGAATCAAGTCGCGAGCTGTTTCTACCATTTCTTCAAATTTCTGAGGTGCAATATGTGGTCTAAACTGAAGTGGAGAAACGTCCAAATCTTCAAATTCATTTGGAGCAGGGATCTTCAACTCTTCTAAAACCTGATTTAAAGCCACTTCTAGCTCATCATTGCTTCGATCACTGTAAAGAGCATCCTCGATGATATGAATTTTTTCTTTCTTGTGGTCAAATACCATATAACTCTCGTAAACAAAGAAATGCATATCTGGCGTCCCAATCGTATCCTCAGGAAGCTGGCCAACCTCTTCGTAAAGAGAAATCATGTCGTAACCAACAAAGCCAATCGCTCCACCACCAAAAGGTAGGTCTGAATGGTGCTGGCTCTTTTGTGTCACCTCATAAAGGAAATCCAATGGGTCACGATCAATCACTTGGCCATTTTGATATAGAACTCCATTCTTAAACTTAATCTCAAAAACTGGATTATAGGCCAAGATAGAAAATCGAGCATTTTCCTTTTCTCTTGGGATACTTTCAAGTATGACCTTGTGTTGTCCATTTAAGCGCATATACGCCAAGATTGGTGATAAAACATCTCCATGAATGATTCGTTCCATTGTAATTTCCCTTTCAGTTCCTTATTTTTAATTTTTTATCTTTTTTCTATTTCCCTTAAATAGTGCGGACGGGAGCAACTTTCTCCGAAATTTCATCCCTAATTTTTGAGC
>ERZ1699235.587-NODE-587-length-13728-cov-3.025145_pt1 | contig 13728 bp, 9 predicted proteins | sample MGYA00581546_ERZ1699235 | MGnify/ENA primary metagenome ERZ1699235 (study PRJEB42319, sample SAMD00040334) | human oral metagenome | material: saliva | host: Homo sapiens | study: EMG produced TPA metagenomics assembly of PRJDB4115 data set (Metgenomic analysis of... | reverse complement strand
ACTTCAGCTATTGTATCAGAAAAAGATAGCCCACAAGTAGAGACTAAGAGTATATTGAAACCTACGGAAGTAGCTCCAACTGAAGGCGAAAAAGAAAATAGAGCCATTATCAATGGTGGCCAAGACCTTAAACGTATCAATTATGAAGGCCAGCCAGCTACCTCAGCTGCTATGGTTTATACAATTTTCAGTTCACCTTTAGCAGGTGGAGGTAGCCAACGTTATCTCAATTCTGGATCTGGAATCTTTGTAGCTCCAAATATTATGTTGACAGTAGCTCATAATTTCTTAGTCAAGGATGCAGATACCAATGCAGGTTCTATTCGTGGCGGTGATACTACTAAGTTTTATTACAATGTAGGTTCAAATACTGCTAAGAACAATTCTTTGCCAACGTCAGGAAATACGGTTTTGTTCAAGGAAAAGGATATTCATTTTTGGAATAAAGAAAAGTTTGGTGAAGGAATTAAGAATGATCTAGCTTTAGTAGTAGCACCAGTTCCACTTTCGATTGCAAGTCCAAATAAGGAAGCTACATTTACTCCTCTTGCAGAACATCGTAACTATAAAGCTGGTGAACCAGTTAGTACCATAGGATATCCGACAGATTCCACTTCTCCAGAATTGAAGGAACCAATCATCCCTGGTCAGTTGTATAAGGCTGATGGTGTTGTTAAGGGTACTGAAAAGCTTGATGATAAAGGAGCAGTTGGCATCACTTATCGCCTGACTTCTGTTTCTGGTCTTTCTGGTGGTGGAATTATTAATGGTGATGGTAAAGTTATTGGAATTCACCAACATGGAACTGTTGATAATATGAATATCGCTGAAAAAGATCGCTTTGGAGGAGGACTTGTCCTATCGCCTGAACAACTAGCATGGGTCAAAGAAATCATTGATAAATATGGAGTCAAAGGCTGGTACCAAGGAGATAATGGTAATCGTTACTACTTTACTCCAGAAGGAGAAATGATTAGAAATAAGACAGCTGTTATTGGCAAAAATAAATACTCTTTCGATGAAAGTGGTGTTGCAACTCTCCTTAAAGGTGTAGACTATGGACGAGTTGTCGTTGAGCACCTAGACCAAAATGATAATCCAGTCAAAGAAAACGATACTTTTGTTGAAAAGACAGAAGTTGGAACTCAGTTTGACTATAACTATAAAATAGAAATTGAGAAGACTGATTTCTACAAGAAGAATAAAGACAAATACGAGATTGTATCGATTGATGGCAAAGCTGTCAACAAGCAACTGAAAGATGTCTGGGGAGATGATTATAGCGTTGTGAGCAAAGCTCCTGCAGGAACTCGTGTCATTAAGGTTGTTTATAAAATCAATAAGGGTTCCTTCGACCTTCGTTACCGCTTGAAAGGTACAGACCAAGAATTAGCGCCTGCAACTGTTGACAATAACGATGGTAAAGAATACGAAGTTTCCTTTGTTCATAGATTCCAAGCCAAAGAAATTACAGGCTACCGTGCAGTCAATGCAAGCCAAGAAGCAACAATCCAACATAAAGGAGTGAACCAAGTTATTTTTGAATACGAAAAAATAGAAGATCCAAAACCAGCAACTCCTGCAACTCCAGTAGTGGATCCAAAAGACGAAGAAACAGAAATTGGAAACTATGGACCACTGCCAAGTAAGGCTCAATTGGACTACCATAAGGAAGAATTGGCCGCCTTCATCCACTATGGAATGAATACCTACACTAACTCTGAATGGGGGAACGGTAGAGAAAATCCTCAAAACTTTAACCCAACTAATCTTGATACAGACCAGTGGATTAAGACCTTGAAGGATGCTGGGTTCAAACGAACAATCATGGTTGTCAAACACCACGACGGTTTTGTGATTTATCCATCTAAATATACAGACCATACGGTGGCTGCAAGTCCATGGAAAGATGGTAAGGGAGACCTTCTCGAAGAAATCTCTAAATCAGCGACTAAGTATGATATGAATATGGGTGTTTACCTATCACCATGGGATGCTAACAACCCTAAATATCATGTTTCAACTGAAAAAGAGTATAACGAATACTATCTCAACCAACTCAAGGAAATCCTTGGCAATCCTAAATACGGAAACAATGGTAAATTCATCGAAGTATGGATGGATGGTGCGCGTGGTAGCGGAGCTCAAAAAGTAACTTACACCTTTGACGAGTGGTTCAAGTACATCAAGAAAGCTGAAGGGGATATTGCTATCTTCTCTGCTCAACCAACAAGCGTCCGTTGGATCGGTAATGAACGTGGTATCGCTGGAGATCCAGTTTGGCATAAGGTTAAGAAAGCTAAGATCACTGACGATGTGAAGAATGACTATCTCAACCATGGAGACCCAGAAGGAGATATGTACTCAGTCGGTGAAGCAGACGTTTCTATTCGTTCAGGTTGGTTCTACCATGATAATCAACAACCAAAATCAATCAAAGATTTGATGGATATCTACTTCAAGTCTGTTGGTCGTGGAACGCCGCTTCTTCTCAATATTCCACCTAATAAAGAAGGTAAATTCGCAGATGCAGACGTGGCTCGCTTGAAAGAATTCCGAGCAACTTTGGATCAAATGTATGCGACTGACTTCGCCAAGGGAGCAACTGTAACTGCAAGCTCTACTCGTAAGAATCACTTGTATCAAGCAAGCCACCTAACAGATGGTAAGGATGATACTAGCTGGGCATTGTCAAATGATGCGAAGACAGGTGAATTTACAGTCGATCTTGGTCAAAAGAGACGCTTTGACGTAGTCGAACTCAAAGAAGATATCGCTAAAGGTCAGCGTATCTCTGGATTCAAGGTTGAAGTTGAACTCAATGGCCGTTGGGTACCATACGGTGAAGGATCAACTGTTGGTTATCGTCGCCTTATCCAAGGTCAACCAGTAGAAGCGCAAAAGATTCGTGTAACCATTACTGGTGCACAAGCGACTCCTATTTTGACAAACTTCTCTGTTTATAAGACACCAAGCAGTATCGAAAAAACAGATGGTTATCCTCTTGGATTGGACTACCATTCAAATACAACAGCCGATAAAGCTAATACAATCTGGTATGATGAATCTGAAGGTATTCGTGGTACATCCATGTGGACCAATAAAAAAGATGCAAGCGTAACCTACCGTTTCAACGGAACTAAGGCTTATGTCGTATCTACAGTGGATCCACATCATGGTGAAATGTCTGTTTATGTAGATGGTCAAAAGGTTGCAGATGTGCAAACTAAGAATACAGCTCGTAAACGTAGCCAGATGGTTTATGAAACAGATGACTTGGCTCCAGGCGAACACACGATCAAACTCGTTAATAAAACAGGCGAAGCTATTGCAACTGAGGGTATCTATACGCTTAATAATGCTGGTAAGGGTATGTTTGAGTTGAAAGAAACAACCTATGAAGTTCAAAAAGGCCAACCAGTTACTGTAACCATTAAACGTGTTGGTGGTAGCAAAGGAGCTGCGACAGTTCATGTCGTGACTGAGCCAGGAACAGGGGTTCACGGTAAGGTTTATAAGGATACAACGGCTGATTTGACCTTCCAAGATGGTGAAACAGAAAAGACTTTGACAATTCCGACAATTGACTTTACCGAGCAAGCTGATTCAATTTTTGACTTTAAAGTGAAAATGACAAGTGCATCAGACAATGCCTTGCTTGGATTTGCAGCTGAAGCAACTGTTCGAGTAATGAAGGCTGACTTACTTCAAAAAGACCAAGTCAGTCATGATGACCAGGCCAGTCAACTTGATTATAGCCCAGGTTGGCATCATGAAACCAATTCGGCAGGTAAATACCAAAATACTGAATCTTGGGCATCATTTGGTCGCTTGAATGAAGAACAGAAGAAAAATGCTAGCGTAACAGCTTACTTCTATGGCACAGGTATTGAAGTTAAAGGTTTTGTTGACCCTAGTCATGGTATCTATAAGGTTACTCTAGATGGTAAAGAACTTGAGTATCAAGATGGTCAAGGAAATGCTTCTCTGGTAGATGGTAAGAAATACTTCAGTGGTACAGCAACTACACGTCAAGGTGATCAGACTCTTGTTCGTTTGACTGGACTCGAAGAAGGTTGGCATGCTGTAACCTTGCAATTGGATCCAAAACGAAATGATACCTCTAGAAATATTGGTATTCAAGTTGATAAGTTCATCACTCGTGGAGCAGAAAGCGCTCTTTATACCAAAGAAGAATTAGTTCAGGCTATGAAGAACTGGAAGGAGGAGTTAGATAAATTTGATCAGACAAGCTTAAAGGACACTCCAGAGGCTCGTGAAGCTTTCAAATCGAACTTAGATAAATTATCTGAGCAACTTTCAGCAAGCTCTTCCAATGCTCAAGAAATTCTGAAAACAGCCACAGCCTTACAAGCTATCCTTGATAAGGAAGAAAACTATGGAAAAGAAGATACTTCGCCATCAGAGCAGCCAGAAGAGTCTAAGATTGACTACGATAAGGCCATGGCAAGTTTGGCAGAGGCTATTCAAAACAAGAGCAAGGAACTGGGTAGTGATAAAGAAGCTAAGAAGCATCTCGTCGAGTTATCAGAACAAGCTCTTACAGCTATCCAAGAAGCCAAGACACAAGAAGCAGTAGATAAAGCCTTGCAAGCAGCACTGACTTCTATTAACCAACTTCACGCGACTCCGAAAGAGGAACCAAAACCATCTCAGCCAGAAGAGCCTAACTACGACAAGGCCATGGCAAGCTTGGCAGAGGCTATCCAAAACAAGAGCAAGGAACTAGGTAGCGATAAAGAAGCTAAGAAGAAACTAGTTGAGTTATCAGAACAGGCACTTACAGCTATCCAAGAAGCCAAGACACAAGATGCAGTAGACAAAGCCTTGCAAGCAGCTCTAACTTCTATTAACCAACTTCAGGCGACTCCGAAAGAGGAAGTGAAACATTCCATAGTTCCAACGGATGGAGATAAGGAACTAGTTCAACCTCAACCAAGTCTTGAAGTAGTAGAAAAAGTAATTAACTTCAAGAAAGTTAAACAAGAAGATTCAAGTCTTCCAAAAGGTGAAACTCGAGTGACTCAGGTAGGTCGTGCAGGTAAGGAACGTATCTTGACTGAAGTAGCACCAGATGGAAGCCGTACTATAAAACTTCGTGAAGTTGTTGAAGTTGCGCAAGATGAAATTGTGTTGGTTGGAACTAAGAAAGAAGAATCAGCTAAAATCGTATCAGCTGACCACAAGGTACCAGAATTTACTGGTGGTGTGTCTGATTCTGAAGCAGCTATTCACAACTTACCAGAGTTTACTGGTGGTGTGTCTGATTCTGAAGCAGCTATTCACAACTTACCAGAGTTTACTGGTGGTGTGTCTGGTTCTGAAGCAGCTATTCATAACTTACCAGAGTTTACTGGTAGTATGACTGGTTCTGAAGGAGTTACTCATGGAGTTTCGAACGTTGAGGAAGGAGTTCCTAGTGAAGAAGCTGCAAGTCATCAAGAATCAGGATTTACTAGTGATGTAACTGCCTCTGAAACCACTATGAATGAAATCGTAGATAAAAATGATGAGAAATCATATGTAGTTCCGCCTATGTTAAAAGATAAGACTTATCAGGCACCTGCAAATCGTCAAGAAGTTCTACCTAAAACAGGAAGTGAAGATGGTTCTGCTTTTGCATCTGTAGGAATTATGGGCATGTTCTTAGGCATGATTGGAATAGTCAAAAGAAAAAAGGATAATTAATATTAAATGTCCCTAAATAGTGTATTCGAATTGGATGTAAGAATGTTGTAACAATTCTTTTAGATTGTTGTCCTTGTATTAAGTGGAATATAATCAAGTAGACGAGAAAATTGGGAGATAACTAAAGGGGCAGGGAAAGAAGTCACTTCTAATACTTAATGAAAATCAAAGAGCAAACTAGGAAACTAGCCGCAGGCTGTACTTGAGTACGGCAAGGCGACGTTGACGTGGTTTGAAGAGATTTTTGAAGAGTATAAAATACTAAAACCGAGCATTTCCGTAGTTGGATATGCTCGGTTTTTTATCAATTATTTATAAGCTACGATACCAATGATAGTATCAACTGCACGTTCCATAGTCTGAAGGCTAACATATTCAAAACGTCCATGCATGTTTTCGCCACCAGCAAAGATATTTGGAGTTGGGATTCCCATAAAGGAAATTTTAGAGCCGTCTGTCCCGCCGCGGATTGGTTCGATAATAGGAGTGATACCCAAACCTTCCATAACGGCTTTGGCAATGGTAATTGGAGTCATATCTTTTTCAATGACTTCTTTCATATTGTAGTACTGGTCTGTCAAGTTTAAGGTGATACGGTCGCTACCAAGTTCTTGATTCATCTTATCAGCGATAGACTGCATAGCTGCTTTACGCGCTTCAAAGGCATCTTTTTCAAAATCACGAATGATGTAGCTTGCACGCGCCTCCTCTACACTACCTGTCACATCCATAAGATGGTAGAACCCTTGGTAACCTTCAGTTAACTCAGGTCGATCATTCTCTGGAAGTTGATTATGAAAATCAATTGCTAGCTGAAGGGCGTTGACCATCTGACCTTTGGCGGTTCCAGGATGGACATTCCGTCCTTGGAAATGCAATTCAGCCCCAGCTGCTGAGAAGGTCTCGTACTGAAGTTCTCCTAGCGGACCGCCATCAACCGTGTAGGCAAAATCCACATCAAAATCCTCTGCATCAAATTTGTTAGCACCGACACCGATTTCTTCATCAGGGCCGAATCCGACACGGATTTCACAGTGTTTAATCTCAGGATGAGCGTTCAAGTATTCGACAGCAGTCATAATCTCAGCAATTCCTGACTTGTCATCAGCACCTAGTAAGGTTGTTCCATCAGTTGTGATGAGCGTTTGTCCTGGGTATTTCTCAAGACTCTTGAAGTCAGCTGGATCTAGTTTGAAACCAGAGTTTCCAAGTTCAATCACACCACCATCGTAGTTTTTAATTACCTGTGGATTGACTCCTTCGGCATTAAAATCAGCAGTATCCATGTGGGAGATGAAGCCAATTTTACGTGTTAAAGACGGATCGTTGGCTGGCAAAGTTCCAATAGCAAAACCATTTGGCAGATAATAAACATTTTGCAGTCCAACACGTTTCATTTCAGGAATTAGGACATTTGTTGCAAAGTCAACCTGACTCTGTGTACTTGGAGTAGTAGTAGAGTGTTCATCAGAGCGCGTGTTGACCTTAACGTAGGTTAAGAAGCGGTCCAAGAGATTGGGGTAAGTCATAAAAAACTCCTTTTGAATTCATTTTTTCCATTGTATCATAGAAAGAAGAGAAAAACAAAAGACAGAAGTTAGGGAAATTCTTTGTGTTAGCGTTTACTTATCAACGAATTAATGATAAAATAAACTTGATAAAAACATCACAAGGAAGCAATTATGAAAAAAGCAATTTTAATGATGACTTTCGGTTCGCCAGAAGAGATTACCTTTGAAGGTGTGGCTGATTTTTTCACAAATATTCGTCGTGGAGTGAGACCTCAAGACCACGAGATTCAAACTCTCTATGATAATTATGTACGAATTGGAGGCACTCCTCTGCAAAAAATTACCCGAGAAGAGGTTGCCTTGGTAGAAGCCAGGCTGGGGAATGAATACAGTGTCTATTTTGCAAATAAGTTTTCTAGACCCTTTATTCCAGATGTGATTAATCAGATGGAAGCAGACGGAATCGAGCAGTGTATTTGCTTGATTTTGGAGCCCCATTATTCTTTTTACTCTGTCATGGGATACGAGAAATTTTTAGAAAGCAAGCAAATTCAATTTTTAGTTATTAAGGATTGGTATCAAGAAGAAGCGCTCTTAAACTATTGGGCAGATGAAATTGCTAAGATTTTAAAAGAAGAAGTGAAGCAAGATAGCTTTAAAGTTATCTTTTCAGCCCATAGTGTACCCATTTTTGCCTTGGATTTTGGTGACCCTTATATCGACCAAATTTTTGAAAATAGCAAGTTAGTTGCTGAAAAACTAGGTTTGAGTTCCGAGCAATATACCAACACCTGGCAAAGTGAGAGTGATATAGGTATTCCATGGATTAAGCCAGATGTCTTGGAGTATCTTAGAGAACAGACAGAACATCCAGATCATTATATTTTTGTTCCAATCAGCTTTATCAGTGAGCACATTGAAGTCTTGTTTGACAACGATGTGGAATGTTATGAGTTATGTCAAGAGTTTGGGGTGAACTACCATCGTCCACCAATGCCAAATACAGATTCTCGTTTGATTGATGCCTTGATTAGTACAGTCAGAACTAATGAACATCAAGAATTTAGAGAATTCTTCCCAGAAGAAGAAACCTTTGATGAGTTAGTCCCTTCAGATGAGACGAAAAATATTTTAGATGAATCACAAGACTTACAAATGCCAGAATTTGTTAAAAAATTGATTGAGAAAAAAGGTCGAGAAAATGTTAAGATGCCTTATCTTATCAAGAAAATGCTTGAGAAAGCAGGTAAGTTGCCGAAAGAGTAAAGAAAAAGGATTTAGCTTTGTGCTAGATCCTTTTAATCGATTATTTTTTCTCAAGAAGCGCTTTGATTTCTTGAAGTACTTCCAATTCAGTTGGAGCAGCTGGAGCTTCCTCAGCTTCTTCTTCTTTTTTAGTAAGGCTTTGAGCTTTTTCCATAGCTTTAATAACGAAGAAGAGAACAGTACCTACAACAAGGAAGTTGATAATAGCACTCAAGAATTTACCATATGTAACACCATTCCATGCAAGCTCAGCGATGTTTTGTACTTTCGCAGCTTCCAAGGCTGGGTTCAATAGAAGTGGAGTGATGATATCATTAACAAATGAATTGATGATAGCACCAAAAGCAGTGGCGATGATCACACCGACAGCAAGGTCAACGACGTTGCCACGGAGCAAGAAATCTTTAAGTTCCTTTAACATAATATTTTCCTTTCAAAATTTTACAGACACATTATATCGTAAATTTATGTTGAATGCAAGAAAAGTGATTATTTCTTTTTAAAAACAAAAAGCTTACTAAAAACGTAGTTGAGAACAACCATCGTAACCTGTGCAATAAAGATTTCAACTGTATTAATTGTATTAATATCATTTCCAACAAAGTAACCAATAATTTGTGGGAAGCTTGTCACAAAAATAAAAGTTAGTAGAAGATCCAATAAAAAGGTGATAAGTCTTGCAGAGGTAAATTTAATTAATCGATTAAACCAGTTTTTTCTTTCTTGCTTAAATACAAATGTGTCATTTGTAAAGAAAGCAAATAGGATTCCAGCAATATTTCCCAAGGCAGTCGCAACTAACTCTTGTTGAGTAAGATAAAAGATGACGATGCGGACAAATATTGATACTACGGTAGTCGCAACTCCGAAAAATAGATAGGATAAAATCTCGTTATCAAAGAATTTTTTTATATATTTTTTCATAAGATTAGTATAGCATAAAGCTGATAAATGTGCTATACTTGTAAAGTTGACTTTGCATCAACCCTTGGTGCTTAGCTTCTTTCACCAAGCATATTACACGCGGCATAGCCGCTAAAGGAGAAAACATGAAAAAACTTACCGTTCGTGATATGGCAGATATTGCCATTGTCGCCGCTATCTATGTGGTCTTAACGATTACTCCACCGCTTAATGCTATCAGTTATGGTGCTTACCAGTTCCGTATCTCTGAAATGATGAATTTCCTAGCTTTTTATAATCCTAAGTATATCATCGGTGTTACGATTGGATGTATGATTGCCAATTTCTTCAGCTTTGGTATTATCGACGTTGCCGTTGGAGGTGGATCGACTTTAGTATTCCTAAGTCTTGGAGTCATCTTGTTTAGCAAATACAGCAAAGACTATCTATTTAATGGATTGATTCGAAAAGATCATTTCTTCTTTTCAATTCTATTCTCAATATCTATGGTAACAATTGCTGCTGAATTGAACATTGTAGCAGAAGCACCATTCTTCTTTACATGGTTCACTACTGGTATCGGAGAATTCGCTTCACTACTTGTTGGTGCAATTATCATTGGTAAAATTGGTCAACGTATTGATTTGACTAGATAAAGATATCTTATCAACCATTCGTAAAAAGGGCTGAACTTTGTTCAGTCTTTTTCTTTGTCTATACAGTAGATGCTCATTAAAAGTGGTATAATAGGGTAAAAAAGGAGGTTCGATTATGCTAGATTATTTAATGACTGGGATAAAAGCGATGCTGAAAAGCTCTGTTTTGACTTTTGCTATTTACTTTCTATCCTTCCTTCTTTTATTGATTCTTTGGCGTCGTTATGTCATTGTGCGTCAAAGTGGTGGAAACTTTTTTGCCCCGTTTCATATTGCTAAGGGAAGATTTTATATCCATAATGCTTATGTCTTTAGAAAGCGCATTATACCAATCAATAATATTAAAAAGATTGAGGTCCATTTTATTACAAGTGTTAAATTGAATGGAGCTAGATATTTTTTGACTATCAAACAAAAGAGCGGAAAAGCTCTAGCCTTTTTCTTTGGCAAATCAAAAGAGAATGATCAACTAGTCAATAACTTAAAGAATGAAACAAAAAAATACAATATCAAGATCCGTATTTTAGAATCATAGGTTTTAATTTTTTAAAATTTCAGAAAGCCTTTCCATAAAGTTGATTTTATGTTATAATATTCACAAATAAAAGTTTTAGGAGTTTATATGGTCTCATCAGAATTTATTTCAAAAATCGAATTTGCTTGTAAGAAAAAGGAAAGTCTTTATTCGAATAGTAAATTTAAGTATGCGATTCGTTCAATGTTTGCAGGTGCTTTCCTTACCTTCAGTACAGCAGCAGGAGCTGTAGGTGCTGATTTGGTCAATAAGATTGCACCAGGTAGTGGACGTTTCCTCTTCCCATTTGTTTTCGCTTGGGGGTTGGCTTACATTGTCTTCTTGAATGCTGAATTGGTAACGTCAAACATGATGTTCTTAACAGCGGGTAGTTTTTTGAAAAAAATTAGCTGGAGAAAAACAGCTGAAATTCTTCTATATTGTACTTTCTTTAACTTAATTGGTGCGCTTATCGCTGGTTGGGGATTTGCTCATTCAGCAGCTTACGCTAATCTAACACATGATAGCTTTATTTCTGGAGTTGTAGAAATGAAGTTGGGTCGCTCTAATGAACTAGTTTTACTTGAAGGTATTCTAGCTAATATCTTTGTAAACATCGCCATTCTTTCATTTGTTTTAGTTAAGGATGGTGGCGCAAAACTTTGGTTGGTTCTATCAGCCATTTACATGTTTGTATTCTTAACAAATGAGCACATCGCCGCAAACTTTGCTTCATTTGCAATTGTGAAGTTCAGTGTTGCTGCTGATTCAATCGCAAACTTCGGTATTGGAAATATTCTTCGTCACTGGGGTGTAACCTTTATTGGTAACTTTATCGGCGGTGGTCTACTGATGGGATTGCCTTACGCCTTCTTAAACAAAAACGAAGATACATACGTAGATTAAAAGTTGGATTGATTCCAACTTTTTCTTTTTGTTTTTCCATGCTATAATGAAAGTAGTAATGTTAAATTTAGAGGAAAATCATGAACGAAATTAAATGTCCAAATTGTGGCGAAGTTTTTACAGTTAATGAAAGTCAATATGCAGAACTGATTTCTCAAGTTCGCACTGTAGAGTTTGATAAGGAATTGCATGAACGAATCAAGCAAGAATTGACATTGGTAGAGCAAAAGGCCTTGAATGAACAACAGGCAAAACTCGCTCAAAAGGATCAAGAAATTGCCCAGCTACAAAGTCAAATCCAAAACTTCGATACAGAAAAAGAATTGGCCAAAAAAGAAGTGGAGCAAAGTGCTAGCCAAAGTCTGTTGGAAAAAGAAAAAGAGGTCCAAGCTCTTGAGAATCAATTGGCTACCTTGCGCTTGGAGCATGAAAATCAACTACAAAAAACTCTTTCTGATCTTGAAAAAGAACGCGATCAGGTCAAAAATCGGCTCCTTTTACAAGAAAAAGAAAACGAACTTTCTCTTGCTTCGGTGAAACAAAACTATGAAGCCCAGCTTAAGGCAGCTAGTGAGCAAGTTGAGTTTTACAAGAATTTTAAGGCACAACAATCTACAAAAGCTATTGGTGAGAGTCTAGAACAGTATGCGGAGAGCGAGTTTAACAAGGTTCGTAGTTTTGCCTTTCCAAATGCTTACTTTGAAAAGGACAACAAGATTTCAGCGCGTGGTTCTAAAGGAGACTTCATCTTCCGTGATTTTGATGAAAATGGGCTGGAATTCATTTCCATCATGTTTGAGATGAAAAATGAAGCTGATGGAACTGAAAAGAAGCATAAGAATGCAGATTTCTACAAGGAGTTGGATAAGGATCGTCGTGAGAAGAACTGTGAGTATGCCGTATTAGTGACTATGCTTGAGGCTGATAATGACTACTTCAACACAGGGATTGTCGATGTCAGCCACGAGTATGAGAAGATGTATGTGGTCCGTCCTCAGTTCTTTATCCAGTTGATTGGTCTCTTGCGCAATGCGGCTCTTAACTCTCTTAACTACAAGCAAGAATTAGCACTTATCCGAGAACAAAATATTGATATTACCCATTTCGAGGAAGACCTAGATGCTTTCAAAGTGGCCTTTGCCAAGAACTACAATTCAGCATCTGTTAACTTCGGTAAGGCTATTGACGAAATCGACAAGGCCATCAAAAGGATGGAAGAAGTCAAGAAATTCTTGACCACATCAGAAAACCAACTTCGCCTTGTAAACAATAAGTTGGATGATGTTTCTGTTAAAAAATTGACTCGTAAGAATCCGACCATGAAGGCTAAGTTTGATGCTTTGAAGGGGGAATAGAAAGCAGTGGAAAATGAATTATTAGTATTGAATACTGAAGAAGTGTATGAGTCTGAAAATTTAAACTATGATGAGCTAGAAGAACTATTGGAACAGCAATTTACAATGGAGTTTTCTAATCTTGAAAAATTAGAACTAGAATGTAAAGAAATTAGTTCACCAGATAAACTAGGAGATGTTATTTTAGATGAAATCTGGGATCAATTTGCGAATCAAATTGGTTTAGATATGACAAGTGACACACTTCTTAAGCAGTATAACGATAAACATCCTAATGGTTATACAAAAGAAGAGGGTGCTAAAATAATGAAAGATAAAAGGTATACTGATGCAAATAATGCTATGAAAGAAAGGCAAAAAAATGGAAATTTAAAGGATGAGTATACTGGAAAAAAAATAAAAATTAACGAAAAAGCTAATTTGGATCACGTCATACCAAGCAAACAGATTTTTGCAAACCCATGGAGGAAAATAGCAGATATTGAAACTTCTGATTTAGCCAATAAATCAGAAAATTTAGCAGCAACCAATGAATCTCTTAATAAAAGTAAAGGAGCAAAATCCAACAGTGAGTATATAAAAAATAGAGAAGTTAGAGAAGAGAAACTCAGAGAACAAGTTAAAAAAGATAATGAAAAAATTAGAAGGGAGAAAAATGAAATTTACAATATTTACTCCAACATATAATCGTGAAAATTTATTGAAAAAAATGTATAAATCGTTGAAAAAACAGACTTTTAAGGATTTTGAGTGGGTGATTGTCGATGATGGTTCGACAGACAATACTGGGAAAATTGTGGAAGAGTTTCAGCGAGAAAAGATTTTGGATATTAAGTATTTTTATAAGGAAAATGGGGGGAAACAAAGAGCATATAATTTTGGAGTGGAAAAGGCACAAGGAGAATTAT
>ERZ1699235.586-NODE-586-length-13737-cov-3.687436_pt1 | contig 13737 bp, 8 predicted proteins | sample MGYA00581546_ERZ1699235 | MGnify/ENA primary metagenome ERZ1699235 (study PRJEB42319, sample SAMD00040334) | human oral metagenome | material: saliva | host: Homo sapiens | study: EMG produced TPA metagenomics assembly of PRJDB4115 data set (Metgenomic analysis of... | reverse complement strand
TCATGGCTTACATCCTTCTGTTTTGCGTTCAACCTCCCCGCCAACTCATTGATTGGCAGCCCCAACTGCAACATCTTCTGCCGTTGCACCTTCGTCGTACTGTGTAAAGGCGGAGGGTCAGACTTAGCCAGTATCTCGTCAGCCTGCCGTTTCATGATTTCCGCTCGGATTTCGGCAGGGAGCGAAGCGATTAAGTATTTTTTCAGACGGCCTCCACGCGCTTTGCCAACTTCTTCGATGTACGGCCAGTCCTGCGTTTTGGCACGATATCTAATGCTTTCTAGGTTCTTGGGAAGACAGGGCAAACTTAAATTTTTCAGCTCCTCTAAGGATATGGTGTTGCTCATTTACTGCTCCTGATATAAACTTTTGTTTACTCTTTTGAGTAAATTAAACCTGTTTGGGATAACGGCTACCCGAAAGGCTATGACGTTCAAAATTTGCCGTCTTAGAGTTGTCTCTACACCGCTGCGGATAATGGTTTTGCCGGCCGTGCTGCCGATATGGGTGTGGCGGCGGGTTGCTTTTGTCTGATTGCTGTGGTGGCTTGTTGAAAGAAAGGCCGTCTGAAACGTATTTATTGTTTCAGACGGCCTCTTAGCTCAAACCTTGAGAACCGCATGCGTGCGTTCCGCACACATACTACTTATTGAGTTTAAGTTTTATATGGGCTACGGCTTGCTATGCCGTCTTCTTTCCAGGTGTCGTAGCGGCTTTGGTTTTCGGCAAGGTAGGCGTTTACTTGGTCAGATGGCGGATTTTTTGTTCGTCGTAGATGATGGAGACGCTGATACCGGAGTAAGCGTAGATTGGATCTTGACCTCAACCTACACTTGTTTTACATAAAATTTTGTGTCTCTATTTGAAAAATCTAAATAACAACATTCTACTTTACCTATTGAATTGATTATAGTTGAAACAGGAATATTAAGAAGCCTAATACCCAAATCATCAATTTCAAAATCATTAATTCCACTCTTATAAAGGTAGCTTATTACTTCATCATTAATTTTTCCAAGCCAATTAAAAGAAATATCTTCTAAAAAAAACTTATTTGGTTCAAATATCTCTATCGCTTGAAGCTGATTTTTATCATCATAAAAACAATGGATATTCAACTCGGGAAAAACATCCATAGGAGTTCGAGAGTATGATGACTTATAAATTTCTTGTACATCAGAACTAAATATTGCACGAACTTGTTTTCGATTCAGATTTGATGAGATAATGTTTACACAATTTTCTATTTTTTTTGAACTAAAATAAAAAATTTTCATAATTTTTTTGCCTAAACAATATTACTATTTTAGTAAGATGCATAGAACAAACTATGTCTTATCCATTTTGTTCCATCGGCAGACAGATAACGACTATATCTAAATTTTATTTTTCCAGGCTCATAAAAAATTTCTCTAATATTTAATGTATTTACTTCCTCAACCATAGCATAAATTCCTCAGGTTTATATATTTCAGTATAAGTATGACGTAAGGAATATGACGCCGCGTGTTACGACTTGCTTCTTTTTGATTTTAGGGTTTATATAAGTTATGGCTTTCTCGGGTTCGAAGTGATAAAGAGAGTATTTACTTTTCAACTATAAAAATATGAAATAGTTCCATGGGAAAACCGTAATTTAAGTTTTAATAAAGCACCTTCTAGGCGATATAAAAATTTTCTATAATTTTCATTTGGTTTATATTTATATATAAGTTGTATTTCAATAGTCTCATAGCTACTTTCTCCAAAATCTTCAAAAATTTGACCTGATTCAATATATTGAAGATATGAATTTATTTTTTCTTGCAACAAAAACAAATGCTCGTTATCTCATTTTAAATGATCAGAAATAGTTAATATGAGTATTCCGTTTTCAATAGAGGTTGAATCAATTACATTCTCTTCCAAAATAGACATTATCTTTTCCTTTTAATGATAACTTTAGTAGGTTTAATTTTGGTCCCCTTTGGGTAGCCCGGTTTTCCCTTGCCAACCACTGTTGCTCCCGTTCTTTCAATTTCAGGAAAAGCTTTTTTCTGATTTTTGGTAAGTGGCGCAGTTATTGAAGCCTTATATCGGTGGCAGAACGGGCGGTAACTTCCAGCACAAAAAAAGCGGAGTAGTTCTTTCTGTATTTTTTTCTTTAATTTTCAGTGTATTATCTTCATGTTTCGAGAGTAACATATCTGCTAATCTAGTACAGTCTCAAAATATATTATAGATTCAATTGAAAAATAACAGATTCAACTGTACCTTTCTTATACCTGATTTCTTTAAAGTTTTTCCCATTGTCAAAACTATAAAAAAGTCTCTCTTCCTCACCAGAATATCCCATTTCTAATACTAAACAATCTATTTCACAATTACTCCCTCCACTCATATATGCAGTATCAATAGAAAATATATTGCATAATTCCAGAGAATTATATTTATCTATATCAAATAGTTGCTCTCCAAAATCCAAACCATTGTTTCCACCTGCATAATACTTCTCTTCAAAGGATGATTTCAAACTATTAAAAACTGTATTTAGTGTAAAATACTCATATGGGCATATCTTAGGATATATATTCTCTCCTATTATTATCTGAATTTTTCCATAAATAAAACCATTACATTCAGAGTTTTTTTCCCATAAAATCCCAAATTTTCTTGTTGAGTCCATAATAATATTCATATAAATCCTTATTTTAATAACTTATTCTTTGATTGATCGGGGTATGCTTTTTTAATTCCTGCTTTTTGTTGACTTGTTAAGGACAAGGGATTCTTCTTATCGGATGTAGAACCAGCCCAATGCCAAGGTTCATTTTTCCTATCGCCCCCCATATAACGATGAATATGTCCTTTATCATCAATTGCAAATCGCTGTTTACCAATTTGTACTGAACTTTCAATTAACTGAACTGAATTCTTTGGCTCAATACCAGCATCAAACTTAAACCCTAACTGACCAGGAGTATGTTTAGGATTAGATTTATAAGTAGTTTCACTAACCGTTTTATCTGGATTTTTAATTTTTATTGGGATAGCTTGAGGGACAGGTATAGAAGACTCTGCTCCCTGTCCTTTAGACGTACCAAAATCATTCTTTTGATGACTCTTCGACGCCAATGCCGTATCCGGAATCCTGTCCACCTTCGCAACATTGCCGTTTGCAGGGATACGGATATTCCCTGCACCCGCCAATAAGGGATCGCGGCCGGTAACGGCCGGCTTGATGTTTTTCAGGTTGCCAACGCCCGCAAGAATCGGGGCTTTTACCCTCGGATTGGGGTTGACAAAGCTCGTCAGCCAGTCGGTAACGTTCAGCGCAAGCTCTTCGTTTTTCCGCTCTTCCTGACTGATTTTGGTGTCTTTCGTCCCGCTGTGCAACCAGGTCAGGTTGCGGTATTCGGGTTTGTCCTGTCGGCGGTATTCCTCAAACAGCTTCGGATCGTTGTAGGCTTGCGGATTTCTTGCGCCGTAGTTGCGGTAGTCCCAAGTATAACCCAAGGCTTTGTCTTCGCCTTTCATGCCGATTGTGGAAATAACCGTTTGGTCGGTATAGCCGTCTTGGGAACCTTTATCCACCCAGCGCAGTATCTGCCTGCGGATTCTCATTGCCGCTTCTTGACTGCTGATTTTTCTGCCTTCGCGTTTTTCGACTTCACGCTTGAGGGCTTCAGCATATTTGTCGGCCAACGCCATTTCTTTCGGATGCAGCTGCCTATTGTTCCAATCGACATTCGCCCCTACTGCCGCCGTACCGATATTTCCGCCCGCCGCATAGCCGATTGCCGCCCCGCCCAGTGCGTTGACCGCCGCTTTGCCCGCCGGGCCGAGGTTTTCCGCCGCTTTGTCCAAATACGGTGCGGCAAGGGAAGTGCCGCCGCCGGCCAGTATGCCGCCGAGGTTGCCCGTCGTCAGTCCGCCTGCCGCTCCGTGCAGGATACTCCTGCCTATGCCGCCTTCTTTCCAGGTGTCGTAGCGGCTTTGGTTTTCGGCAAGGTAGGCGTTTACTTGGCCGAGGGATGCGCGGATAGCGGCTTTTTCGGCTTCGCTGTCCGTATTTTGCAGTTTGGCCTCCAGCAGGGTTTTGGCTGCCTGATACCGTTCGTAACTTTGGGTGTTACCGAGTTTGTCGGAAACGGCTGCTGTGGTTTGTGCGGCGTTTTTGCCAAACTCCTGCGTTACTTCCCTTTGCAGGTTGATCTCTTTGGCAACAGCGTCTTTGTCGAAGCTGTTTTTCAGACGGCCTGAGTGTTGATCCGCAGTTTCGGTGTCGATGCCGGTGTAGATACGCGCTTCGGTTTCTTTGGCGGTCCTGCCGGTTAGGGCAAGTTGTCCCGCTTTGTCGGTGATGTGTATGTTGCGGGTGTTGATGCCGCTGCGGGTGGTGCTGTTTTTGCTGTCTCCATCGCTGCCGTAGCCGATGGCGTTATTGTTGTTTTGACCTTTAGAAGCATCAGTCAAGCGGATTCCCGGGCCGGAGTCGACAGGACGGTTTTGTCCCATTGATTCACCGCTGATTGCAACACTTGCCCCGATACCGAAACTTTTGCCTTCGTAGCGGCTGTGGTTTTGAATGTCGCTGGCAGTAAGGGTGGCCGTCTGAAAAAGGTTTTTTCCTTTGTCTTCGGCACTCTTGCCGGAGGTGATGATGCCGCCCTTGAGGTCTGTGTTATCTTTGACTTTGATTTGATAGCCGTCTTCTCCGGCATAAATACCGCTTTGCTCGGTTACGGAGGCATGGTCTGCTTTGACTTTGCTTTGGCTGTAACTGCCGCTTGCACTGAATCCGTAACCGACGGTAACTTGGACATTGCCGTTTTGCTGTTTGCTCTGATAGGTTTCTGTGTCTTGAACGCTTTCTATATGGAGGTTGCGCGTATCTGCCTGTACGCCTTTGCCGATAAGCTGCGCACCTTTGAGGGTGGTATCTCCGCCGCTTCGGATGGTGGTTTGTCCGGCCGTGCTACCGATATGGGTGTGGCGGTGGGTAGTACTTTCCCCTTGTCCTTTACCTTTGCCGAGATTTCCTCCGGCGGTAATTCCAAGACTGATGCCGTCGCCTATTTGGACGGCTACGCCCGCATTCCAGCCGCTGCTTTTGTTTTTGCTTTGCTCGCTGCCCTCCTGTTTGGCAGATTGGAGTTTGATATGGTTGTCGGCAATGAGTGTGGTACCTGCATGGCCGATGACATCGGAACCTGTAATATTGATATTGGACTGTTCCCCGCCTCCTGTGGCCACAAGTGTGGTTTGCCCTTTGCCGATAATTTGACTTGCTGCCGCTTCGGTGTAACGGCTTTGTTGCTCGTTACGACTTTTCTGTTCGCCGTAGGTGATGGACACACTGATACCGGAGCTTTGATTGTTGTTTTGACCTTGTCCCGCACTGCTGCTTGGAGTAAATTGTTGCATTTGTTGGGCTACTTGATAACCCTGCCATGCAGCATTGGCTGCAGCCATGGCATTAACGCGTTTATTTTTACTTTTGCCCACATTTTGGGCTGCTTGTACGAAGTTTTGTGCAGCTTGGACAACCGGCACATTGAGGGCGACAGTGAGGCCTTTTTGTTCCCGGGTATGGACGTAGTCAGTGGCATACCGGTTGTTTGCGGACTCTACATCTATGCTTTTGGCAGTGACGGTATTGCGTCCCTCGGGGCTGGAGACAGTACTGCCGGTTTGTCGGTAGCGGTTTCCGGCAACTGTAACGGTGTCTCCATTCAGGCTGCCTATAATGCTGCCTGTATGGACAATATTGGTACGATCAGTGTCATCGGTAGTTTTTCGGTTACCGATAGTAAAGCCCAATCCGCCTGTGCCCATGACTCCTGATTTTTTGCTCTCGTGGTATTCATTGCCGGTGTAGCGATTATGGGCAGTAGAAATATCGATGTCGTGTCCTGCTTTTAAGACAGTGCCATTATCAGAAATAAGGTTGCTGCCGCGTACATTGATATCCTGCCCGGCTGCAACGATAATTTTGCCGCCGCCGATGTTGCTGCCGACTGCTTCATCATGACTAAAGCGGTAGCGGTCGTGTGTTTTGGTACTGGAAAGGATGCCTTTGCTTTTCCCGCTTACAGCGGCGTCCAATTCGGTTATTTGGCGTCCTTCGCTGATAGTGACATCACGTCCTGCGGCAAGGACGGTTTTACCCACGTCGGTCTCAAGTTCGCCCTGGCGGATTTTTAAGTCGTTGCCTGCTTGGAGCAGTGCGCCGTTTTGCGTGCGGATACTGCTGCCGACTTCGGCACTTTGGCGGACATGACGATGATTTTTGTCATCTAATGCACCATAGGTTTCGCGATGTTCGGTACGGATGGTGCCGAGATTGAGATTATTACCAGCGGTAATTTGGGTGGTGCCGCCTTTAACTTGGTTAGAGATGGTGGTTGCATTGAGGTTGATATCGTTGCCAGCATGCAGGGATAGGATGCCGTCTGAAGCTCTGTTATCTACTTGCTCAGTATAACTTCCGGCCACGTTAATACCGGCCATACGATCAATAGCGGTATTGCCGTTACGTTCATTACCGGAAGTTTGGGTTGTACCGTTAAGGTTGATATTTTGCGCTTGGGCAGTCAGCAGTCCGCCTGCTTGTACCTGCCCGCCGTCGACCTTGATACTTTTTTCAGCTTTTAAGCCGATTTGGTCGGCCTGAATATTACCGTTGCTGTTAATATTCCGTGCTTGGATGAGTACGGCCTGCCGCCCCGCAATGGTACCGCTATTAGTCAGGTTTCCGTTTTGCAGTTTAAGTAAGACTTGTTCGGCACTAATCAGGCCGCCGGAGGTATTGAGATCACCTTTGCGTGCCAGGGCATAGACTTTGGGGGCGAGTACGGTTTGAGTCGAACCGTCAGACAGAGTGACGGTTTGATTTTCCATCCAAACGATATCTGAAGTTAAGCGGGCAACTTGCTCTGCACTCAAGGCGATACCCGGGGTAAGGCCGAATGTTTTGGCAACAGTAAGGCCGTTGTCCATCAGAGCTTTGAATTGTTCTTCATCACTACTGTAGCCATCAAGTCGGCGGTAGCCTGTTAACTGGTGGATTTGTTCATTAACAAGTTTTTGTTCGTAGTAGCCGTCACCTAGCCGTTTGTGTAGATAATTGGGGTCCAATTGCAGTTGTTTCAACATGTAGTCGCTGCCCAACCAGCGGCGGTAGTCTGCAAATTGAGGATCTGTTTCAACCAACCAGCCTTTATTGTCAGGATGGGTGGTGTAGAGGCTGCTGTTCGGCAGAGTAACAGTAGCGTTATTTAATGAGACCACATTACCGGTATGGATGCGCTGCCCATTGACGGCTGCTGTGGATGCTCCGTCAATCAGTTTGGCTGCAGATGCTGCGGGTTGAAAGGAAGGGGAGGCGGCATTCTGTTGGGTGACGGATACAGGCGTGTCAAAGTCATGGGTAAATAGTTGGGTATCATGGTAAGGAGTGTGGTTTCTTTCGGTACGGCGTTGTCTTTTTTTGCCACTGTACCATCCTTTTTTTGTAACGGAATCCCACTGTGTGCCGACAGCATCTATGCGCCCCTTGCCTGTTGTACTTTGATTGGTGATTTCTTTCTGGTTTAAATCATCAGTAATAATACGCCCGCCTACTATAATTTGACTGTCTTTGTTCAGCCAGTCTTGGCCTGAAACAGTCAAATTACCACCCACAGTAATGTGTGCCGGTCGATTTTCGATGATGCGTTCTTTATAAGTCTCGATGTGATAGTCTCGGACATGCCATTGGTTGGCCTCAATACGAGAACCATTTTTTAAATGGAACGTAGCAGTAGTTTGGTCTTTTTGTCCTTGCGAGTTATCGAATAAACCGTCTTTTCCTGCCTGATAGTAGGTATTTTGCCCCAGTACGGTGTAATCGCGGACTTGCTTTTCTGCTTTGGCTAAGTATGTTTCTGTTTTAAAGTGATTATTGATATTCTGCATATTCCTAACGGACATCAATGCATCACCTTGTACTTCCAAACTGGCACTGCCATTAACAAAGGTATCAGCCATGCCTGCCGCATGATGTTGTTCATCCAGTCGATTACCGATGGCAAAAATACCTTCGCTGGATAGTAGGGCCCCTTCTTGGTTATGAATCTCTTTCGCTCCGATATCCAAACGTTTCCTTGCAGCTATTGCACCCGCTTTGGTGCTGCCTTCTGTCGTTTCTTCTCGGTTAAGCAGTTTTTGCGCGTCCAGAGCAATATGGTTACCATAGATTTTGCCTGTCCCGGTGTTGTTCAAGGTTTGACCTGCATCGATGTGGGTCAAACCGTTGCTGTTGATCAAACCCCTGTTTTCTACATACTGTTCAGATGTGATGTTCGTTTGTTCTCCGGCAATAATTTTGCCTGTAACTTGGTTATCTATATTGCCGGCATTGAGTTTGAGCGTATGACCTGCTTGTAGGGTATGGGTATTTTTCAGACGGCCTTTTGTGCTTAGATTTAATTGGTTGCCTGCAGTGAGATCGCGGTCTATGACGAAATCATCCCTCAAGGTGATATCCAGCTTGTTACCGGCTGTTAATGTGCCATTATTGGCGAGTGATTTGGCTTGTAGTGATACATTACCAGTAGATTGAATCGTGCCATCCTCATTGTTTAGCACCAAAGTGTTTTGATTTTTATCGTAAATAGACAACTGCCGGTTGGTGGCAATTTCACCATGTTGGTTGTATAGGCCGTCTGAAACAGCTAATTGTGCTTGGTTCGCAGATAGGAGTTTGCCGTTTTGGTTGCCTACATTTCGACTATTGATAGTCAGTTGTTCGGTAGCAGTAATATGGCCACTTTGGTTAGTCAGTTGCTGACTTTGGATGCTAACCGTTTCAGCCTCTATACGTCCGTGCGTATTATCTAGAGTCTGACCTTTGGTATTCAGTTGTGCAACAGAAACTTTTCCTGTATTGCGAAGATTGTTATTGGCAGTGACGGTTCCACTATCGGCAAGAATGTTACCTGCGTTATGTAAATCGGCGGTATCAAGCTGTAGATGTGCAGCTCGAATATTGCCTTTTTTATCATTGCTCAAGCGGCCCGAATGAATGAGTGTCAGATTGTTAGCGGTAATTTCTCCCGCATTATGCAGTTCACGGTTGTCAATCTTGCCGGTTTGAGTTAATAAGTGACCGCTGTTTTTAGCAGTTTGAGCACTAACAGCCAGATCGTGTGCCTGGAGTTTGCCTTTTGCCGTATTGTTAAATGAATCGCCTGATACTTGTAGTTTAGCCGCATTCAGACTGCCCGAATTTTCCAAACTGTTTTTGGCGGCAATGTCGATTTGTCCACCTGCATTGATTGATCCTGCATTATCAAGTGCCCCCGTTGTTTGAATGCGTCCTCTGGCGTAGGCTTTTGCAGATGCTGTAGGTGAAACGGGATTGTTTGAACCAGGCTTAGATGCCGAGACAGTGCTGCTACCTGAACCTGTTGCAGTACTCGGAATCTGTGGTATGGCTGATGGATTGGGATTCAAACCGGTCTGTGGAACGTCGCTCACACCAATCTTGCCACTGTTATCGAATTTGCCAGCAGATACCAAATCCAATGCTTGTGAACCTGTTTGAATAATATTACCCGTGTTATCCAAACTACCTGTTGACATATCTAAGCGGGCAGCCTGGATCGTACCGTTGTTTTGGTTTTTCAGACGACCTAAATTACGGACAGTCAATTCACCTGAGGATAAGACCGTACCTGAATTGTCCAGCGTCTGGCTGTGAATATTGGCATCATCCTGTGAGGCAATCGTACCGCTATTACGGACATTGCGGGCATGAAGTGAAACCGCATGGTTTTCTCCCGTCGCCGCAATCGTACCCGTGTTGACCAGTTTACCTTCAGCATTCACTGCCACATTGCCAGCTGAGGCAAACAATTGCCCCTGATTGCGCACGGATGCATCACGATTAGTGCTGATCAAGGTGATCTTACCGGCATACATACCACCCAATGCCCCTGTATCGATGGCATACAGTGAGTTGGCAGAATTTGTATTCGCAGCAGGTGAGTGTGAAGACTGGATAGAGCCATCAGCTGAGACATCATTTTGCCCTGCCAACACACGCACATCTTTACCCCACACAGGCCCATCAATCTTAACCGCGCGGCTCAATATCTGCGTGTAATCGGTATCGCGGGCATCCAAACCGTGTCCGACGATTACAACATTGCCTTGCCTTATCTTAAAGCCACTAAGGTCTCCTGCTTGATATTGTGGTTGGCCTGTAGTCAAAGTGGCACGGGAAGCATTGATAAATCCCCCTCCGTTCACTTGAATTCCTGCAGGGTTTGCAATCACCACTTCAGCACGTCTACCACCTACTTCAATATATCCGCCCAACAAAGAGGGATCAGCTGAATTGACTTGATTCACGATGACACGGGCCTCACCACCTGCAAGCCAGGGGTTTCCCTGTATCCAGCCACCCAGCTGTGTTTGCACGTTCCGACGGCTGTTGTTCAAAATAGCACCACGTTTGTCAACATTGAAATGGGTGTATTGATTAACTGAAACTCCTGCGGCAGTAGGGGTTTGGATATTGGCCTGCGGGATGCCGTTACTGGTTTGCATGATGGTAGGCTGTTGCTGTGTAGGTGCGGATTTGTCAGCAACGATGTCTTGGGCATTGACAGAGGGAGAAGTCAGAATAAGGGCAGAGCCGAGGAGTAATGAAAGGGAGAATGAGATAACAGAGATAGAATGGATAAAACCTGTAAAGCCCGCAATATCATTTGGCGAAATACCTGCAGCTTGGGTGTCGGCTGTGTTTTTGCCCTCGCGTTTGGCATTTTCAGCAACGGCCATCATGCAGTTTCGATGTTTATTAAAGACGACTTTGTACAGGGTACGATTCATAGTAAATGCTTTCTCGATAATATTCCTTACAAATATCCATTCTAACTTGAATTAACTTTGTATGTATAGAAAATTTATTTGGGATTGGAAAGGATTAGCTATGAATGTCACAACATTCGGCAAGTTATCTAACAATTTGGTAGTGGTTGTCGTCATTATTGTAACTATGCTTGAAATACGAGGCTTTGCTCCGCGTTCTTTCCTTGCTCTCACTATGCCTTTTTATACTTTGAGACCTTTGCAAAATTCCCCAAAATCCCCTAAATTCCCATCAAGACATTTAGGGGATTTTCCATGAGCACCCTCTTCTAGCAAACCGCACAAGCCATGATTGCCAAACACATCGACCGCTTCCCACTATTGAAGTTGGATCAGGTGATTGATTGGCAACCGATCGAACAATACCTGAATCGTCAAAGAACCCGTTACCTTCGAGACCACCGCGGCCGTCCCGCCTATCCCCTGTTGTCCATGTTCAAAGCCGTCCTGCTCGGACAATGGCACAGCCTCTCCGATCCCGAACTCGAACACAGCCTCATCACCCGCATCGACTTCAACCTGTTTTGCCGTTTTGACGAACTGAGCATCCCCGATTACAGCACCTTATGCCGCTACCGCAACTGGCTGGCGCAAGACAACACCCTGTCCGAATTGCTGGAACTGATCAACCGCCAACTGACCGAAAAAGGCCTAAAAGTAGAGAAAGCATCCGCCGCCGTCGTTGACGCCACCATTATTCAGACCGCCGGCAGCAAACAGCGCCAGGCCATAGAAGTCGATGACGAAGGACAAGTCAGCGGCAAACCACACCGAGTAAAGACAGCGATGCCCGTTGGATAAAGAAAAACGGCCTCTACAAACTCGGTTACAAACAACATACCCGTACCGATGCGGAAGGCTATATCGAGAAACTGCACATTACCCCCGCCAATGCCCATGAGTGCAACCACCTGTCGCCTTTGCTGGAAGGCATTGCCGAAGGTACGACCGTCTATGCCGACAAAGGCTATGACAGTAAGGAAAACCGGCAACATCTGGAAGAACATCAGTTGCAGGAGGGTATTATGCGCAAAGCCCACCGTAATCGTCTGCTGACGGAAGCGCAAACCAAACGCAACCGATATTTGTCGAAGACCCGTTATGTGGTCGAACAAAGCTTTGGTACGCTGCACCGCAAATTCCGCTATGCGCGGGCAGCCTATGTTTGGATTTTAGCTGTTGGAAGAAAAGGAATTTTGCAAAGGTCTCAGCCTGTTATTGTAAAGACAATGTTTCTAGATACACATCGGCCAACAAGAGCGACATCCTGTTAATACTATTGCTATAGCACCATATAATAAGCCAACCTTAAATATATTTTTTCTACGATATTTATGGTTCATTTTTGTCTCTTTCTTAAGCTTTAAAGCTAATAAATTTGGTAAGTTTCTATTCATTAAAATCTGATCAAATTCGTTTTTTCAATGTCGGCAATATTGCATCCCAAGCCGTTAAAGCCTCCTGTTCGCTTAATGGGGAACCGGCTGCATTATTTTGATTTGTACCGAAAGCCATCTTAAATCTAACGCTACCATCATCTTTTTCCCAAATAAATAGATACCGCCTTCCTTGCAACTTAACAAGTTTCTCACTGTCAGCCATGCCGTTGATGTTTCGGTTTCCCTGGCGAATCGTGTTATATTTTGCCCATGACATTAGCCTACCTATCACACTAGCATGATTGAAAAGGTCTCGTTTCAATAAAGGCTTGTCATCTTCCTCCAATCTCCCCCTGTCGTTAGCTCGGCATAAATGTCTTTATAGTCTTTGATTTTGATTCCGTTTCTGCCAAAAAACGGCTCAGATCCGTTATCGGCAATAAATCCATCTGTCAGGCAGACACCCTGTTGTTGCGGAATGTCGCCCTCACTTTTTTCTTAGATATTTAAATTGTTTACATTTTTAATGATACAGCCAGTATATCTACCTTTATAAGTTGATAATAATTACAGAATATACAATGCAACCAGGCAATAAGGTATGCGGAAATAAAAAGGTCCAACGAATATACTTCACTTTTAACAGATAAAATAGTTGTATAAGCAATCCAATAAATCATGACAATTGGTTTGATATGATATCTGTGATAATGCTGCTGGTAAAGGGGGAAGGATTGACGGGAAGAAGGCCGTCTAAGAGGTTGAATTTGGGCAATTCAAAATCTTTGTCCGTCCTATTCCAGCCTGCTATCAGTGATAGAGTGACAGTCTGTGAGTTGAAGGTACTTGGTATCGTACTAAGGCTCCCTGCTCTCTACCCTATTCCACTAACCAATAATTAAGTGGTAGAGTTATAGCAAGATTAAACTGCCAAATTTCTTTTAAAACCTATTGATTTTATACTAAAAATTGGAGTACTATACGAAATCTTTTAAGATTAACTACTAGTTAACAAACAGGAATAAACAACGGCGATTGTTAGGTATAGAGAAAAACTACATAATTTATATTATGTTAAATTCATAATGCTAGTGTTTTAGCCTATTAATCCCGTTTCTTTTGTTTGTACAATCACTTACAGAATCTAAAAATAAATAAGCTATCTTAAACGGAGAGCTTAGGGAACTTGTTCCAATATAAACACGCGTTCAATTAAGATTTTCACATTTTTCAGTAGGCGCAATTGATATTGTTTCAACTCAGCTATCCTCTTTTTTCTCATTACGCTTTTATTTTCATATCCAAATAAAGTAAGATTCAGTCAAAGTATTACCCGTCCGGACGGCTTTATCCTGCATTTCGACTATGCCGACAACGGTCTGTTGCTGTCGGTGACCGAACCTAATGGCAACAGTACTACCTATCACTAAAATGAAAACCGCAAGCCCGACCCCATTAC
>ERZ1699235.582-NODE-582-length-13811-cov-10.130225_pt1 | contig 13811 bp, 17 predicted proteins | sample MGYA00581546_ERZ1699235 | MGnify/ENA primary metagenome ERZ1699235 (study PRJEB42319, sample SAMD00040334) | human oral metagenome | material: saliva | host: Homo sapiens | study: EMG produced TPA metagenomics assembly of PRJDB4115 data set (Metgenomic analysis... | reverse complement strand
AAAGACGTTGAATCTTACGTTCTTCGATGGCATTCCCTTTTTGAACTTCAGCACCAGCTGTTTCAACAGATTCAACCGTTTGAACTTTAGAAGAACCTGTCGCACCACCGACACCGTCACGTCCAGTTTTCCCACCGAGAAGAATCACGACATCACCTGCTTCAGGTTTTTCACGGACCACATTTTCCTTAGGAGCCGCACCGACAACTGCACCTAGCTCCATACGCTTAGCAACGAAACCTGGGTGGAAGTATTCACGAACATAAGTTGTTGCAAGACCAATTTGGTTACCGTATGAAGAATAACCGTGAGCTGCTGTTTTAGAAATCACTTGTTGTGGCAATTTACCAGCGCGAGTTTCTGAAATCGGAGCCGTGATATCACCAGCACCTGAGATACGCATGGCTTGGTAAACGTAGGAACGACCTGACAATGGGTCACGAATGGCACCACCGATACAAGTAGCCGCTCCACCAAATGGTTCGATTTCAGTTGGGTGGTTGTGGGTTTCGTTTTTGAACATGAGAAGCCATGGTTCTTTGACACCATTGACATCCACTTCAATTTCAACAGAGCAGGCATTGATTTCATCAGACACTTCCATGTCATCCAAACGACCATTGGCACGCTCATAACGGCCAAAAATAGTCGCCATATCCATCAAGGTTTGAGGTTTTTCTGTACGTCCCAACTCATCACGCATGGCAATATACTTATCATAAGTCGCTTGCAATTGTTTTTCAAATTTAGAAGCTGAGAAGTCGATGTTTTTTAACTCAGTTTCGAAAGTTGTGTGACGGCAGTGGTCAGACCAATAAGTATCCAAAACCTTCAACTCAGTCTCAGTTGGTACACGTCCAATGGATTTGAAGTAATCTTGAATGAAGAGAAGGTCATCCACTTCCATTGCCAATCCTTGCTCAGCCTTATACTGTGCAAAATCTTCTGCCGTATAAGTTTCAAAGAAATCCAAGCTTGGAATGGTCTTGTCAGACTCAGAGAAATCCTGTTTTGCAATACCAACAGTGATATCTTTGAAACGAGAATCCACTGGATTCAAAAGGTAGTTTTTGACAGCTTCCAACTCATTCACATCAATATTCTTGTTAACCAAGTAAAGTTGTGCTGTGTTCACCGTTACATCATTTGAACTACCAAGCAAAAGCAAAGCTTCTTGTGAAGATGCCGCACGTTGGTCAAATTGACCCGGCAAACTTTCGATCGCAAAGAAAGCATATTTCTCAAGATCAGCTTGAACTTCAGCTTCATCCAAAACAGTATCGGTCACTTGCTCAGAGAAGATATGTTTTTCCGCACGCGCAAACAAGTCCTCTGCCAAACCAAAAACATCGTAAACCTGAACAATCCGAAGATCCTTCAAGGTTTTCAACTGAAGATTATGCTGCAATTCTTTTACTAAAGAGTCCGATTTCACACGAAAATCAGCTTTTTTCTCAACGAAAATACGTTTATCCATTTTATTTCCTTTATTTCTATTCAAACATGTTATCGAAGACGAAGGTTTTCTATTTCAAAAAGATCACTTCAAACCTTGCAATTTTTCCAATACAACTTCATAAACATCTGTCAAGCTACCAAGACCACGACGGAGTGAAAAGGTCTAGTAGACCTTTTCAGCCTGAGTCCTTTTACTTGAAAGACGAAGGTTTTCCGTTTCAAAAAGATTACTTCAAGCCCTGTAATTTCTCCAACACAACCTGATATACATCCGTTAAACTGCCCAAATCTCTACGGAAAACATCCTTGTCCATATGGTGCCCTTCAGCATCCCAAAGGCGGCAGTTATCTGGAGAGAATTCATCCGCCAAGATGATCTTGCCATCCTTATCAAAACCAAATTCCAATTTGAAGTCAATCAAGCGAAGACCAATTTGTGCAAACCAATCCTTCAGCAATTCATTGATACGACGCGTTTCTTCCTTAATATAAGCAATTTGTTCATCATTGGCAATATCCAAAAACTTGACATGTTCATCATTGATGAATGGATCGTCCAACTCATCGTTTTTATAGTAAAATTCAACGATTGGAGTTTTCAAGTCCAAACCTTCTTCCACGCCAAAACGTTTAGAGAAAGAACCCGCAGTCACATTGCGAAGAACCACCTCCAAAGGAATAATTTTTACTTTCTTGTTGAGTTGTTCTGTGTCAGAAATACGTTTTATAAAGTGAGTCGCAACACCCGCAGCATTCAATTTTTCAAAAATAAGAGACGAAATCTGATTATTTAGCACACCTTTTCCCTTAATAGTCTCCTTACGAGCCCCATTTAGCATGGTTGCCTGGTCCTTATAGACCGACTTAATCACATGTTCGTCCTCAGTAGTATAGATATCCTTAGCTTTTCCAGTATAAATCAGTTGATTGGTCATGACTTTGTTCGCCTTTCGTATTTTATCACCTTCATTCTATCACATACAAAGTGTATTTTCAATAAAATTCCGTACAATATAAGCAGAATCCGAATAAAAAGGACAGAAAAAAAGATCATCCAGAATAATCTCTGAACGATCCCTTTTTCATTAGTGACCAGCAGTTCGTTTTTCGATATAGTCGACAACATCCCCTACTGTGTTAAATTCATCAATAGCCTTGTCCGGAATCTCAATTTGGTATTCATCCTCAAGATTGATAATAAATTCCATCAATTCAACAGAATCCGCCTGTAAATCCTTACGTAAGTCAGATTCCAAAGATACTTGAAAGTCTGGACCCTTGCGATCTTTGAGAAATTCCTCAATTGTAACTAAAATTTCGTTTTGTTTACTCATACATTACCCTTCCTTCGATAATTCCTTCACTGATTTTCCAACAACATCTGTCTCTAACATGGTCCGAATCTGACGAATCGTGCTATAGACAGCTTTGGCATCACTCGAACCATGCGTTTTAACAACAGGTGCTTGAAGACCAAACAAGACCGCTCCTCCAACATCTGAGAAATCCAAGGTTTGCTTCAATGATTTCAAACGGTCCTTGAGCAGAAAAGCTCCTAATTTCGCCTTCCAGTTTCCTGTGGCAATTGCTTGTTTCAATTGCTTCAAGATCCCAAAAGCCGTTCCTTCCATCGTTTTCAAGACAGCGTTTCCCGTGAAACCATCCGCCACAACGACATCAGCAACGCCATCCATCAAGTCACGCGCTTCCACGTTTCCAACAAAATGAATCGACTCATCTTCAGATAACAATTGGTAGGTTTCCTTGCGCAAAGTATCTCCCTTACTAGCTTCTGTCCCATTGTTCAATAGACCCACGCGTGGTTTTTGAATCCCACGAACATTTTCAGCATAATAAGACCCCATCACAGCATACTGATGCAAGTGCTCTGGTGTATTTTCCGCATTGGCCCCTAAGTCTAGCATATCATAGCCACGACCATCAACCGTCGGAAGTGTCGACATCAAGCCAGGTCGTTCCACCCCTTTGATGCGGCCAACGATAAAGAAACCAGCCGCCAATAGCGCACCTGTATTTCCCGCAGATAGCATGGCATCGACCTCACCAGCCTTCACATCCTTGGCAGCTAAGACCATAGAAGCCTTTTTCTTCCGACGAATGGCCCGCGTTGGCTCATCATCTGAATCGATTTTTTCTTCCGTATGCACAATCGATACACGTTCTGTTGCGGTTAAATAGTCTTTGATTTTTGCCTCATCGCCATACAAGACAATCTCAATATCATCAAAATCACGAATGGCTTGATTCACACCTTCTACCAAGGCTTGAGGTGCATTATCGCCCCCCATTGCATCTACTGCAATTTTTTTCATGTTTCACCTCCAGATGAATCTTTCATAATCGCTCCCCAATCACTCAAGGAATCGATAAACTTTTTAGCTTTTAAATGGATCCCTACATACTCCTCATACAACTGATCAATTGCCTGACGCAGAGCTGCTTTCATCTCCGCTTGTAGGGAAATCGTCTCTAACTCACTGAATCGTACTGCTTGAAACTGATCCAATAAATAGAGAACATTCGGATGCCAGTGAGCGCGTCTCTCATCCTGATCATAGTGATCCGGACAAAGCACCCCACTATACCGAAAAGAGTAATCAAAAGGAAGTCCAACCCGATGACAGAAACAGCATTCATGCAGATTCAAGATAACTCCAAATCGTGATAGAATCTGAATCTCAAAAATATTGGTTAAAACCTCATAATCCAGTCCCTCTTCCATCAAAGACAAGGTCTTTTCCAAAAAAGCAAACAGGGCCGGATCCACTTGATTATCCTGAATACTTGCATCCGCAAGCGCCAGAACATAGGTCGCATAAGAAAGGGCAAAAAGATCTGCATTGATTTTCTTATAAACCTGCACATCTTGAAAATCATCAATATAACTCAACCCATCATCATTGATTTTCAACAACATATCTGCCGTTACTAAAGGTTGCAACATGGGATTCAACCGTGATTTTCCCGCATGTTTCACAAAAAACATCCGCTTCCCTGACTTCTCTGTGAAGATTTTGACCAGCTTGTCATCCTCACGAAACTCCCGATTATACAGGACAATTCCCCGGGTCTCAATTGACTCCAGCATGTTCTTCCATATACTCCTTCAAGCGTTTCATTGCTTCCTTGATAACCTCCATGCTGGCTGCATACGACAAACGCACATAGCCTTCACCATATTGACCAAAAGCAGCACCAGGAATAAAAGCAACTGCTTTTTCACGCGCAAAATCCTGCAAGAAAGCAAAGGAGTCTTGATTATAACCAGCTGGGATTTTAGCAAAAATATAAAAGGCACCATCTGGCTTAATCATCTCAAACCCAAGCGCGGACATCTGTTCGATAATATAATCCCGACGCTTCACATATTCCTTCTTCATCGGTTCCGCATCATCTCGACCTTCCGTCAAAGCTTCGATCGCAGCATACTGGTTCATGGTTCCAGCAGCCGTTACCAAATACTGATGGCTCTTGATGAGTTGGGCCGTCAACGCAGCCGGGGCAAAGATAAAGCCAAGTCGCCAGCCTGTCATGGCATGAGATTTGGACAAGCCATTGATAACAATGGTCTGCTCAGGAATAAAGGAGGCCATAGAGACATGCGCTTCTCCAGTATAAGTCAACTCTGAATAGACTTCATCACAAATCACAAAGACTTCATATTTTTTTAAGACAGCAGCTAATTCTGCCATCTGTTCGCGCGAATAAGTGACACCCGTTGGGTTAGCTGGATAATTGAGAACAACAGCCTTCAATTTTTCACCCTGCTCTAAAATGGCCTTTTCCAACTTTCCAGGAGTCAAGACAAAACGATCTGCTGTCGTATCAATTTCGACAATCTCCGCCCCAACCAAATTCACAATGGGTTCATAACCAGGATAAGCTGGCGCCGGAAGAAGGACTACATCTCCAGGTTCCAAGATTGCTGTCAAGGTTGCAGATAGGGCTTCTGTTGCACCGATCGTCACCAATATCTCATCTTCAGGACGGTAGTAAATACCATATTTATCAGCCACAAACTGACTCGCAGCCTCACGCAAAGCCAGCAAACCACTCATCCCAGTGTAATGGCTAAAATTCGCATCAATGGCAGCCTTTCCTGCTTCTTTTACATGTTCAGGAGTTGTAAAATCCGGTTCCCCCAAAGTCAAACGCAAGACACCAGGAATGGAAGAAATTGATTGATCGAACTGACGAATCAAAGAAACTTCGATCCGATTCAGATTTTTATTAAAACGTTTCGTTAAATCCATAGAACACCTCCAAAACACTTATATTCATTATACTATAAATAGGACCCCATCGCAAAAGAACAAGCCAGATCCCCACCTTTTGCTTACCACCAATGGACATTTCAACAATCCTTCCATGCAAAAAAGACTTAGCAATGCTAAGTCTTTCAAGTCATTATTGTTGACCACGTGTTGCCACGTATTTCAATTGATCTGCATGTTTTGCCACAAAATCCTTCATTTCTGAATCAGGAATTTGACGAAGGTAGAGGTTAGAACGAATGGTTTCATCCTCTTCACGACAAGTTGACAATACTAAATACTTATCAGATGCTTTGATCTTGATATTAGGATTCTTCGTACGAGCTGACTCATAGATATTCTTCAATTGTGTCGTAAAATCATTGTCATCAGTAAAGCTTGTACGGTAGAAAGCGGTGTCCTCTGGGACAATGACCAATCCCATTACTTCATAATAATATTTCCGCTCTGGTGTCTCAATCACAACATACGGATGTTGGTCCAAATACTCTTGTTTGTCATAGTAGTTGACATCATTAAACATGCGATGATCGCCGACCTTACTACCACGAGCATGACCAAACAACCAAGTCAAACGATCACTGAAGTCTTTCTTGTTGTCCATATCCATGAAGACTGTCCCCATGTATGGTTCATTTCCACCATCAAACGTCTTATTCAAATAAGTTTCATTGTCAGTGGTTTGTACAACAGGTTCATCCAACTCAGTACCCGGTGCATAGACATAAGCAATTGCCTCAGGGTTAACAGCTGTTAACTGAGCAAAACGATTTTTCAAGTAATCTTTTTCTTCTTGGCTTGGTTCATATTTAGTTTCTTGCTTGGTTGAGCTTGTTCCAGTTGTTTTTTTAGCCGTGCCAGATGACTTAGTTCCTCCAAATGGATTAAAGAAAATAAATCCAGCAACAAGAACAACAACTGCAACAAGAGCAGCAATTACAAGACCCAATTTATTTGAACTTTTTTCCCCAGCTCTTTTCATTGATTGATCTCCTCTTGATGATTTTTTCTAAAAAATAACACTGAACCCGAAGGTCCAGTGATATTTTACGAGCTAATTAATAATCAAATTATTTAACTGCGCTTGTTTTTGGAAGAGCTTTACCAGCTTGTTTTGAATCAGCTTTACCAGCTTTAGCTGCGTCTCCACCTTTGTTTTCGTTAGATTTAGCTTCGCTTGTAGCTTGACCGTTAGCACCAGCTGCATTAGCTGCATCAGCAGAACCACCATGGTTAAGAGCTTTATCTTCTGCATCACGCATATCTTTTGTTTTGTTATCTTGAACGCCAGTTGGATCGTTCCAGTATTTACCTGATGCGATAGCTGCTTTACGGTAAGTATCTTGAAGGTTAGCTACATATTTGTTACGGATGATGTTGTATGCTTCAGCGCGAGCTGCATCAACTTTAGCTTTGTAAGCTTCGTATTCATGTCCTGATCCGTATGCATCAAGAGCTTGTTGTGCTGCAACAACTGTTGGGTAAGCATTAACTTCAGCTTGGATATCAGCTTCGTGTGCTGCTACTTGTGTGTTTGCTTCGTCAGCGATATCGCGTTCAGAAACATAGTGTTTTTGGATCAAAGCATTTGAGCTGTAGTAGTTGTCAGATGCAAATGCTGGTGCTGCTGCTGCAAATACTGCAAGAGCTGCTACTGATGATAATAAAACTTTTTTCATTGTTTTATCTCCTTTTTTCTTTTCAAAAATTATTCGTTACTTCGTAACTAAAACTAGTATACTAGGATATTCTGCCTATGTCAAGACTTTTCTTATTTTTTTTGAAAAAAACTATCGATTTTTTTCCTGTTTCAAATGAATATTTCTTTACAGATATAAAATTTTATTGTATTTCTACTTTAATTCATGGTTCTAAAACCGTAAAAAGAGGGCAAGCTCCCCTCTACCAAGAAACATCTAGGAAAGACAATTGAAGAAAGACCAGAAGAAAGCAATAATCGTTCCCGTTTTGGAGATTGGGGAATCGATTCTGGGTGGAAAGACAATAGGAGAACCTTCTATTCTGACCTTAGTAGAACGAAAGACACGCTATGTTGTCACAAAGAAACTCGTGAAAAAGAAAGCAGAGTATGTCAATCAAGCAGTCTTAGAGTGTATGAAACTTTATCCCATTAAGTCCATAACTGCAGATAATAGAAACGAATTTTCATCATTGAGTAAGATAGAGGGTTAGATGTTTATTTTGCACATGCCTATTCATCTTATGAACGACAATGGACTACTAAGAGAGTTCATTCCGAAGAGGGCTTCGTTAAAAGAACTAAATCAGAATCTTTTAGAGGACTATACAAAGGCTATCAATGAAAGACCTAGACGAATTCATGGCTATCAGTCCGCAAAAAAGCTGTTTGAGCTAATACAAACAGCTCGAAAGATACTCACTTAATCAGAAGAACAACTTTGTTGAACTCGACTTGACAATTAGGGTTCTAAAATTTTTAAATACAAAACAATTAAACAGAAAAATTATATTTTTAGTAAAATGAAAAAGGAGAAAACCAATTTGTTTTCTCCTTTAACTAACTTAATAAAAGTTAATGAAAATAGATAAATAACTTAGATTATTTATTGAATCCTGCACCAAAGCGAGTGTTGTTCCCAAACTCACGAGTTGCATCATCCAAAGGTTTACCGTCAGTACCTGCAACTGGCTTAGCTGGATAAGTTTCAGCACCTGCAAAATTAATAGCTTTTTCTCCTCTTAATGGAGAAACAGCATAACCAAAACGGTTGTTGTGGTTATTAGCAGCATTTGCTTCTGTAACAATTTCTGTAGTTGGACGTGTTACACCAGGAATTGCTTTTGGATCTGGAGTAGCTGGAGTAGCTGGCTTAGCTGGAGTAGCTGGAGTAGCTGGAGTAGCTGGCTTAGCTGGAGTAGCTGGAGTAGCTGGAGTAGCTGGCTTAGCTGGAGTAGCTGGAGTAGCTGGAGTAGCTGGCTTAGCTGGAGTAGCTGATTTAGCAGCGTTAAATCCTGCACCAAAGCGAGTATTGTCACCAAACTTACGAGTTGCATCATCCAAAGGTTTACCATCAGTACCTGCAACTGGCTTAGCTGGATAAGTTTCAGCACCTGCAAAATTAATAGCTTTTTCTCCTCTTAATGGAGAAACAGCATAACCAAAACGGTTGTTGTGGTTATTAGCAGCATTTGCCTTTGTAACTGTTCCAGTAGTTGGAGCAGTTACTCCTGGGATAGAAGGAACTTTAGTAGCTGCATAAGAAACGCTAGCGATTGCTGACAATGCTAATACACTTGATAATAAAACTTTTTTCATAATAGTTTTATCTCCTTTTTCATATTTAATATAGATTGCTCTATATTGAACATTTTATACATATATGTTGGGTTTGTCAAGTGTTTTTACAATAAAACACTTTAATATCAACAAATTAATTTTAAAATTAGGTCTATTTGATACCCGAAATTACGATTTAGTAACATATTATACTTATCTATTAGAATTGTTCGGTTTTTAGACACTTTTACTCAATCGTTTCTCTATGAAATAGACAGCTCCCCCTAATTTTACCAGTTCCCTCTTCTTTTCCACTCCAATTATTTCCTATTTTACCGCACGATTTTTGGGCAGAGTCTTCTTTGGCATACTTGGATCCACCTTGTTTTCTAGTTTTTGAGCCGCTCGAATTAGTTCTTTTCGCTTCTTTTCTTTTTTTAGCGCTTGCCACCATTGTCTGATTCCCATTTCTACTTCCTCCTATACAAAAGAGGCTAGTTTCCCAGCCTCCTTATTCTTAACATTTTTTGGCATTTCCGATTTCAAATAGAGGGGACAGAGGACGATTTTCATGAATGCGAACAATAGCCTCAGCTAGAAGTTTCGCAATCGAAATTTGCTCAATTTTGTCAATCAAACGATCCTCCGATAGATAAATCGTATCCAATACCACCAACTTCTTAATGGCTGATTTTTGGATGTTATCCATCGCTGGGCCTGATAAAACAGGGTGAGTGCAGCTCGCATAGACTTCAACAGCACCTGCTTCTGCAAGGGCATCCGCGGCATGACAGATTGTACCAGCTGTATCAATCATATCATCAATCAAGATACACGTTTTGCCTTCAACATTTCCAATGATGTTCATGACTTCACTCGTATTCATCTTATCGACACTCCGGCGTTTATCAATAATCGCAATCGGTGTCTTCAAGAATTCCGCTAACTTTCGAGCACGAGTCACACCACCATGGTCTGGACTGACAACAACATAGTCTTTTCCAATCATCCCGCGACGTTCAAAATAGTCGGCGATCAAAGGCGCACCCATCAAGTGGTCAACAGGAATATCAAAGAAACCTTGAATTTGAGCAGCGTGCAAATCAATTGTCAACAGACGATCAACTCCAGCAACCTCAAGCATATTGGCTACTAACTTAGAAGTAATTGGTTCACGAGCCCGAGCTTTCCGATCTTGACGAGCATAGCCGTAATACGGCATCACCACATTAATGGATTGCGCACTTGCCCGTTTCAAGGCATCTACCATAATCAAAATTTCCATCAGATTATCGTTAACCGGTGAGCTAGTAGATTGTAATATATAAACATCTTTCCCACGAATTGATTCTTCAATATTAACCTGAATTTCTCCATCAGAAAATTGACGAACCGTTGACTTTCCAAGCGGTAATCCCATTTCGCGAGACACACGTTGAGCCAATTCTTGATTTGACGACAAAGCAAAGAGCATTAAATCAGAAAATGACATGATTTCCTCCAGTAAAATCTAAAACCATATTGTACAGTCAGCACAAATTTCTCCTGTAATCATTTTATCGCTTTTTAAGCAAATATTCAAATATTAATTTATGGAAATTACAAAATCTATCACTACCTAAATTCTATCAAAAAAGAAGCAGAACAAATGTTCTGCTTCAGTATAATTCTTAGTTTGGATAGATATAAGTAACAGTACCTTGTGCTGTTGTTGGGTTAAACCAACCACGGTAGTTACCAATACTACGGATACCATTATAGTTAGACTCAGAAACTTGGATGCTTGTTGTAGATTGAACGGCTGTAACAACTGCTACGTGTCCATATCCACCATCATTCCAACATGCAATGGCACCAACTTGTGGTTGAGATCCTGTACGGAATCCTGCTGCCGCTGCACTTGCTGCCCATTGTCCACCATTACCCCAGTAATCACCAGCCCATGGAGCCAATGTCTTCGCACCCCATGTACATTCACCAACTGGATAAGATGATGCAGATGTACTATAAGTTGGACGAGAAGTAGTTGCTACTGGTGCAGCCGCTGCTTGAGTTTGAACAGCAGGTTGAGGTGCTGCTTGAGTTTGTGCTGCCGCTGGTGTTGCAGCAGGTGTTTGAGCTGCCGCTTGAACTTGTGCTTGAAGAGTTGTATTAGCTGAAGCTTTAACAGCTGCTTGTTGTTCTTTTTGTTTTGCACGGTAAGCTGCTTCAGCTGCTGCTGCTGCTGCTGCTGCTTTTTCAGCTTCCGCTTTTTGTTGCAACAAAGCATTCTTTTCGTTTTCAGCAGTTGATTTTTCAGCAGCCAAGTTCAATTGTGCTACTTTCAACTCAGCTTCTTTTGTTGACAAAGCTTGCGCATCATCTTCTAATTGCTGTTTGTTTGCAATGACAGTATTGATAGCATCGTTGTTTTCTTTTTGTTTTTGTGCAATCTCTTCTTTATCACGTTTTTGCTCTTGCAACATTTTGTTGTTAGCATCTGCAATTTCGTTCATAGCAGAAATACGTGAGATAGCTTCTGTCAAAGATCCAGAGCTAACAATCGCATTAATATAGCTTGTTGCAGTCCCAGTTGTTTGAGCACTACGTGCTTGATTTGCAAGTGATTCTTGACGAGCAACAATATTTTTTGACAACTCATCGATCTCAGCTGACAATCGTTCAGATTCTTCATTCAAACGGTCATTTTCAGCTTGAAGATTTTCTTGTTGTTTTTTAATTTCAGATACTTGACCTTGAATTTGATCTACCTGAGCTTGTGCACTTTGTTGTTGTTGATTAATACTATTGATTTTGTTATCTTGAGCAGCAATCTTATCATCTGTTGAATCAGCTGATACACCAGCTACGACAGCACCTTGTGATAAAGCAACTGTACTCAATAAGATTGTGGCAAATAATTTTTTCTTCATTAGATAAATTTTCCCTTTCTAATAAGACACTAACTAGTATAACAAATTTTTTAAAAATTTATATTACGCTATTGTTACATTTTTATTTCGAGTTTATAAATAAATCTTTTCAAGTAAAGGCTGTAATACTATTAATAGAAGCACATTCAAAATTAAACTTGGAAAAATTTGGTAAATAATTAGTGTAATCCAGTTAAATTTTATGCCGATAAAAAGAATCAAAAGAAGATTTGTTAAAATCTGAAATAATAGAATCGTTAATAAAAATGTAAAAAAACGAGTCAATCGATTGACCAAAATAATCTGATTACACCGATAAAAAATCACCTGTAACAAAGGGAAGACTAGAAAGGCAATTCCTATAGTGCGTAAAAAATACACATCAAAACAAAAACCAAAGAAGACTCCCCACCAAATACTAGCTATCTCAGAGAAATAGAGACTCAATAACATAAAACCATATAGAAATAAAAATGAAGTAGGTTCAAAAGAGTTTGGACAGAAACGAGAAATAAGAAAAGAGATCTGTCCGTCAACAAATAAAGATAAGAATAAGATTAAAGGGAAAAAATGGTACTTACGTATGACTTTCACACTACTCTCCAATCAATAGTACATAACGATTGACATCTAAATTAGCCTTTGGTTTCACACGAATTTCTTGCCCTAACTGATCAGATGCCTTTTGAGTAGAAGTCACTGTACCAAGAGGTAAGTCACTACTCTTATATTTTCCTAAACCACTTGTTGAAACCAGAGATCCTTTTTTAATTTCAACTGGATCTCCAATTTGCAACAACCGAAACTCACCTGTCTTCTCGTCATAACCATTTAATAAAGCAAAAATAGATTGACCTTGACTCTCAATTTTAAACGTCAGGTGTTGTGAAGAAATAGTATCTTCAACTAATAGTTTCACTTTGCTAGAATTTTTCTCTATACTTTCTACCACACCAATGACGCCACCAGACGAAAGAACAAACATAGAATCAGAAATTCCATCTGAACTACCTTTATCAATAACAAATTCCTGATCCCACGAACCATAATTACGGTCAATAATCTCACTAACGACTTGTTTAGAACCCGATACAGAATTCTTGATTGACATCAAATCCTTTAATTCTCTATTTTCTGATTCCAAACGGTTAAGTTTTGACTGGTCAATATCCTTTTGATAAAGACGTGATTTTAACGAACGGTTTTCTTCATTTAATTCAGATAAATTCTTTAAATCCTTTGCCTTAGATTCCACAACAACAAATGGTACCGATACTGCCTTATCAACAATAGCTAATATATCAGAAGATTTTAAAACAATCGAAGTTCTAACAGATGGAAAAAGAAATAAAATTCCTGAAACAGTTAAAACAAACACAAAACTAAAAATTTTAAAGAATCGATTCAAGAACATAGACAAAACCTTCAAAATATAAAAAATAGTTTGAGATGACATCTCAAACTTGGAAATTATACGGAGAATGGGGGATTCGAACCCCCGCGCCGGTTACCCGACCTAACGATTTAGCAAACCGTCCTCTTCAGCCTCTTGAGTAATTCTCCAAAATGGGCACGAGTGGACTCGAACCACCGACCTCACGCTTATCAGGCGTGCGCTCTAACCACCTGAGCTACGCGCCCAAGTTAAAAACTTGGTAAAGAACCTATGTTCAAAGCGGGTGACGAGAATCGAACTCGCGACAACAGCTTGGAAGGCTGTAGTTTTACCACTAAACTACACCCGCTTATTATTAAAAGAAATGGCGCGAGACGGAATCGAACCGCCGACACATGGAGCTTCAATCCATTGCTCTACCAACTGAGCTACCGAGCCAAATTGCGGGAGCAGGATTTGAACCTACGACCTTCGGGTTATGAGCCCGACGA
>ERZ1699235.579-NODE-579-length-13867-cov-3.277511_pt1 | contig 13867 bp, 9 predicted proteins | sample MGYA00581546_ERZ1699235 | MGnify/ENA primary metagenome ERZ1699235 (study PRJEB42319, sample SAMD00040334) | human oral metagenome | material: saliva | host: Homo sapiens | study: EMG produced TPA metagenomics assembly of PRJDB4115 data set (Metgenomic analysis of... | reverse complement strand
TGCCCTCACCTATCCGTAAACCACAACCTGACAGTGCTAAAACGCAGGTCAGGGCCATGATTGAACAATTGCGGGCGGTAGCGCGAAAACTAAACGGGCGCAGGGCGGGGGTGATTACGCGGCACTTCACCCCCTGATCTTCCCACGTACAGGTAAGATATGGGCAGGTAATTATCGACAGAAGGATCAGCAATGGCACCCGAGGCTAAGGGAAACCGCAAGCAGGCACCGGCTGAAGTGACCCAAATTCTGGCCCCAGTGGTTAGTGAAAACGGCTTAATGCTGCTGGAAACTGAGCTAACTAAGGCTGGAAAGTACTCGACGCTGCGAGTCGTCGTGGACCTACCAGAAGGCCCCGGAGATGTTGACCTGGACACAATTGAACAGGTGGCGCGTCAAATCAGCGACGCGCTAGATGAAGCTGACCCAATTAAGGGCTCCTACCAGCTTGAAGTATCTAGCGCCGGCGCTGAGCGGGAACTACGTGACGCACGTGAATTTGGGCGTGCAGTAGGCCGCCTAGCACAAATTAAGACCGAAGCCGGTGAGGTATTCGGACGTGTACTAAGCGTCAGCGAAACCGGGGTAGAGGTAGAAACCAAAACCGCCACGCAGCTAGTACCCTTTACGCAGATCATCAAGGCTCAGCAGGTAGTAGACCTCAGCGGCGCGCTGTAACCATAACTGAATAAAAGGAGCACACATGGAAATCAACATGACTGAACTGCGCGTTGCCGCAGATGAGTTGGAAATAGACCTAGATAACCTGGTCCCTGCTATTGAAGAAGCGATCCTAAACGCTTATCTCAAGCAGCCCGGGGCTATTAAGGGTGCCTACGTGCGTATAGACCGCCGCAACGGCGAGATGAACGTTTATGCCCCTGAGCTAGATGAAAACGACCAGCCCACCGGTGAATACTTTGACGACACGCCCCCGCACTTTGGACGTATCGCTCAGGCTTCTATCCGTTCAGTAGTGGTCCAGCGCATCCACGACCGCCGTGACATGGAAGTGCTTGGCGCCTACAAAGACAAGACCGGCCAGCTAGTTTCTGGCATTGTGCAGCAGGGCCGCGACCCGCGCACCGTCTATGTGCGCCTAGACGAAGAACGCGAAGGCATTATTCCTCCCGCCGAGCAGGTGCCCGGCGAGCGCTACCGTCACGGTGACCGCGTGCGTGCCTATGTAACTGAAGTTTCCCGTGGCCCGCGCGGCGCCCAGATTATCCTTTCACGCACCCATCCGGGCCTGGTGCGTCAGCTCTTTGAGCGTGAAGTACCTGAGCTGTCGAAGGGGGAGGTGGAAATCGTCTCCCTGGCACGCGAACCTGGACACCGCACCAAGATGGCGGTTCGAGCCAACAACCGCGACATTAACGCCAAGGGCGCCTTTATTGGCTCCATGGGCACGCGTGTGCGCGCGGTAAACCAGGAGCTGGGTGACGAAAAGATCGACATTGTTGACTGGTCAGCTGACCCGGCTAAGTATGTGGCCAACGCGCTTTCTCCCGCCCGTGTCTCCAGCGTGACTGTGCTAAACGAGGAAGAAAAAACTGCTCGCGCTGTGGTTCCTGACTTCCAGCTGTCGCTAGCGATCGGTAAGGAAGGCCAAAACGCCCGCCTGGCTGCCCGCCTAACCGGCTGGAAGATCGACATTCGTTCTGACACTGATGAGGGTGATATTCAGCCCGGTCGCACTTCAAGTGCTGACGTGAGCGGTGACTCAGGCTACCAAGGCTGAAAAACACCCAAATAGACGTTAAAATGAGCGATATGAGTCAACCTATACGTACCTGTGTAGGTTGCCGGGCTAAGGACGCGCGTAGCGCGTTAATTCGCCTCGTTCGCCGCGATACTCGTGTGGTGGTGGATACTGGTGCTTGCGCACCGGGAAGAGGCGCCTGGATGCATGACGATCCGCAATGTTATGGCACCGCCCTCAAACGGCGTAGCATTGAGCGTGCATTGCGCTGCAAAGGGACGCTCAACCTTGACGTTGTAGACAACTGGTTTTCCCATACCCACGCGGGTAAACCACTGCCGCCTGGCGGCACTAACTACGAGACATGAAAGCGGGTAGAGAGCCGATGGGCACCCGATGAGTACCCAGCGATGAGCTGCCAGCAGTAAACACACCCACCTGTTTCAGGTGGGAGACTGGAACAGGAGAATAGTGGCTAAACCACGTGTACATGAGCTCGCCAAGGAGCTCGACCCCTCAGGCAAGAAGGTCACCAGCAAGATCATTCTGGCCTGGCTAAAAGACCAGGGGGAGTTTGTTAAGGCAGCCTCCAGTGCTGTTGAACCCCCGGTAGCGCGCCGCGTGCGCGAACACTTCGCCCCGATGGTTGAGGGCGACGGCGCCAAGAAGGCTAAGAGTGACGCTCCTAAGCCTGGTGCTAAGAAAGCGGCTAAGCCCGCCGCACCTAAGCCGGCTGCTAAGCCGGCCCCCAAGGTAGAGGGTGCTAAGCCTGCTGCTCCTAAGCCCGGACCTAAGGCCCCCAAGGCCCCGGTAGCTGAGGAGCCCAAGCCGGCTGCTAAGCCGGCCCCCAAGCCCGCTAAGCCTGCTGCTAAGCCGGCTCCTGCTGAGGCTGCTAAGCCCGCCGCACCTAAGCCGGCTGCGCCTGCGCCGCGTGGTGGTGCCCGCCCGGGTAACAACCCCTTCGCTTCTTCACAGGGTATGCCCCGTCCTGGTGGCGCTCGCCCTCAGCCCGGTCAGGGCGGTCCGCGCCCGGCAGCTCCGCGTCCTGGCGGTAACGGCGCCCCCCGCCCGGGTAACAACCCCTTCGCTTCCTCGCAGGGTATGCCCCGTCCTGGTGGCGCTCGCCCTCAGCCCGGTCAGGGCGGTCCGCGCCCGGCAGCTCCGCGTCCTGGCGGTAACGGCGCCCCCCGCCCGGGTGGCCCGCGCCCGCAGGGTGGTGGCCGCTCTGGTGCTCCGCGTCCAGGTGCTCCCCGCTCTGGTGGCCCGCGTCCTGGCGGTAACGGCGCTCCACGTTCTGGTGGTCCGCGCCCTGGTGGTAACGGTGGTCCGCGTCCGGCTGCCAATGGCGGCCCGCGCCCCACTCCGGCAACTACTGCTCGTCCCAGTGGTGCGCCGCGTCCCAACCCGGGCATGATGCCTGGTCAGTCCTCAGTTGGACGCCCTGGTGCGCCTGCTCGCGGTGGCGCTCGCCCCGGCGGCGCCCGTGGCGGTAACGGCGGCGGTGGCCGTGGTAACGGTGGCGGCGGCGCTCGTCCCGGCGGCGGCTTCGGCGGCCCGCGCGGCGGACGTGGCGGTAACGGCTCCACCCAGGGTGCTTTCGGTCGCGGCGGTGGTAACGCCCCGCGTCGTCGTAAGTCCAAGCGCGCTAAGCGCCAGGAATTCGAACAGCAGAGCGCACCCATTATTGGCGGCGTAGCTATTCCGCGCGGTAACGGCGCGGCAATTCGCGTCCGTCAGGGTGCCACGCTAACCGACCTGGCTGAGAAGATTAACGTCAACCCCGCAGCCCTGGTTACGGCTCTGTTCAGCCTCGGCGAGATGGTTACCGCCACCCAGTCGGTGGATGAGGACACCTTCAAGCTGCTAGGTGAGGAGCTGGGCTACGATGTCCAGGTAGTCTCGCCTGAAGATGAAGACCGTGAGCTGCTAGAGTCCTTCGACATCGACCTTGAAGCTGAAGAAGCTGAAGACGATGAATCTGAGCTGGTTGTACGTCCTCCGGTGGTAACCGTTATGGGTCACGTCGACCACGGTAAGACCAAGCTGCTGGACGCCATCCGTTCCACTGACGTGGTGGACTCTGAGGCTGGCGGTATTACCCAGAACATTGGTGCCTACCAGGTGCGAGTTGAGCACGACGGCCAGATGCGCGCCATCACCTTCATTGATACGCCTGGTCACGAGGCCTTCACCGCCATGCGTGCGCGTGGTGCTCGGGTAACTGACATCGCCATCTTGGTGGTTGCCGCCGACGACGGTGTGATGCCCCAGACCGTTGAGGCCCTTAACCACGCCCAGAGCGCTAACGTGCCGATCGTGGTAGCGGTTAACAAGATCGATAAGGAAGGCGCTAACCCGGAGAAGATCCGTGGTCAGCTCACCGAATACGGTCTGGTGCCTGAGGAATACGGTGGCGACACCATGTTCGTTGACATTTCCGCTAAGCAGCGCCTAAACATTGACGAGCTACTCGAAGCCGTACTGCTGCAGGCAGATGCGGGTATGGACCTGCGCGCCAACCCCAACGCTGATGCTCGCGGTGTGGCTATTGAAGCCAAGCTTGAGCGCGGTCGCGGTGCGGTGGCAACCGTACTGGTTGAGCGTGGAACCTTGCGCGTGGGTGACCCCATCGTGGCTGGTTCTGCCTACGGTCGCGTGCGTGCCATGTTCGACGAATACGGCAAGTCTTTGGAAGAGGCCGGCCCGGCTCGCCCGGCTCAGGTATTGGGTCTGACCAGCATTCCTAGCGCTGGTGACTCCTTCCTGGTGGCCTCTGACGACCGCACTGCCCGTCAGATCGCTGACAAGCGTGCAGCTGCTGCCCGTAACGCTCTGCTGGCTAAGCGCCGCAAGCGTGTATCGCTGGAAAACCTCGCCGATGTGCTTAAGGAAGGTAAGGTCGACACCCTTAACCTCATCCTTAAGGGTGACGCCTCCGGTGCCGTTGAGGCCCTGGAAGAGTCGCTGCTCAAGATCGATGTTGGCGAAGAAGTACAGCTGCGCGTCATCCACCGTGGCGTGGGTGCCATCACCCAGAACGACGTCAACCTGGCTACCGTCGACAACGCGGTTATCATCGGCTTCAACGTACGCCCGGCTGAGCGTGTACAGGAGCTGGCTGACCGCGAGGGCGTAGAGATGAAGTTCTACTCCGTCATCTACAGCGCCATTGAGGATGTTGAAGCCTCGATGAAGGGCATGCTCAAGCCGATCTACGAAGAGGTCGCTCTGGGTAGCGCCGAGATTCGTCAGGTCTTCCGTTCCTCCAAGTTCGGTAACATCGCTGGTTCGATTGTCCGCAGCGGCATTATCAAGCGTGGCACTAAGGCCCGTTTGGTGCGCGACGGCGTGGTGGTTGCTAACGAGCTTTCCATCGAGTCTTTGCGCCGCGAGAAGGACGACGTCACCGAAGTACGCGAAGGCTACGAATGCGGTATTAACCTAGGTTTCAAGGACATTGCTGAAGGCGATGTCATTGAGACTTGGGAGATGCGCGAAAAGCCGCGAGACTGACGTCTTAGGCTAAACGGTAGTCGCCACCTAAGGCGGCAGGTGGCGGGTCAGCAATGGCCCGCCACTTTACTAGCATTAAATTAAGTACATAGATCACCTAAAACTTTCACAGGAAAAGGAGCCATCATGGCTGACCCCGCCCGCGCCCGTCGAGTTGCTGACCGAATCCACAAGACTGTGGCCCAGGTGCTTGAGCGCCGCATTAAAGACCCGCGTCTAGGTTTCGTAACTATCACCGATGTGCGTGTCACCGGTGACTTGCAGCAGGCTACCGTGTTCTACACGGTTTACGGCACCGAGGGCGAGCGCCGTCGTAGCGCCAGCGCCCTAAAGTCCGCCACCGGCCTAATCCGCTCTGAGGTAGGCAAAGCCCTGGGTATCCGCCTTACCCCCACCATCAGCTTCCAGCTAGACTCGCTGCCCACCACAGCCCGCAGCATTGAGGATGCTTTGGCTCAGGCTCAGGCGCGCGACGCCGCCATTGCCCGCGCCGCTGAGGGGGCCAGTTACGCTGGGGACGCTAACCCCTACCGCACTAAGGATGAGGACGAGGACGAGGACGCCGCCAGCAGCGACAGCGCCGCCAGCGCTGAAAGCAGCGAGAGCGCTGCCAGCGCCGAAAGTGCCGCTAGCCCTGAGGAGGCCGTGTACGAGCAGGACGTTTTTGCTGACGAGCAGGAGGGCGGCGTCGACAACCGCCAGATTGCTGCCCTGCAGGCACAGGCCATGGCTGAGGCTGCTCAGGCTGACGCCCAGGGCCGCTCTAGTCACGACCAGCTCTGATAAGTGAGCGAAAAGCAAACTGCGCTCGGTCAAGACAGGCCCAGCCAAGGCGAGCCCAGCCAGGGCCCGGGCGCAACTGAGCGCGTACGGCCAGTGGATGTAGCCCGGGGGGCCGTAACCGCCCCCGACGGGCTGCTACTGGTTGATAAAGACCTGGGCATCACCAGCCACGATGTGGTTTCCCGAGTGCGGCGCCTGGCAGCCACGCGCAAAGTGGGCCATGCGGGCACACTAGACCCCATGGCTACCGGATTGCTTACGGTAGGCGTTGGTAAAGCTACCCGGCTGCTGAACTACCTAGTTGGGGCCGATAAAACCTATGAGGCTACCATCCGCCTGGGGGTGGGCACAGACACGGAGGATGCTCACGGCCAGGTAACCCAGGTGGTGGCTCCCGGGCAGGTTGATTTGGGGCGCCTGCAGGCTGCTGCCGCCCAGCTAACGGGCCCGATTAGCCAGGTGCCCAGCAGTTTTAGTGCCATTAAGGTTAACGGCGTACGCGCCTATGACCTGGCCCGCAGTGGTCAGGAGGTGGAGCTGGAAGCTAGGCAAGTCACCATTCATAGCTTTGATCTGGGCCAAGTTAACTCCACTAGCGCCAGTTACCCAGGCTGGGGCCAAGTGCCAGTGGTGGATGTGAAGGTGCAAGTTAGCTGCTCGTCAGGTACCTATATTCGGGCTTTGGCTCGCGATTTTGGTCTGTCGCTGCAAACAGTTGCGCATTTGACTACGCTGCGACGCACCCTGGTGGGTCCGTTTAAAGTCAGCGACGCACGCACTCTTAGCGGCTGGTCGGCGCAGGTAGCTGAGGATGCTGACAGCGCTGACCCTAAGGGTTTGGCCCTAACGCCCCTGCCGCTGGTGCTCAGGCAGGCTTTCAACTGGCTGGTTTTAGATCCCGGTCAGGTTAAGGACGTGCGTCAAGGTAAGTTTTTGCCGCGTCAGTTGGAAGAAAATGTGCAAGTGGCCAAGGCCCCTGTTAACGCTAAGCAAAAGGTGCTAGCCGCGTTAGACATGCAGGGTGAGGCCGTGGCATTGTTGAAACATCAAGGTAAACATTTGCGACCGGTGCTAGTTTTTGCGGGCGCGTGAAATAGGAGAAAAGTTTGACTCAGCAGGTTTCGCAGCCGCAGGAGCCTAAAGCTCAGGTACCTCAGGGCCCCATGGCGCAGGCCAGTCCGGTTCCGGGACGTAAACCTGGCAATATTTTGGGGTTGCGTGCGGTGGATGCTAAGCCCCGCTCTGGCGGTTGTGGTTGCGCTGGTGGATGCGGCTGCAATGGTGGCGCACACGCGTGAAAGTTTTACATTCGCCCAAGCAGGTGGCGCAGCTTGATTTAGCTGCTGGCTGCGTGCTCACTATCGGTATTTTCGACGGCGTCCATCGTGGTCATCAGGCGATTTTGGCTCATGCTGTGCGGCGCGCTAAGCAAATGGGCGTGCCTTGCGTGGTGCTGACTTTTGATCCTCACCCGCGCCTGGTGCATGATCCTGACACCCACCTGCACTTGATCACGTCTTTGGCTGACCGCTTTGAGGCGCTGGGGCAGCAGGGGGTGGATGCCACCTTGGTGGTTAACTACACCTTGGAGTTTGCCGCCCAAAGCGCCGAGGATTTTGTGCGCACCGGGCTGGTGGATCTGCTTAAGGCTCGCCTGGTGGTGGTGGGCTCTGATGTGCGTTTTGGGGCCGGCAATGCGGGCGACAGGCACACCCTGGAGCAGCTGGGCCAAAAGCTTGGTTTTGAGGTTGAAATCGTAGATAACGTGTGCGGACACAGCGGTAAACGCTGGTCGTCAACCTGGGTGCGTCAAGCCCTGGAAAAGGGTGACGTGGCTGAGGCTGCGCGGGTTTTGGGCCGACCGCATCGCTTGCGTGGCACGGTGGTGCATGGTTTGCGCCGTGGACGCCAGTTAGGTTTCCCTACCGCTAATTTGGATGCGGAAACTGCCGGGGTAGTGCCCCCTGACGGTGTCTACGCCGGTTGGCTTTGGGCTCACGACGGCGCCAGTGGGCTACGTAAAATGCCTGCGGCTATCTCGATCGGCACTAACCCAACTTTTAAGGATGTACCCAAACGCACGGTTGAGGCCCACGTGCTTGGCCGCGCCGACTTGAACCTGTATGGCCAAGAAGTTGCGGTTGATCTGGTCAGCTACCTGCGCCCAATGATCAGTTTTGCCGGCTTGGATGAGCTGCTAAAGCAGATGCACAAAGATATTGCTGACAGTGCGGCGGTGCTGAACGTGCCGGTGCCAGAGCCGATCGATCCAGCGCAAGTTACTGCCTGCTAAAAGCTTAGATGCTGTCTAAACACCGTGCCCCCTGGTTTTTTAAACCAGGGGGCACGAGCGTTAGTTGGCGCAGAGCTCATTAGTTGGCGTGGCGCTGTCGCCTAAAACCTAGCGAGGCCAGGCACAGGCCAGCTCCTAGCATTGCCAGTATTGGTTCGAAGCCGGTTTTGGCTAGCGTGCCGCCAGCTCCACTTGCACTGGCGCCACCCGCGCCGCCCGCGCTGCCTAAGGCGCCGGTCGAACCAGAGCCGCCCAGTTTCGCGCCGCTGCTAGAGCTGCCTAAGGCGCCGCTTAGAGAGCCAGAACTCTTAGCGCCCTGGGAGCCAGACGCCGTCGGCTTAGAAGCACTGGCGCCAGCCGGGCTAGTGGGGTTAGAGCCAACCACATTATTGATAGGGGTGGTGGGGCTTGGACTAGTGGGCGTCGGGTTAGTAGGGTTGGCCCCGGGCCCGGGGGAGTTGCCAGCTAGCTTGCAGTCGCTAACCTTACCGGCGCGGTAATCGGCAATAGCCTGGTTACCCACTAAGAAAGTCAGGCATTTAGTGGGTGAGGCCAGAGCCTGGCCCTTTACTGTGGCCGTGAAGCTAACCTCGAACAGATACACGCCGGGCTTGGTAAAAGCCCAGTTGGCGTGAGCGTGGGTGTGCTCAGGAATAGACAGCTCGCTAAGCGAGGTGGAGGTGTTAAAAATATGTTCCACCTTGCCGGTTAAAGCGTCACTGTTAAACACGTGCGCACTAGCACCCTCGGGCAGCGAGTGGGGTTTAACAATGAATTTGACGCTGCCTTGAGCCAGCGAGTCACTGATGCCATTGGTGGACCAGCCAGGCCAAATGTGTACGCCGTCATTAATCGCGTCAGTGTAGTAGAACTGGCTGCCGGATTTACCCAGGAAGTCATACTGGCTACCAGCTAGGCGGCCGCTAGAAGGGCGGGTGTGGCGAGCTGAGTCATCCAAAGCTAAAGCCACCGAGTTGATATCGCGGTCAACTGAGGTTTTAGCGTTGGTGAGGGTGTCATCATGCAAACTGGCGCTTAATGCGGTGCCATCGGCGTTTAGTGAGCCGGCAATATCGACGTGACCGCGCTGCAAAATCACCTTTTCACTCACCGGCCCGCTGGGCTTAGTGGGGGTGGGTGCCGGGCTGCTCCCAGGGGGCGTAGGAGTTGGCTTACCGGGTGCCGGCGTGGTGGTCGGTTGACTGGTCGGTGCCGGCGTGGGAGTGGGCTTAGCGGTAGGTTGGGCCGACGCCGTCGGGCTAGGAGCTGGGGTAGCCGTAGGGGCCGCGCTAGCTGTAGGGGAGGGGGCCGGCGTCGTAGTAGGAGCGGCGGTGGGCTGTGGGGCCGGCTCAGGGGCAGGCTGAGCGGTCGGCTGTGGGGTGGGCTCAGAAGTGCCGTTGGCGCCATCAACCGCCAAAGCACCCGAGTAGCTTAGACCTGCGCGAGTATCAACCGGGCCGGGAGAATCAGCGCTACCACCAGCAGAGCCAATTAGGGCGTGGGGGATAACGTTGATACGCAGATATTTACCTGAGCAGTCAGAGTGGGAGTCATTAATACTCAACTGCCCATTTACATCAGTTACCCCCTCAAAAATGCAGGTGGGGTACTGCTCGGTAGGCGAGTCATAGTAGCCGCCATTGATATAGGCCTTAACCTTGCTGTCTGACAGCGTGATGGTGGTGTTTAGACGGCTGTCGCTAATGGATTTAACATCCACGGTGTAGCTAAGCGCCTTAGGGGTGTAGGGCTGGGTGTCAAAAGCCGGGGCCGGGTCGCTGGAGGCCGGCTCGGGCAGACGCGAAACCGCCTGGGTGGAATCGGTGGAGGCAGGGGATTCCTCGCCGGGGGTGTATTCCACCGAAGCCGAAACCCAACGCGGCAGGCCACTGGCGGCGTCGGGAATATAGACAGCCTGGAAAGCACTGGTGGTAGAACCAATCATTTCTTTCCAAGTGGCTTTACCGTTAACCACCGGCACCTGAGCCAGGTAGTAGCCGTCAATGAAGAAGGTTACGTTTCCGCCAGCTTTAGCATCTCCCGCATCAAAAGTCAGGTCCGTGAGTTTGTCGTCGCCATCTTTTTGGCGTCCCTCATGGGCTGAGAGCGTGAAGGTGTAGGGTGTGGCCGGGGCGCCAGAAGGAGCGGCGGCAAACTGCTGGCTCAGTGGGGTAGAGGCGGTGTCAGAGGGGCGTGTGCCGCCAACTTGCCACACAAAAGGCACAGTTTTAGAGGCAATCAGTGAGCCATCTTTAGCGCGCGCAGTAGCCCGGTAGGTCAGCACATAGCGGCCAGGCTTAGAGAAAATCGTGTCATTGTGGGTGTGGTTACCCGGGGTTAGGAAGATCGAGCGCCGCCCTTCATCGTGGGAGGACAGGTAGCGTCGCACGCCGTCGTCGTCAGCGTAATAAACCAGCGCCTCCATGCGGCCCGGACCATCAAAACCCACCAGGTCTAGGCTGAAGGAAGCGTTCCTGAACTGCTCGGTGGGGATCTCGCTATCAGCCCCGAAACCAGCCCACAGGGGTTCCTTATTAACCCCGGGAATAGCTGGGGCGCGATACCACAGGTCACCAACAGAGCGAATAAAGTCAATGCCGGGGTTGGGTGAGCCTTCAAAGTTGAAGAAATACAGCTGCTCACCGCTGCGTTTATAGCCGGTACCCACCCAGTTAACCGTGTCTTCTAGCGCATAGGTTTGCCCATTGGCTTCATTTAGCAGGGCAAAGTTGTTATCGCGCCAATACACCTTGGGGGCGTCAATGTGGTGGGCGGTGGTTACGATCTTGCCGTCGTCAGGACTAGCCAGGGAAGGTGCAGCAAGCGGGGAGAGGGCTAAAGCGGCAGTTAAGGCCATAGCTGCGATACGCGAACGTATTTTCATAGCGGGTCTTTCCAAATGTACAGAGAAATGCCACTAAAAGCTTAACTATAATGATACTGATTATCAACTAGGGGTGATTTGTGGCAAAAGCGCGCTTTAAGGGTGGTTGCTAGCTCTTGAGGCTGCTAAGCTTGCAGGGCCGTCAAAGCCGGCCACGGCGCGTCATGCTTGGGAGAACCTGCCCCAGGCTCCGTGTAACGACCATGAGGAGTAAATATATGTCGATCTCCGCTGAGCGCAAGCAGCAGCTAATCGCCGAGTACGCTACCCACGAGGGCGACACCGGTTCCCCCGAGGTTCAGGTCGCTATCCTCACCGAGCGTATTTCTAACCTGACCGAGCACTTCAAGTCCCACAAGCACGACCACCACTCCCGTCGTGGTCTTTACCTGCTAATTGGTAAGCGTCGTCGCCTGCTGGACTACCTCTACGAAGAGGACATTGAGCGCTACCGTAGCCTCATCGCTCGTCTGGGCATTCGCCGCTGATCACTGGCGCATAAGCATACAAACGGCAATCTCGTTTAGAGGTTGCCGTTTTTGCTTGAATTGCCTAGTTCACGCGCGGCCAAACCCACAAATGGTCTAAATGCCGCTAAGCTAGAAGGGATACATAAGAGAAGACGAAAGTGAATCTAGATGTTCATTGATGACCCTGAGGTCACTGCGGCTGAAGCCGTAATCGACAATGGCGCTTTTGGTAAGCGCGTAGTCCGTTTTGAAACCGGACGACTAGCCAAGCAGGCCGCTGGCTCCGCTATGGCTTACCTGGATGGTCAGACCGCCATCCTGTCTGCCACCACTGTTGGCAAGCACCCCAAAGACCAGTTTGATTTCTTCCCCCTCACTGTAGATGTGGAAGAGCGTCAGTACGCCGCCGGCCGCATCCCCGGTTCTTTCTTCCGTCGTGAAGGCCGCGCCGGCACCGAGGCTATCCTGGCTTGCCGTCTGATTGACCGCCCGCTGCGCCCCTCCTTCGTTAAGGGCCTGCGTAACGAGGTTCAGGTAGTTGAGACCGTACTGTCTATCGCTCCCGACGACGCCTACGACGTTCTAGCTATTAACGCCGCCTCCATGTCCACCCAGATTGCTGGGCTGCCCTTCGCGGGCCCGGTGGCTGGTACCCGCATCGCCCTGATTGACGGCCAGTGGGTAGCTTTCCCCCGTTACAGCGAGATTGAGCGCGCCACCTTCCAGATGGTTGTGGCCGGTCGTGTGCTTGAAGACGGCGACGTGGCCATCATGATGGTTGAGGCTGGCGCCACCGAGCACGCCTGGAACCTGATCAAGGCTGGCGCTGTGGCCCCCACCGAGGCTGTAGTAGCCGAGGGCCTAGAGGCTGCCAAGCCCTTCATCAAGGTTTTGTGTGAAGCCCAGATGGAAGTTGCTGCCCACGCCTCCAAGCCCACCGCCGAGTTCCCGCTCTACCTGGACTACACCGATGAGCAGTACGACGCCGTCGAGACCGCTGCTAAGGAGGCCGGCCTAGCCCAGGCTCTAAGCACCGAAGGTAAGCAGGCCCGCGACGAGGCCGTGGACGCTATCCGCGACCAGGTCCTGGCCCAGCTAGCTGAGCGTTTCCCCGAGGAAGACGACGAGAAGGCCCTCAAGGCCGCCTTCAAGTCCGTCACCAAGAAGCTAGTGCGTCACCGCACCCTGACCGAGGGCATCCGTATGGATGGCCGTGGCACCAAGGACATCCGTACCCTGGCTGCTGAGGTTGAGGTACTTCCGCGCGTACACGGCTCGGCCCTGTTCGAGCGTGGCGAAACCCAGATCCTGGGCGTGACCACTTTGAACATGCTGCGCATGGAACAGCAGCTGGACAACCTTTCGCCCGTCACCGCCAAGCGCTACATGCACCACTACAACTTCCCGCCCTTCTCCACCGGTGAGACCGGGCGTGTGGGTGCCCCCAAGCGTCGCGAAATCGGTCACGGTAACCTGGCCGAGCGCGCCCTGGTGCCGGTGCTGCCCAGCCGTGAAGAGTTCCCCTACGCTATCCGTCAGGTCTCTGAGGCTCTAGGCTCCAACGGCTCCACCTCCATGGGTAGCGTGTGTGCCTCCACTCTGAGCCTGCTGCAGGCAGGTGTGCCGCTGCGCGCCCCTGTCGCTGGTATCGCCATGGGTCTAATGCACGAGGAAATCGACGGCGAAACCAAGTGGGCCACCCTGACCGATATTCTCGGTTCTGAGGACGCCTTCGGCGACATGGACTTCAAGGTTGCCGGTACCGCCGACTTCATCACCGCCCTGCAGCTGGACACCAAGCTTGACGGCCTACCCTCTGAGGTTCTGGCCGGCGCCCTGGGTCAGGCTCGCGATGCCCGCCTGCACATCCTGGGCGTGCTCAACGAAGCTATCTCCACCCCGGACGAGCTCTCTCCCTACGCCCCGCGCGTGCTGACCGTTAACATCCCGGTTGACAAGATCGGTGAGGTTATCGGCCCCAAGGGCAAGATGATCAACCAGATCCAGGAAGACACCGGCGCAGACATCTCCATTGAGGACGACGGCACCGTATACATCGGCGCAGCTGACGGCCCCTCCGCCGAGGCTGCCCGTGCGGCAGTGAACGCTATCGCTAACCCGCAGGTTCCCGAGGTCGGCGAACGCTACCTGGGTACCGTGGTGAAGGTGACCGACTTCGGTGCCTTCATCTCCCTGACCCCCGGTAAGGACGGCCTGCTGCA
>ERZ1699235.572-NODE-572-length-14080-cov-18.382068_pt1 | contig 14080 bp, 8 predicted proteins | sample MGYA00581546_ERZ1699235 | MGnify/ENA primary metagenome ERZ1699235 (study PRJEB42319, sample SAMD00040334) | human oral metagenome | material: saliva | host: Homo sapiens | study: EMG produced TPA metagenomics assembly of PRJDB4115 data set (Metgenomic analysis of... | reverse complement strand
GGCTCCCCACCGTCCACGCTAATGCGCACCGGATGCGACCTGCCCAGCATATGCTTCATGCCGGACTGCACGTACGCAACCCAGCCGAACTTCGCCTTAATATCCTCGTTCGTATCATTCATGACGAGCGCATCAAAGCCGGCACCACTCATTACAAAGAACGTGTGTTCGGTTTCTTCGCCGGGGGTGCTCGTCGTCGTCATCTCAATCGCATCAACGCTCTGACCTGCACCGTTGAGCGCAATATTCACGCACGCCGCCACGTCACTCACCGGAATGTACAGGTTACGCGCCAGCAGGTTACCGGTACCCATCGGCAGAATACCCAGGCGCGGCTTGGGACCTTCATAATGCGCCAGCGCCGCCGCCACAGCACGCACCGTACCGTCACCACCGGCAGCAATGAGCAGATCAACACCCTCAGCAATCAGCTCGCGGGCAGCCCCGGAACCGGGCTCGTCCACGCGGGTGGTGCGCACCAGCGCCTGCGGGTGGCCGTTCGCCGCGAGGGTACGTTCCAGAATCTCAATAGCCGCCGCAGCACCGGGCTTGCTCGGGTTGTACACCACGCCCACGCGCTGCGCCTCACCGGTGGGCAGGGTCGGCAGAACGCCGAAGGGCGCGCCCAGTTCGATAGCGCGTCGGCGCGCTTCACGGCGGGCACGAGTGACGGAGGCGGTCAGAGCCGCCGCCGCAGAAACACCAAGGAGTTTACGGTATAGAGGCATAGTTCTTAGACTACCGGGATACGCAAAAACCCGCCCACCGTTTACGCGGTGAGCGGGTTTTTCAGCTGGTTGTGAGATTACTCAGCAGCTACTGCGGGGATGACCTCAGCGCCACCCATGTACGGGCGGAGTGCCTCGGGGATACGTACGGAGCCGTCTGCCTGCTGGTGAGTCTCCAGGATGGCAACCACCCAGCGAGTCGTCGCCAGGGTGCCGTTCAGGGTCGCCACAGAGCGGGTGCGGCCCTTACGCACGTTGCCTGCCTCGTCCACGGTGTCCGGGGTGCGCTCGCGGATGTTCAGGCGGCGCGCCTGGTAGGTGGTGCAGTTCGAGGTGGAGGTCAGCTCACGGTAGGTGCCCTGGGTGGGGACCCACGCCTCGCAGTCGAACTTGCGGGCTGCGGAGGTGCCCAGGTCGCCTGCGGCGGTGTCAATCACGCGGTATGCGAGGCCGCAGCGCTGCAGCATTTCCTCTTCGAGGGACAGCAGCTTCTCGTGCATTTCTTCTGCCTGCTCGACGGGGCAGTAGACGAACATTTCAGCCTTGTTGAACTGGTGCACGCGAATGATGCCGCGGGTGTCCTTACCTGCGGAGCCTGCCTCGCGGCGGTAGCAGGAGGACCAGCCCAGGTACTTCTTCGCGCCCTTCTCGAAGTCGAGAATTTCGTCGGTGTGGTAGCCGGCGAGCGCCACCTCGGAGGTGCCGACCAGGTACAGGTCGTCGCGTTCGAGGCGGTAGATTTCGTCGTCGTGCTTGACGTTGAAGCCGGTGCCGTTCATGATTTCGGGGCGTACCAGGGTGGGGGTGGTCATCATGGTGAAGCCGTGCTCGGTTGCGAGGTCGAGCGCCATCCACATGAGTGCCTGCTCCAAGCGTGCTACCTGGCCCTTGAGGAAGTAGAAGCGTGCGCCGGAGACCTTCGCGCCGCGTGCCATGTCGATGCCGTCGACGAGTTCGCCGATTTCGAGGTGGTCGCGCGGTTCGAAGCCTTCGGCGGTGAAGTCGCGGGGGGTGCCGACTTCCTTGACGACTACGTAGTCGTCTTCGCCGCCGACGGGTACGCCGTCGATGATGAGGTTTTCGATGCTGCTGATCAGTTCCTCGTATTCGGCGGTTTTCGCTTCGGAGGCTGCCTTTGCTTCGTTGACGCGGGCTGCCAGTTCCTTCGCCTGTGCGACGAGGGCGGGCTTTTCTTCCTTGGGCGCCTTTGCGACGGTCTTGCCGAAGGCGTTCTGTTCGGCGCGCAGGGTCTCGTATTCGCCGATGAGTGCGCGGCGTGCGGTGTCGGCTTCGAGGATGCGGTCGACGTGAGTTTCGTCCTTGCCGCGTGCTCGCTGGGAGGCGCGGAAGACGTCGGGGTTTTCGCGGAGGAGGTTAATATCAATCACTGTTTTATCCTACCTAATCTTGCGGTGGGTTGTGGGCGGGGTTTGCGCTGGTGGGGCGCGGGTAGGTGCGGGGGTGTCTAGCGGCAGGCGGCTGGTGGTGCCGCCGGTGATGTTGTAAGTGGTGCCGCTAGTGGCGCTGCAGCTGTGCGGGGCGGCCGTTCGGGAAGAGCGACTCGACCCATTCGTGTGCGGCGTCGAAGGAGCCGTCGGAATGGATGCTGTCGACTTCGGTGTTTTCGTGGTCGGCGCGCGGGTAGGAGCCGAGGAATTTCAGCGTCGGGGAGACGCGGTGCAGGCCGCGTAGCGCATCGCGCATGCGTGCCTCGTAGATGTGACCGTCGGCGTCGATGCTGAACGAGTAGGAGCCCATGCCTTCGCCGGTGGGGCGCGATTCGATGCGGGAGAGGTTCACGCCGCGCACGGAGAACTGTTCGAGCAGTTCGAGCAGGGCGCCGGCGCGGTTGGTGGGCAGCGGCACGGTCAGGGTGGTCTTATCGGAGCCGGTCGGTTCGGGGATGTCGGCGGTGCGGGAGAGCAGCACGAAGCGGGTTACGGCGTTCTTGTTGTCGCCGATGTTGTCCTGCAGTACGTGCAGTTCCGGGTGGTAGTTCAGCAGCGCCGGGGAGCAGATTGCCGCATCGTAGGTGCAGCCCTCTTCGAGCAGGCCGACAGCCGCCGCGGCGGTGGAGGAGCCGGGCAGGTAGGCGGCGGTGGGCACGTTCTCCTGCGCCCAGCCGCGCACCTGCGCCCAGGCGTGCGAGTGGGTGGAGATGGTCTTAACATCGTCAATACTGATGGGCTTCGCGGCGACCAGCACGAAGCGGATCGGTACGAGCACTTCACGGATAATGCGTACACCCTCGCTGGCTGCGATAGCGTCCAGGGTGGCGCTCACGCCGCCCTCCACGGAGTTTTCAATGGGCACCATGGCGGCGTCCGCCTCGCCCGCGTTCAGGCGTGCGAGCGCGTCGGGCACGCTGGTGGCGGGGATGCGTTCGGCGTCGGATGCGCCGGGGACGCTCAGCAGGGCGGATTCGGTGAAGGTGCCGGAGGGGCCAAGGTAGGTGTATCGCATGCCACTATAGTAGCGTCTGCCGTGGAGGGGGCGCCGAATTCGGTGATAGGTTACGGTCTTTGGCGGTAGTTAAAAGCCCCCACCAAAGTCACTAACCTATGGTCGAAAGACCTAAGTCATTACTGAAAAACTTAGGTCATGGCCGAAAGACCGGAAGACCTAAAGCACAGCTGAAACCGCTACCTCACGAACTGGCGTACCCGCGCGGTGTCCCAGTACTGGGCGGGCACGCCTCCACCCATGAGCTCACGGGCGATAGCGGCAGCCTGCACGGAACCAGCCTCCGGCAGGGGCGCGTGCGAACCGGCAATAATGACGTTGCCGCGGCGGCGGCCCTTCAACATTGCCGAATCCGCCACAATGCACACGTACTCGAACACCTCAAGCAGGGCGGACGCTTCCGTGCGGGCACCGGTCAGCGCCGGTCCGTCACCGCAGTTCAGGATGTACAGGCCACCGGGTGCCAGCGACTCGGCGACGGTGCGGGTGAACTCGACGGTGGTGAGTGCCTCGGGGGTGGTGTCCCCGGCGAATACGTCACGAATCAGCACGTCACGGGAGGCGGGCGCGAAGGTCGCGGTGACGGCACCCGCCTCACCCACGCGAATCTTCACACGCGGCGCCTTGGGAATGTCGAACCAGGCGCGCACATACTCGGCGAGCTTGGCATCCAGCTCAACAACCGTGTTGCGGCTGGTCGGGTACAGGTCAGCGAAATAGCGCGCCATCGAGCACGCGCCACCACCCAGGTGGGTGATGCGCAGCTTCGCGGCGTCCAGATGCTCCTCCACGTGCGAGGAGACGACCGCCGCAATCCAGCGCATGTACTCAAAATCCAGCTGGCGAGGCTCACCCACAATCACGTGGGAAGACTGCACACCATTAATGAGCAGCAGCCAGCCGTCGGCGTGGTAGCCGTCGGGGACCAGCTCCGCCTCACCCGTAGAAATCGGGTACACGCCAGCGGCGGCACCCTGCACGGGGGTGCTCTCGGTATCGTCGATGCGGTTCTTCTGCTGCTTCTGCTGCTTTTGGGACTTCTTGGGTGCCCTGCTCTTTTTCGCCATACCCACTAGCCTAGCCGACAGCCCGCACGCCCCTAGCGTACGCACCCGCAAGGAACCGCCTCCACGGCGGCCGGCTGAGTAGACTAGAACCCATGGGATTTGTATGTCAGGGCCGCTATGCGCTCGCACCAATTGAACCGACCGACGCCGAAAAATACGTCAACCTGCAGCTGGACTGCATGGAGCAAACCTACGACCCGATCTACTTCGACACGCTCGGGGAAAGCTTCACCGCCCGCCACCGCGCCGAACGCAACGAATACCTCGAAGACTTCCACCGCCACCTCTCCTCCCCCACCGTGCGCGGCTTCTTCGCCTATGAGGTGCCCGGCTGGACCCCCGACGGCGGGCTCTCCTGCTCCATCGGCGCACGCATCAACTGGGATAAGCCGGTCGGCCTGGCGCTCTCCCTGTGCGAGCCCTCCGATTGGGAGCTCGAACGCGCCGACAACCTCCCCGAACTGCCCGCAGACACCCGCAAACTTACGCACCTGTACACTCTCAACCACACGCACGGCACCGGCCTCGGTCAGGCGCTCTACGAATCCGTCATCTACCCGGACGAAAACTCCTACTTGTGGGTCATGGCAGAAAACGAACGAGCGCTCTCCTTCTACGAGCGGCTCGGCTACCGCAACGAAGGCGTGTACTTCCAAGCACGCGGCTCCTGGGAACCCGGACGCAGCGTACGATACGCGCGCATCCTCAACCCCTAAACGCCACACCCCAACAGGGAAACAGCCCGTCCACATGACGCAGCGCACCGCACACCCTGTTAGGCGCCACCCCCACAACGCCTTAAGATAGAAGAGACCTATAAGCTCGACGCACCCGCGCACAGGAGCACATACACCCCTGCACAACCGCGGGACCCAGCGCCGAACATCGCATAGAAGGACAGTAAAACAATGACCACCGGTCTTTACCTCTCCGCTATGTCCCAGAACTCGGGCAAGTCCCTCGTAGCCCTGGGTCTAGCAGACTCCCTCATCAAGCGCGCAGACCGCGTCGGCTTCTTCCGCCCCGTATTCGACGGCGCAACCATCGCCGACGACCCCATGGCACGCCTCATCCGTGAACACTTCGGCCTGACCGAAGAGCAGGTCGGCGGCGCAGTCTCCATGACCGACGCACTCGCACTCATCGCAGACGGCGACACCGAAGAAATCTCCGCACGCGCGGTCTCCGCCTACGAGAAGGTCGCTGCAAACAGCGACGTCGTAATCGTTGACGGCGTCTACCTGCCCGCCAACGCGCTCGCAGTCGAATTCGACCTGAACGTCCAGATTGCACGCGACCTCGGCCTGCCCGTCGTCGCTATCGTCGGCGCACAGGAAGCAACCGTCGAGGAAGCAGTCACCGCCGTTGACGTGGCACGCACCGAGCTGCTCGCCTCCAAGGCAGACCTGCTCGCAATCATCGTCGGCCGCGCAGAACCCGAACTGCGCGACGAAATCGAAAACTCCGTCAAGCGCGGCGACGCAAACCTGCCCGTCTACGTACTGCCCGAAATTCCCGAACTGACCGCACCCACCGTCGGTGAAGTTGCCGAAGCCCTCAAGCTCGACACCGAAGGCATCAAGGCAGAAGACCTCAGCCGCGACATCCACGGCATCAAGGTCGCAGCAATGAACGTCTCCAACTTCCTCAACCAGTTCGTCGACGGTGACTTCGTCATCGTCCCCGGCGACCGTGCAGACATCGTTGCAGCAACCCTCGCATCCGCACTGGCACCGACCTTCCCGGCGCCCTCCGGCGTGCTGCTCACCGGCGGCCTGGACGCGCTGCCCGGCAAGAACACCGCAGTCGGCTCCCTCATCGACAACGCGCCGTTCCCCGTGCTGTCCACCACCAAGGACACCTTCAAGTCTGCACGCGCAGTCTCCCGCGTCCGTGGCGCCCTCGAAAGCGGCCACCAGCGCAAGCTCGCAGCAGCAATGGGTGGCTGGGACGAGCACGTCAACAAGGACGAACTGCTCGCACGCCTCGAAATTGAGCGCCCCGCATCCATGACCCCGCTGCGCTTCCTGCACAACCTCATCGAGACCGCACGCGCAAACCGCCGCTCCGTGGTCCTGCCCGAGGGCTACGACGTGCGTATCCTGCGTGCCGCCGAGATCATTGCACGCCGCGACTTCTGCGACCTGATCCTGCTCGGCAACCCCGCCAAGATTGCAGAGATTTGCCAGGCTGAGGGTATTGAGCTGCCCAGCTCGATCCGCATCATCGACATCGAGAACAACGAGTACACCGAAGACTTCGCAGCAACCTACGCTGAGCTGCGTGCACACAAGGGCGTCACCATCGAGGCTGCTCGCGAGCGCATGACCGACCCCTCGTACTTCGGCACCATGCTCGTCTACAAGGGCATCGCCGACGGCATGGTTTCCGGTGCAGTGAACACCACCGCGAACACCATCCGCCCCTCGCTCGAGTTCATCAAGACCCGCCCCGGCACCAAGATCGTGTCCTCCGTCTTCCTGATGCTGATGGAAGACCGCGTTCTGGTCTACGGCGACTGCGCAGTGAACCCGAACCCCAACGCAGAGCAGCTCGCCGACATCGCGAAGGCATCCGCGGAGACTGCACGCCAGTTCGGCGTGACCCCCAAGGTTGCTATGCTGTCCTACTCGACCGGCACCTCCGGCGCTGGCGCAGATGTGGACGTTGTGCGCGAGGCAACCGAGCTCGTGCGCGCATCGAACCCCGACTTCGCGGTCGAGGGCCCGATCCAGTACGACGCTGCATCGAACATGTCCATTGCGTCGACCAAGCTGCCCGGCAGCGAGGTTGCTGGTCAGGCTACCGTGTTCGTCTTCCCCGACCTGAACACCGGTAACAACACCTACAAGGCTGTTCAGCAGTCTTCGGGTGCTGCCGCTGTGGGCCCGGTTCTGCAGGGTCTGCGTAAGCCCGTGAACGACCTGTCGCGCGGTACCACCGTTGAGGACATCATCAACACCGTTGCGATCACCGCAATTCAGGCACAGAGCCTGTAAGCCGGTTTTTGACCGCTGAATGAGGCCGCCCCGGCCACTGCACCCCGTGTGGGTGCGGTGGACGGGGCGGTTTATTGTATTGACTTTTACTTTTAATGCGCCGAGAAGCCACATGTGTTTCGAAAAGCAACATGTTACGTGGCTTCTCGAAACACATGTGGCTTTTCGAGGAAGGATGTATACAGGAGCCGCCAGGATTTTTGTAATTACAGGATTCCACCACCCCTACCCCGTGAACCGGTGACCACCCAAGCAGCGGCAAACCGCCCGGGCTGCTAGGCTGCTGCTATGACCACAACTGACGAAACTCTCCCCCTGGGACTCTACGAACACCTCAAGAGCGCATCGCTCATGGGCCGCACCATCCCCGAAGGCGCGCAATGGCAGGAAGAAATCCTCAAAAAGGACGACTACAACATCCCCGAACTGCTCACCCAGTTCTTCGCCACCCAGCTGGCTCCCGCCCTCGAAAGCCTCAAAACCCCCGCAGACCAGGTGGAACTCATCAACCGCATGATGGAGCTCCTACCGCAGGATGCCGAAGAGCAGAACGATTCGTTGCTGACCGATGACGACAGCAACGTAATTCAGATGCGCGAGCTCGCCCTCACTGACGCAAAAACTACGCGCCCCGATATTCCTCTGAGCGACGTTGCTCTGATGACGAATACTTCTAAAGACCTGAATCTCAATACTGAAATTCAGAAAGAATTAGAAAGTGCAGACCGCGTAGATTTGCTCTGCTCATTTCTTAAAATGTCCGGCGTTAATAGTTTGAGTGAGCAGCTTAAAGCTATTAAAAATCGCGGTATTCCTTTTCGCATTATTACCACCACCTACATGGGCGCAACCGACCGCAAGGCTATCGACCGCCTCGTTGAAGAGTACGGTGCCGAGGTGAAAATCAGCTATCAGGGCGACAGCACCCGCCTGCACGCGAAGGCCTGGCTGTTCCACCGCAATACCGGCATGTCCACCGGCTATGTGGGCAGCTCGAACCTGTCCAGTGCCGCACTCACTGACGGCCTGGAGTGGAATGTTCGCATCTCTAACCCGATTACGCCCGGCCTGATCCGCCAGTTTGAAGGCCTGTTTGAAAGCTACTGGAAGAGCGGCGATTTCACTCTTTACACCGCCTCTGACCAGGAGAAACAGGAGCTCGACACTGCCCTGGCTAAGGCGGATATTACCGGCCGTAAAAGCAAGGGCCTGGAGTACGATATCGACTCGTCCCTGCTGGATGTGCATCCGTTCCCGCATCAGGTGCGCATGCTTGAAGAAATGCAGAACGCTCGTTCTAAGGGTCGTCACCGCAACCTCGCCGTGGCCGCAACCGGCACCGGCAAAACCGTGTTCTCGGCTCTCGATTACAGGCGCCTCTGCGAGCAGTCCGGCAAAAAGCTGAAGCTGCTTTTTATTGCGCACCGCAAAGAAATCCTTGACCAGGCGCGCCGCACTTTCGGCGACGTCATGCTAAAAGGTAATTTCGGTGAGCTCCTGACCGGCGGCAAAAAGCCTGAATACAATGAGGCTGTTTTTGCGACCATTCAGACGTTGTCAGGTGCCGCCCTCAAAAATTATGCACCGGACTATTTCGACGTCATCATCATGGACGAATGTCACCACATTAAGGCCGCCAGCTGGGACAAAGTTTTCAACTATTTTGAGCCCCGCGAATTTATCGGCCTGACCGCAACCCCCGAACGAGAAGACGGGGTGAACATCGCCGACAAGTACTTTGGCGGCTACGTGGCAACCTCCATCCGCCTGTGGGACGCACTCGAAGACCACCTCCTCGTACCCTTCCAGTACTTCGGTATTGCCGACGGCACCGACCTGCGCCGCATCAACGTTCGAGGCGGCAAATATGACGAAAACGCCCTTGAGAGCCTGTACACCAAGGACGAGGCTGAACGCCGCCTGCGTATCATCGTGGAGGAGCTACGCGAGAAGGTTGACAACCCCCTGCGCATGAAGGCGCTCGGGTTCTGCGTGAGCGTGAAGCACGCCGAATACATGGCGCAGAAATTCAACGAGGTGGGTATTCCCGCTGGCGTCTTGGTCGGTACAGATTCCGCCGAGCGCCGCGCCGAGGTCATGAAAAACCTTGCAGACGAAGCGCACGAGCTGACCACGATCTTCACCGTGGACCTGTTCAACGAGGGCGTCGACATTCCGAGCGTCGACACCCTCCTGATGCTACGCCCCACCCAGTCGCTCACCCTCTTCCTGCAGCAGCTGGGCCGCGGCCTGCGCCGTGCACCGTTGAAGTCTGTTCTGACGGTCCTCGACTTTGTGGGACACCAGAACAAGAACTTCATGGTTCACCACAAGTACCGCGCCTTTGCACGGCATGGTACCTTGACCGAGCGGGACATTGAGAGCCCTGAACTGCCGGCTGGCTGTCACTTTCATCTGGACGAGCTGACTCAGAAGCAGGTCATCCAGAAGATTCGCGAGTCCCTACGCATGAACCAGAACGCCCTCATCGACACCGCAAAGAGCTACCTGGAAGATATGCGCCGAAACTCCACGGAACCCGATGTTCGCCCCACCGTCATTGACTTCATCAACCGCTACGGGTTGGGACTGCCGCAGATTTACGGCCGTAGTAGCAAGGTGCCCCTGCCCGGTATCACTAAGCCCGTCGCAACAACCTGGACCAGCCTCCAGGCCGCGAGTGAACTGTACCCCGACCTGGTGGTTCCCTTCCAGGACAACGTGGCCGTCGAGACGAATAAGCGCGTCAAGGCACTCACGCACGTACACGACACGTTCCGCATTAACGCATACCTGGAGCTGCTAAACACGGACATCCTGGAGCAGGACATGACCGATGAACAGCGCCGCCACGCATGGATGCTGCTGTTCTCCATCTGGCCGAAGGCCAAGTGGGACGGTTCTTCTGAGAAGTTTAGCCTCAACGAAGGCCTGGCGACTCTGCGCAAGAACCGCGGCATGCTGCAGGAGCTGGAGAGCGTATGGAACTTCAACGCCGGTACGGACACCACCTCCACCCTGCCGCTCTTTGAGGGTGAAGGCATCCCCCTGCGCACTCACGCCCTCTACTCCCGCGAGGAACTATTCGCCGGACTGGGCGGCCAGGAGGAGAACTTCAAGGTACCCGGCGGCGTGGTCAACGGTGTTGTACCCTTCGACCCGACGAACACCACCGCGTTGCTGGTGACGTTAGAGAAATCTGAGAAGCACTTCTCCCCGGCCACCATGTACAAAGACTACGCCATCAGCACTGACGAGTTCGCATGGGATTCACAGAGCGCGACAACCCCCGAAAGTCCGACGGGTCAGCTCTTCCAACACCACGAGGAGCGAGGCCGACGCATCGTGCTCTTCGCCCGCCAGCACAGGGAGAATAGGCTCGGCCCCGAACCCTACATGTGCCTGGGCACCGTGAAATACATTTCTCACGAGGGCTCCAAGCCGATGCATATTCGCTGGTCGTTGGACCGGCCGATGCCGGCGTCCATGTTCCAGATCGCGAAGATTGCCTCGTAGGCGCTGAATAACCGCAGCAGGCGGCCCCGGATGCGTGTGCGTCCGGGGCCGCCTGCTTTTTAGACCGAGGTTTTCGATAGGTTAGTGTCTTCACCGTGGGTCTTTAACCCGCATTAAAGTCACTAACCTATCGACGAAAAGGCTAAGTCATAGCCCATAACCAGCTCCCGACCACCTGGCGCAGCCGGAGATTCGGTCATGGGTTACGGATTTGTGCCATAGGTTAGTGTCTTTGGTCGTAGTTAAAAGCCATGGTCGAAGACGCTAAACCATGGCACAAATTCTGCATACGCTGCACCTCCGCGGGAGCAGAGATATTTGATGCATAAAACATTGAGAAGCCCGAATAATGACCAATCACCGCCACCACCCTCAAAAGAATGCAAACGACCGCAAACATGCGGTAGGGTGGTAACTGTAGTACTCAATAGCGCATTGATGCGATTGTTGGGCGAGCTACGGGGCTGTTTTCCTTCCGGTGGTCAGTTTGACCTGCGAAAAACGGTCCGACTAGTAACTAAACAACACACCATCACCGACGATAGGAGCGCATCTTCTATGGATTCGACCATCTTCAACCGCCGTACCTTGCTGGGCGGCGGCGCACTTGCGGGCCTGGGGGCCCTGCTTGCGGCATGCGGCCAGCAGGCAAATAACGAGGCGGCAGCCACCGCAACTGCCGCACCAAGCGAATCGGCATCTACTTCTGCTGCGGCATCTGAATCTGCATCAGCTTCAGCAACCCCCTCTACTGTCCGAGGCTACTCGGGCGGCTCGAAGGCGCCTGATGGCGAGTACCGCCCTGCGGACGGCAAGGGCCCTGCTCAGAACGTGCCGAAGCCTAACGCCCCTGAAGAGGGCTATCGTGAGAAGTCTATTGAAGGTATCCGTAAGACGATGGATGCTTGGGTGAAATGGACTAATTACGGAATTCAAGTAGGCGATTTTACGGAATCCCGAAAATACATTTCCAGTAATTTTGAAAGTGAACTTAAGGGATATAAGAGCTTTGAGGACTTGTATAAGCGCGGCGGGTGGATTATTGATGGCATTGACAACTATGTTGCTGATGGAAATCCGTGGTCTGAGGATGGGGAAACCTATTTTTGGAAGGCATATCGCGAGTGGAATTATATAACTCTTGTGGAGCCTACCGGAGAATGGCACCGAAACCGAAATATCCAGAAGGATAATGACACCTGGAAATTTGAATTTAAGTACTCCGACTCTTCATGGAAAATTATCGGTTACGAACAGGTAGAAGACTAAAATAATGAACAAAATAATAAAATGCAGTGGGATTTTTTCTCTATCTTGCATTCTAGGATTTTGCGGTACCACTAACGTTGATGCATACGTTATTACTGCGCCTTGTTCTGACACATCAGCTAAAGTTTGCCAAATCGAAGTTGAAACAACTACTTCGCGAGGCAGTCAAGATGGTTACGATGAGAAAAATACAGGTGCAGATAATGCCAACCAGGAAATTCAGCAACAATATACTTATTCCACGGTAAATCAGGGAAACGGCGTAAAAGTTACCTACGCCAACGAAAATCCCAATATTATGTCATGCACAACCAAAGACGGAAGAATAGGAACATTCAAGTTCACAAATATGTCGCTTGAATCTGGCATTCCTGTAGATCACGGAAGTCCCCGAAGCCCTTCCTCTGCTAGTTGCATCCCGAACAATACCCGCACCTTCACCAGTGCCGACAGCCCAGGTCCCACCGGCCCGACCTACGAAGAAGTCATGGAGGAAATCCGCCACGCAGCAGAATCGCTAGAACCGGGTAAGCCGACCCTGCATCAGTCCTATAACAACCCCGCAGGCACTGGCCGAGCAGAAGGCGACCCCAACGTCTACAAGGGCGACCAGGTCAACTTCTACGTCGATGACGGAGGCCCCTACCGCCTTGAATCAGACATGCTCGCCGGACACGTCGAAATTGAGCTCATGCCCTCCTCCTATGTCATCGAGTACGGCAATGGTGATACTGCCACCAACTACACCGCGGGCAAACCGGTCACCACCTACCCTCGTGAGCGTCCGCGTCAGACGGATACCAGCTACGCCTACCAGCGTTCGGGTAACTTCCATGCGTACGCGACCGTGCACTATACGGCTCGTTTCCGTGTGGATGGTGGCCCGTGGCAGATGATGGAGGTGACTCCGCAGGCGACCAGTGATCCGTTGCTGGTGCGTGTGTGGTGGGTTGATGTGGGCCGTGTCGGCGGCACCTGCGATGAAGACGATACTCGTTGGGGCTGTAAGAACGATCCTACGATGGGTAAGAAGGATAATCCGAACCCGCGTCTGCGCAAGGCTGATATTCGTACCGGTCAGCGTTGGCATCTGAATGATAACGGTGACGGGGACACGGAATATTCGCTACACCGTGACTGGCCCGATATGTAAACCAGTTCTGACCCAACATATAAATAACCACAGCAGGCGGCCCCGAATGTTTGAACATTCAGGGCCGCCTGTTTTTAGACAGAGGTTTTCGATAGGTTAGTGTCTTCACCGTGGGTCTTTAACCCGCATTAAAGTCACTAACCTATCGACGAAAAGGCTAAGTCATAACCCATAACCGGCTCTCACATACCTGGCGCAGCCGGAGATTCGGTCATGGGTTACGGATTTGTGCCATAGGTTAGTGTCTTTGGTCGTAGTTAAAAGCCATGGCAGAAGACGCTAAACCATGGCACAAATTCTGCAGAAGCGGCGCCTCAGCACCGGTGAAAATCCGGTCATGACCTAGCAATTTCGGTCATGACTTAGCGTCTTTGGTAATGGTTAAAACCCCAGCCTGAAGTCACTAACCCGCCACCAAAAAAGCTAAACCACTAACAGCTCCCCGCCCACCTGGCGCATCCGGGGCCGCCTGCTTTTTAGACAGAGGTTTTCGATAGGTTAGTGTCTTCACCGTGGGTCTTTAACCCGCATTAAAGTCACTAACCTATCGAAAATCCATGAACCCGGTGCGCCTCCATCTGCATCGGGTGGGGGCGCGAATATAACCCCCCGCAGACATGCAGAAGCCACATGTGTTTCGAAAAGCCACCATTATCGTGGCTTCTCGAAACACATGTGGCTTCTCGGCGTTAATTAGACCGTCGGCTAGACCCTAGTTGCCGAAGCCCTGCAGGGTTGCTGCCCAGGCGCGGCGCGCCTCCAGAGCTTCCTTGGCCTTGGCGATCTTCTTGGAGTCGCCGCCCTTCTCGGCTGCTGCGAGCTCTGCTTCCCGTTCGGCGAGGGAGTCCTCGCTCTGTGCGAGCAGGGCGTTCGCGCGTGCCGCCT
>ERZ1699235.563-NODE-563-length-14191-cov-4.540102_pt1 | contig 14191 bp, 9 predicted proteins | sample MGYA00581546_ERZ1699235 | MGnify/ENA primary metagenome ERZ1699235 (study PRJEB42319, sample SAMD00040334) | human oral metagenome | material: saliva | host: Homo sapiens | study: EMG produced TPA metagenomics assembly of PRJDB4115 data set (Metgenomic analysis of... | reverse complement strand
TAAAGGAATCCAAACGCCGGTTGCACAGCATCATTATTACTGCCGTCGTACTTGCTGTCATGATTCCGAGCGGCTATATGGCATCAAGACTGGTGAGTCAGGAAATCTTCAACACCAGAGCCAATGCTGCCATTGCCACTGCGAAGCAACAGGAAGGTTTTTTCGTACTGCGTAAGATGTTGAACTATAGAGAAAATAAAGTCGATCTGATTGTCAATGGAACGGGCAATGCCGAGAAAATTTCCGCCTTGCTGGTGAAAAGCCTTGAAGCGTCAGGTGTGAAAGCGCCGAAGGTCAACGTGGTCTATGCGGGAGGGGACGATGCTAAAATCGAAGAATTGCTGGCAAGCCAAAACAACCCGGTTCAGCAGCAAAATGAGCTGAAAGAGCAACAGGCCTATATCGATACCGTACTGGCAGGCAAAGCCTCCGATATCGACGATGCAGCGGTACTTAAGGAATTAAAAGCCCAATATCCGGAAGCGGAAAAAATCGTTGTCGGACGCGGCTTGGCTTGGGATAAAGCGCAAACAACGCCTGTTTCCGAACAGTCTGAAAGCCAAAAAAACGCAGAACCGAAGATAGATACATATGACGATATCGTCGTTGTCTCTCTCGAATTGGAGCAGCCACTACCTGCCAAAGATCACGCGCGGATACAGGCGTGGTTAAGCCAGCGTTATGAGGGTAAGGTAGTGAGCATATTGCAAACGCACAAGTCTCAGACAGATAAACCGTCTCAGACAGATAAACCGTCTAACGAATAATCGCCTTCAGGCTTTATCCATTTCCGAGAAATCATTGATTGTTCCTAGTACACCAAATCCGCCTCAAACACGCCTCTCAAGGCGTTGGAGAGGCGGATTTTTTCTGCGCGTTCGAGCATATCGCGGGTGATGTGTGTTTCGATGATGGTGTCCGCGCCCAAGTAGGTTTGCAGCTGCTGCAACACGGCTTGGAGCATGATGCCGTTGAGGATATCCAAATCCAGAGACGGGGTGAGACGGGTGTTTTTGTGCATGTTCATGTTTCAGTATTCTCCTGGAAATACTGTAAACAACGCTACTAGTTTCTACAGCATCGAATTGATAACGGTTCGCCCACACCGGCAAGGTTTTCTGCACCAAGGACGAGTTTGAGTTTCTCAAAGTCGATTTGGTCTTCGCAAAAGACTTCGGGAAAGATTTGTTTGAGTTTTAATATATTGTTTTGTTTGAAATTATTTTCTAAATCGTGTATAATTTTTCGGTTCGGTTGCCATAATTGCGTCTTCCATCAATGATCACTTACAAAGTGTCCATTTTATCGGGATATGTTGAAAGTTAAAAGAAAAGAAGGCCGTCTGAAAAACTTTAATATTCGTTTTTCAGACGGCCTTCTTTTCACTTGCCGAAACAAGAGTATTTTGTTTCTCAACTTTACAAAACGGTCAGTCCTGCTGCTTGCTTCTACCCCAAAAACTCTTTCAAAAACAGCAATACGCAGGTAAGTTCGTCGGCGGATTCGCGTTGCGTGCTGTTGCCGGTATGGCCGCCGCCGTCCGGAGCGTAGAGCCAAGATTGCGGTGAGGTTTCGCGCAGTTTGGCGTAGAACTTGAGCGCGTGGGCAGGATGGACGCGGTCGTCGCTGAGGCTGGTGGTGATGAGCGCAGGCGGATAATTGATGCCGTCTGAAAGATTGTGATACGGCGACAATTCGCCCAGCCAGCGTTTGCAGACTTCGTATTTCTGCGGATTGCCATATTCGTCCGTCCAGCTTGAACCGGCGGACAGTAGCGGATAACGGATCATGTCGGTCAGCGGTACTTCGCACACCAGCGCGCCGATGCTTTGCGGTTCGCGCACAAAGGCGGCGGCGGTAATTAGGCCGCCGTTGCTACCGCCCTGCAAACCGATGTGTTTGGGCGAACTCATGCCGCGTTCGGACAAATCGCGCACGACTGCCAATAAATCATCAACGCTTTTATGTTTGCTGATTCCCTGCGCTGCTTGATGCCAGTGCGGGCCAAATTCGCCGCCGCCGCGGATGTTTGCCAACACAAAGGTATTGCCCTCTTCCAGCCAATATTTGCCGACACTGCCGAGATAATGCGGCAATTCGGGAATGCCGAAACCGCCGTAGGCATAAACCAAGGTCGGCGTGTCGGGCGTGGCATTTTTACCGACGTGGAAATAAGGAATGCGCTCGCCGTCGGCTGAAGTCGTCCAAAACTGCTGCACGTTGATGCCGTCTGAATCGAACTGCTGTGGCTGACGGCGCATGACGGTCAATTCCATCACGTTCAAATCCAATGCAAACAGCGTCAGTGGCGTGGTGAAATCGCTGGCGGCAAGGTAAACCACGTCGCCGCCCCACGGTTGGTCGGTCATTTCCAACGCGCCCGAAGGCAGGCGCGGCAATTCGACTTCCTGCCATTTACCATCGCTAAAGCGCCATGCTTTCAGACGGCCTTGTACGTTCTCCAGTAGGCTCGCCACCACAAAACGCTTGGTCGTTTCCACACTTTCCAATGCCTGTGTTTCATCGGGCGCAAACAAAAGCTGCGCCGCACCCAATTCGCCACGATTCAATTTTACTGCCACCAATGCGCCGCTCGGATAGCTTTGGTTCGCGCGGTTCCAGTCTTTGCGCAGCGTCAGCAAAAGATGTCCGGCTAGATAACCGACCACATCGCAATCGTTGGGCAGGTTCAACGGTTTCGCCTCGCCTTCGGCTGACACCTGCAAATACGTCTTGGTATAAAAACCGTCCGACGCTTCAATCAAATCAATCGGCGAACCCTGCGGGTCGAGATAACGCCACGCGTTCACCATCATGCCGTCTTCGCCGATTTGATACACCGGTAAGCTTTCCTCGAAACTTTTGCCGCGTTCCACCAGCCACACTTCGCGCGGATAGCCCGATTCGGTCAACTGGCGTTCGTCCCAAGCCGGACACACCCACACGCTGTTTTCATCGCGCCACGACACATGGTTTTTGCCTGCCGGAAAGTGAAAACCGCCTTCTACCAACTCCCCTGCTTCCAAATCCACTTCCAGCGTGTACGCCGTATCGCCGCCCGATTTGCTCAGTGTTAACAGCGCGCGGTTGGGCTTTTCCACCAAGTGCGACACGCCGCCCAAATACACATCGTCGCCGAGCAATTCGTCGAAATCCGCCACTGAAAACAGGATTTTCCACTCGGGATAGCCGGAACGGTAAGTCGCCGCCGTACACACGCGGTACACGCCCTTCGGATATTCCGCGTCCTGATGGAAGTGGTACATCCGCGCGCGGTGTTCCTGACAAAACGGAATCTGCCGCGTGTCCTGCATCTGCGCCAAAATCCCGTCCGACAGCGCGCGCGCCTTATCGTTTTCCAAAAAACGCGCGCGCGTTTCGGCATGCGCTTCAGCAGCGAAGTTTTGCGTTTCGGGAGCGTCGAGGTTTTCGAAATGGAGATAGGAATCGGGGTAAGATTTCATAGAAAAAGGCCGTCTGAAAGATTGGGAAACGGAATTATAACGGCAAAATCAAAAAAGGCCGTCTGAAACCTGCGTTTCAGACGGCCTAAGCATAATCCAACTCAACGCCCGTATATTTTCCACAAACCTTCCTGCAAACCAAACGCAGGCTCGCCGTCTTGCGGCTGGGTGCGGGCATAGCTGCCGTCAGGCTGCATCAACCAAGCCTGGGTATTGTCCTCCAAGGCCATTTCCAAACCTTCGCGGATCACGCGCTCTTTGAGTTCGGGCGTGGTAATCGGCGTGGCGACTTCAATGCGGCGGAAGAAGTTGCGCCCCATCCAGTCGGCGCTGGAGATAAAGGTATCGTCTGCGCCGTTGTTATGGAAGCAATACACGCGCGAGTGTTCGAGTTGGCGACCGATGATGGAACGGACGCGGATGTTTTCGGACAAGCCTTTGACACCCGGGCGCAAGGTACACATACCGCGCACAATCAGGTCGATTTGTACGCCTGCCGCGCTGGCTTGATACAGCGCATCAATCACGCTCGGCTCGATGAGGGAATTCATCTTGGCGGTAATCCGCGCCGGTTTGCCGGCTTTGGCGTGCTCGGTTTCTTGCTTGATGCGGTCGATGACCATTTTGTGCAGGGTAAACGGGCTTTGATAGAGCTTGTTCAGACGGCCCGGCTTGCCCAAGCCTGTGATTTCCATAAACAGAATGTTCACATCGGCAGTGATTTGTTCGTCGGCGGTAATGATGCCGAAGTCGGTGTAAATGCGCGATGTACCTTGGTGGTAGTTGCCGGTACCGAGGTGGGCATAACGCTTGAGCACGCCGTCTTCACGGCGGATAACCAAAGCCATTTTGGCATGGACTTTGTAGCCGAATACGCCGTACACGACGTGTGCGCCTGCCTCTTCCAGCTGTTTCGCCCAGTTGACGTTGTTGGCCTCGTCAAAACGCGCCATCAGTTCAACCACGACGGTAACTTGTTTACCCGCCAGCGCGGCCTTCATCAATGCGCGTACAAGCTCGGAATTGCTGCCGGTGCGGTAGATGGTCATTTTGACGGCCAACACATCCGGATCGGCAGCGGCTTCGCGTATCATTTGGACAACCGGATCGAAAGACTGATACGGGTGGTGCAGTAAAATCGGCGACTGTTTGACCAGCTTGAACACGGAGCCGTTTTTGCGCAAGGCTTTCAGACGGCCTGCGTTGCGCGGTGGAAACTTCAAATCCGGCCTGTCCACCAAATCGGGGACGGCATTGAGGCGCACCAAATTGACCGGCCCTTTGACCTGATACAGCTCGGTAGAAGTCAGTTTGAACTGGGCGAGCAGGAAATCGTGAATGTATGCCGGGCAAGTGTCCGCCACTTCCAAGCGCACGCCGTCGCCGTATTCGCGGTCGTGCAATTCGTTTTGAATCGCGGCACGCAGGTTTTTCAAATCTTCTTCATCAACCGTCAAATCGCTGTCACGCGTGAGGCGGAACTGATGGCAGTCTTTGACCTTCATGCCGGGAAAGAGTTTGCCGACATGGGCGTGCAAAATCGAAGACAAGAACACAAAGCCTGCATCGCCGCCGCAAATTTCAGACGGCATGGGGACGACGCGCGGCAAAATGCGCGGAGCCTGCACAATCGCCATTCCTGACGGACGGCCGAACGCATCCGTGCCTTCGAGTTCGACGGCGAAGTTGAGCGATTTGTTTAACGGGCGCGGAAACGGGTGTGACGGATCAAGGCCGATGGGCGTGAGAATGGGCAACAGCTCGTTGTCGAAATAGTTTTCGATCCATTTTTTCTGCGCGGCCGTCCATTTGTGGCGGCGATAGAAATGAATGCCGGCGCGGCTGAGTGCAGGCTGCAATACTTTGTTAAACAGATCGTACTGCTCGCGGATCAAGGCCTGCGCCTCTTTCGCCACCGCTTCGATGGTTTCGGCCGCGGTTTTGCCGTTGTCGAGCAGCTGATGCGGACGCAATTTGTTTTCGCGTTTCAACCACGCCATGCGCACTTCAAAAAATTCGTCCAAATTGGAAGACACGATGCACAGGAAACGCAAACGTTCCAACAAAGGAACCTTCGTATCCTGCGCCTGAGCCAGTACACGGCGGTTAAACGCCAACAGGCTGAGTTCTCGGCAAAGAATGCGGTTTTGCTCGGGCATGGTTTACTCCTGAAACATCAGTCATTAACACCATCAAGTATAACGTTTTGCCGCCGTTTCGTCAGGTTTCAGACGGCCTCGGCAGACAACCTCATCTCTATTTGAGGCAAGACAAAGGGTTATCCGTTGTTTTCTATGCCGAAACAGCGGTTTTTGCTATAATGCGCAGTTTAATGCAACCGCAATACCACTGCTAAAGGATAAGAAAATGGGCTTTTTGCAAGGCAAAAAAATTCTGATTACCGGCATGATCTCCGAGCGTTCCATCGCTTACGGCATCGCCAAAGCCTGCCGCGAACAAGGCGCGGAATTGGCATTCACTTATGTTGTCGACAAACTGGAAGAGCGCGTCCGTAAAATGGCGGCCGAACTCGGCTCCGAACTCGTGTTCCGCTGCGACGTTGCCAGCGACGACGAAATCAACCAAGTTTTCGTTGACTTGGGCAAACACTGGGACGGCCTCGACGGTTTGGTGCACGCCATCGCGTTTGCCCCGAAAGAAGCTTTGAGCGGCGACTTCCTCGACAGCATCAGCCGCGAAGCGTTCAACACTGCTCACGAAATCTCCGCATACAGCCTGCCCGCGCTGGCAAAAGCCGCCCGTCCGATGATGCAGGGCCGCAACGCCGCAATCGTTGCCCTGAGCTACTTGGGCGCCGTTCGTGCTATTCCTAACTACAACATTATGGGCATGGCCAAAGCCAGCCTCGAAGCCGGCATCCGCTTCACTGCCGCCTGCCTAGGCAAAGAAGGCATCCGCTGCAACGGCATCTCCGCAGGCCCGATCAAAACCCTGGCCGCTTCCGGCATCGCCGATTTCAGCAAACTCTTGGGTCACGTCGCTTCCCACAACCCATTGGGCCGCAACGTTACCACCGAAGAAGTCGGCAACACAGCCGCCTTCCTGCTGTCCGACCTCGCTTCCGGCATCACCGGCGAGATTACCTACGTTGACGGCGGTTACAGCATCAACGCGCTGAACGACGAAGAGAACTAAACAGTTTTCACGCAAAACGCACTTTCATCATGAAAGTGCGTTTTTTATGTCCATTACATTATGGTTTGAATGATGGCATAACCGATAAGGCCGTCTGAAATTCAAATACAAGCATGAAACATAAATTGTCATATACTTTGGCGAATTATGTTACTAACATTACAACATTATCATTTCATCTCATTTAAAATACAAGATAGAGCATTGATTCTAAAGATAACATTCATGTTATCTGATACTTAGCCGCTGATAAAAGTGGTGTAAAAAAGTAACAGAAAAAATTCAGACGGCCTGTTTTTCATACAGAAGGCATAGAAGCAGTGCATTTTTGGCCTAAAATACAAAATTTAACATTAATGAATTTTTCTTAACCGATAAAGCGTTAATATGCCTGCCGATTTATTGAATCACATCTGATTTTGACTCAAACACATACAGGAGATTAATTATGTCAATCGCTTCAGAATTTAAAGAATTTATTATGCGTGGCAACGTGATCGACCTCGCAGTCGGTATGGTTGTCGGTACAGCATTCAGCGGCATCGTCAAATCATTGGTTGACGACGTAATCATGCCCCCTATCGGCCTGTTGATCGGCGGCGTTGATTTCTCCAACCTGTTCATTACGTTGAAAGACGGCGCACAAGCCGCTCCTGCAGAAGGTTACGCCAACCTGGCAGCCGCCCAAGCAGCCGGTGCCGTTACCCTGAATATCGGTCTGTTCATCAACACCGTGATCAGCTTCCTGATCATCGCCGCTGCCATCTTCTGCGTGGTTAAAGCCATCAACTCCGTGAAAAAAACCGAAGCTCCTGCTGAAGAAGCACCAGCAGAGCCTAGCGAAGAAGTTCTGTTGTTGCGCGAAATCCGTGACTCTCTGAACAAAAAATAATCACAATACCTAAACATACGCACAAACCAAGGCCGTCTGAAACCATTTCAGACGGCCTTTTCTCATATCAATCTATTTCGTTAAGTCCTTCCCACTGAAAGAATCATGCCCTTCCCTTTCTCAGCAAGCGATCCTACTTTTTCAACCATGAAGCAACGCTCATGGTAAACACAAAGAAAATGAGCAGCGCACCTCCTTGCCAATAAAAAAGCCCGATGCGTTCAACATCGGGCTTTTAACTGGAAAACCAATCTTAGTCTTTGCGTGTTTCCACCAAAATCATTTCGACTGCTACGTCTTCCACTTCTACTTTAGGCACATCCGAACGGCGTGTTTTAGCAACCGGTTCAGGTTGTGGCTGTGCGGCAAAAGCGGCAACGGCTTGCGGATCGGTTTCAACGAAGATCAAATCGCCCAAACCTTCCGGCAAAACAGCGGCAACAGGCGCTTTTTCAGCTACGGCCTCAGTTTGCGTTGCCACAGTTTCGGTTGCTGTTTCAACCGGTTCTGCGACTTCTGCAACGGCAGTTTCATTCGGAGACAATACCGCGGAAATAGCTTCTTCGACGTTGCTGACCGCAGAAGCCAACAGGGCTTGCTCGACATCGGCGCTTTCGGTTTGCGCGACGGCAGGCTCGTCTTCGCTTTCAATGGCAAATACGAATGGCTCTGCGCTGGCAACTTCAGGCTCGGATACCACAATCACCAGCGGCTCAGCATGATCATCTTCCTGCGGCAAAGGCACATTTTCAGTTTCGGCGGTTTCGTTCAAACCCAAAACATGCGCTACGGCAAAGAGGACTTTGTCGGCGGTATCGGTAATGTTCAGGTATTGCTCGATTTTTGCCGAAGACGGAATATTGCGTTTTTTGCTGTTGGAACGACGGTCGTTGCGGTTGTTACGCTGACGGTTGTTGCGGTCGCGTCCTTGACGGCCGTTGTTTTTCACACCCTCTTCGCTGCGGGCGTTGTCGTCCGCTTCAACTTGCGCCTGTTTGCCATCGGCTTGAACATTCACGTCCTCAACACGGTTTTCCGCAGATTGATGACGATTGCGCTCGTTACGGCCGTTGTTGCGGCGGCGTTTATTGCCGTTTTGTTCCGCTTGGTTTTCAGACGGCATCTCAGCCAGTGCGGCCACTTCTTGAACGTTTACGTCTTCAACCACTTCCTCAACACGGTTGCGCTCGTTGTTGCGATCATCACGGCGGTTGTTACGGTTGCGGTTGCGGCGACTGTCTTTACGCTCGTCGTTGCGGCTTTCGTTTGATTTGCTTTCTTCAAACTTACTGTCGGCGGCTTCGGCATTCACTTCGCGCACTTCGACTTTGCTGCCGTCGTGTTTGTTGTTGCGGCGCGGATTTTGACGGCGGCTGCTCGAACGGCGGTTGCCGTTTTGGCCGCGGTTGTTTGCCGTACGTTTTTCGGCAGGCTCTTGAGCAACTGCCGCAGGTGCAGGCTCGCCGCCGAAAATGCGTTTCAACCAAGCTTTGAAGCTGTCCCACCAAGAGGCTTTTTTCTCAGGGGCGACAGTCGGTGCAGGCTGGGTATGGCGCACGCCTTTGACGGCAGGCTCAGGACGGGCCGCTTTGGCTTTTTCGCTGCCGAAAGGTTTGGCGGATTCGTCTTCTTCCGGCTCGGCAACGCGTTTGTAGCTCGGTTCGCCGTCTTCTTCTACGTCATCAATGCGGATGCGGTTGATTTCGTAGTGCGGATTTTCCAAGTGGATGTTTGGAATCAGGACGACGTTCACATCCAAACGTTCTTCCATCGCAAACAGCTCGGCGCGTTTTTCGTTCAACAGGAAGGTAGCAACATCGACAGGCACTTGTGCGTGTACTTCGCCGGTATTGTCTTTCATTGCTTCTTCTTGAATGATGCGCAAAACGTGCAGGGCGGTGGATTCGATGCCGCGGATGACGCCGGTACCGGCACAGCGCGGACACGCAACATGGCTGCTTTCGCCCAAAGCCGGTTTCAAACGTTGGCGGCTCAATTCCAAAAGGCCGAAACGCGAAAGTTTGCCCATTTGTACGCGGGCGCGGTCTTTTTTGAGCGCGTCGCGCAGGACGTTTTCAACATCGCGCTGGTGTTTCGGATTTTCCATGTCGATGAAGTCGATGACGACCAAACCGCCCAAGTCGCGCAGGCGCATTTGACGGGCGACCTCTTCGGCGGCTTCCATATTGGTTTTAAACGCGGTGTCTTCGATGTCCGAGCCGCGTGTGGCGCGGGCGGAGTTGACGTCGATGGAAACCAGGGCTTCGGTGTGGTCGATCACAATCGCGCCGCCGGAAGGCAGGCTGACGCTGCGTGAGAACGCGCTTTCGATTTGGTGTTCGATTTGGAAACGGGAGAACAGAGGCGTGTGGTCTTGATAGAGTTTCAGACGGCCTACATTGCTCGGCATGACGTAGCTCATGAACTCGGCAACTTGGTCGTAAACTTCTTGATTATCCACCAAAATCTCGCCGATATCGGGACGGAAATAGTCACGAATCGCACGGATCAGCAGCGAGCTTTCCATAAAGAGCAGGTAAGGATCATGGTGTGCTTTGCCTGCTTCTTCAATGGCTTGCCAGAGTTGTTTGAGGTAGTTCAAGTCCCATTCCAACTCTTCCGCGCTGCGGCCGATGCCGGCAGTACGGGCAATGATGCTCATGCCGTTTGGAATGTCGAGTTCGGCCATGGCGGCTTTCAATTCTTGACGTTCTTCGCCTTCGATACGGCGGGATACGCCGCCGCCGCGCGGATTGTTCGGCATCAATACCAAATAGCGGCCGGCCAGGCTGATGAAAGTGGTCAGTGCCGCACCTTTGTTACCGCGCTCGTCTTTTTCGACTTGGACGATGACTTCCATGCCCTCTTTGAGTACGTCCTGAATACGCGCCCTGCCGCCTTCGTAGTCGCGGAAATATGAACGCGATACTTCCTTAAACGGCAAAAAGCCGTGGCGGTCGGTTCCGTAATCGACGAAACACGCTTCCAGCGACGGCTCGATGCGGGTAATGATACCTTTGTAGATATTGCCTTTACGCTGTTCTTTGCCCAGCGTTTCGATGTCCAAGTCCAAAAGGTTTTGGCCATCAACAATGGCAACGCGCAGCTCTTCGGCCTGCGTTGCGTTGAATAACATTCTTTTCATAGTCACCTCGTGAACAGCGGCCGTTTGATTTGTGAATATCTTTTTCAGACGGCCTGTCTGTCCGGTTGGCACTCTTCAAAGGCAAAATGGGAAAATCCCCGTGTAACCAGTATTTGATTTGAAATCCGCAAGGTTGCATGCTTGAACTCAAGCCATGTGCGGACGGATTCGGATAAAGAAGGAAATAAAGAACAATGCGGCGGAAAGGTTGATGGTTCCGCTGCCGTCCGAATGCTGATGCTTCGGACAAAATTAAGGCAGCCTACATCTTCTTATTATCGTAGCGCCGGTAATTTCGGACGGTGCTGCGCGGACTGCGTCTTACGCCCGGCCGGACGGCAGGTTCAATTCAAACTTAATTACGGGATTGCGTTTGCCGGCTTTGAACAAACACAAGGAAATGCTTTGCGGAGTGCGTTTTTAATATAAAATCTCGTTTTAACAATAAATCCGTTTCAGACGGCCTGCGACGGCAGGTTCGGATCCCGAAACGGACGTTTGGGATTATAGAGAAAATGCACGCAATACGCAAAGATTCAGTCAGCCTGATTGCCGTTGCCGAACACGAGGAAGGCCAACGCCTTGATAACTATCTGATAAAAATCCTCAAAGGCGTCCCGAAAAGCCATATCCACCGCATTATCCGCGCCGGCGAAGTGCGGCTGAACAAAAAACGCTGCAAACCCGACAACCGCATTCAGGCAGGCGATACCGTCCGCATTCCGCCGATACGCACCGCCGAAAAACAAAGGCCGTCTGAAAGTCAGGCCGCGCCGGCACGCGAATTTGACATCGTTTATGAAGACGATGCGCTTTTGGTCATCAACAAACCGTCCGGCGTTGCCGTCCACGGCGGCAGCGGCGTGAGCTTCGGCGTCATCGAACAAATCCGCCGCGCCCGTCCCGAAGCGCGTTATCTCGAACTCGTCCACCGCCTCGACAAAGACACCAGCGGCCTTTTGATGATAGCCAAAAAACGCAGCGCCTTAGTGAAGCTGCACGAAGCCATCCGCAACGACCATCCGAAAAAAATCTATCTCGCGCTGGGTGTCGGCAGGCTGCCGAACGACCGCTTCCACGTCAAGCTCCCCCTGTTCAAATACACCGGCGCACAAGGCGAAAAAATGGTGCGCGTCAGCGAAGACGGCCAATCAGCCCACACCATCTTCCGCGTGTTAAACCGTTTTTCAGACGGCCTTTTGCACCAAGTCGGCCTGTCCGACCTGACCTTTGTCGAAGCCACCCTGAAAACCGGCCGCACCCACCAAATCCGCGTCCACCTGCAATCACAAGACTGCCCCATTGCCGGCGACGAACGCTACGGCGACTATCAAGCCAACAAACGCCTGCAGAAACTCGGTTTGAAAAGAATGTTCCTGCACGCTTCCGAGCTGCACCTCGCCCATCCGCTGACCGGCGAAAAACTGATCCTGAAAGCCCCCCTGCCGCAAGAATTGGCGCAATTTGTTTTAATGTTGGAAAATCAGGAAAAGGCCGTCTGAAAGGAAACCCATGAAACCAAAACTCATTATTTTCGACTGGGACGGCACGCTTGCCGACACCACCAACCCCATCATCCACACCTTCCAACAAAGCTTTGCCGATTGCGGCCTGCCCGTTCCCGAAGCCGACCAAATCCGCCCGCTCATCGGATACAGCCTATCCGGCATCATCCGCCGCCTTGCCCACAACGTCAGCGAACACGTTCAGGAAACACTGATTGAGACCTATGCCGCGCACTACCTCAATCCCAACAACCACAACATGACCCTGTTCCCCGAAGCCCTGCCCTGCCTGCAACGCTTGAAACAACAAGGCTATTGGCTTGCCGTCGCCACCGGCAAAGGCCGAAGCGGCTTAGACAAAGCCATCGCACAAACCGACACCCAAGCCTTTTGGCTGGAAACCGCCTGCGCCGGCGAATATCCGTCCAAACCTGCTCCCGATATGGTACTCGCCCTCTGCGACCGACTGGGTGTTGAGCCGGAAGAGGCGGTCGTCATCGGCGACACCACCCACGACCTAGAAATGGCCGCCAATGCCAAAATCCGCGCCATCGCAGTCACCACCGGCGCACATACCGCCAAACAGCTTTCCTCCATACCCCATGTCGCCATGCTCAACAGCTTGGCCGAATTGCCTGATGTATTGGAAACCTTATAAATGACGGCGTGCGTCAACTGACAAAGATTTAGATAACTAACAAATTGGACTTGAAATGAAAAATTTGCTTTTTATACTGCTAGGACTAGCAAGCATTAATACTTATGGATATGACGTGACCAGAGGTGCATTGCAAAACAATTCGGCATTGTGTGGGTATGGCTACAATCCCAATTGTGGTTCGTCTGGTCATCACCAACAGAGACGGACTACGGAAATTATCAATATTGATGTACCTTCAAGATACGGTGCTTGGGCAACCAACGCAAAGACCGGTAAATCAGGTGGTGCAATTGACATGGAATCGCTTGAAGCTGCTAAAGCACAAGCTATTAAGACGTGTGAACGAGGAGGGAGTAATGCGCCATGTAAAGTATACGTTTGGGTTCGAAATAGTTGTATTGCTGTTGCCGAAGGAAAGTCTGGTAAAAAATGGGCTGCCTTTGCAGGTACAGGAGACCCTGGTTTTGCGGAAGCCGATGCCTTAAGGAAATGCCAAGCGTCTGGCAGCTCTCAATGTTCTATTTTTGCAAACGAAGGATGTTCACTACCCAGATTCTAAATAGACCAAAGGCCGTCTGAAACGTGAATTTCGAATAACTAACAAATTGGACTTGAAATGAAAAAATGCTTTTTATACTGCTAGGACTAGCAAGCATTAATACTTATGGATATGACGTGACCAGAGGTGCATTGCAAAACAATTCAGCATTGTGTGGGTATGGCTACAATCCCAATTGTGGTTCGTCTGGTCAAAGTCAACAAAGACGGCCTACGGAAATTGTTAACATCGATGTTCCTTCAAGATACGGTGCCTGGGCAACCAACGCAAAGACAGGTAAATCAGGTGGTGCAATTGACATGGAATCGCTTGAAGCTGCTAAAGCACAAGCTATTAAGACGTGTGAACGAGGAGGGCGTAATGCGCCATGTAAAGTATACGCTTGGATTCGAAATGGTTGTATTGCTGTTGCCCAAGGAAAATCTGGTAAAAAATGGGCTGCCTTTGCAGGTACAGGAGACCCTGGCCTTGCGGAGGCCGATGCCTTAAGGAAATGTCAAGAGTCTGGCAGCTCTCAATGTTCTATTTTTGCAAACGAAGGATGTTCACTACCCAGATTCTAAATAGACCAAAGGCCGTCTGAAACGTGAATTTCGAATAACTAAATAAATTGGACTTGAAATGAAAAAATTGCTTTTTGTGTTGTTGGGGCTGGCAAGCCTTAATGTCTGCGTTGCCAACCCTACTTATGATGCAACCAGAGGTGCATTGCAAAATGACCCTAGTCTGTGCCAATACGGATACAACTCCAATTGTGGTTCGTCTGGTCAACGTCAACAAAGACGGACTACGGAAATCATCAATATTGA
>ERZ1699235.555-NODE-555-length-14414-cov-2.649822_pt1 | contig 14414 bp, 18 predicted proteins | sample MGYA00581546_ERZ1699235 | MGnify/ENA primary metagenome ERZ1699235 (study PRJEB42319, sample SAMD00040334) | human oral metagenome | material: saliva | host: Homo sapiens | study: EMG produced TPA metagenomics assembly of PRJDB4115 data set (Metgenomic analysis of... | reverse complement strand
AAAATTCGAAGGTTTCGGACAAATTCGGACAAATTCTCGGACAAAATTCAAAATATACATTTTGTGTATAAAAGCTATAGGGGTGGGCTTTGAGAGGGTTTGGTTTTATAAATATGTTATGGAAAACGTTTTCAAAGACTCCTTTTCGGACATTTTCAAAAAAACTTTATAAAAAAATAAAAAAAAAGAAAAAATTACTATAGGGGTTTTTTTGGCGGGACAAATTCTCGGACAAAATTTTTTTGGGCGTGATTTGGTAGGATAAATTTTTTAGTTGCGATTTGTGGGGCGATTTTTAGCGTGCGCATTTTTTTCTTGCACTTTGGTTTGGAATTTGATACACTAACAGTACGAAAAAAAGACAGAAAGCGAGATATCTTGTATGCCAAAGTTTTCGGCAGATGCATTTAATAAAGCTGTAGATCATGACGATGACGTTTATGATGACGATGTTTATGAAGAGGAAGAAGAGGAAATGCCTAAAAAGAAAGGCTTCTTTGACCGTTTTAAACGCGATAGAAAGGACGACGCCAGTGACGACCCTGAAGACGATGATGCTATCGATGATAGTGACTACGATGATGACGATGACGATTTTGAAGATGACTTGGAACCAGAAAATGGGCCGCTTAAGAAAATTATTTTCGGGATCGCAGGGGTCATTGTGACTTTTGGGGTTCTTGGCTTTGCCTGGAATGCCCTTGTCAACACGCCTAAGGCTATGTTTGCGAAACGTTTGAACGCCTATAGTGAATTATCTGACCAAACGATTAATGCGACGCTTGATGCAGGTAAATTGTCTTTGTCAACGAGTGGTGAAGTGGTGAGTAAAGACGGCAATCTTCGTGTCATGCTTGATAAGACAGATAAAACGCCTAAAATTGACGTGATTTATCATAAGTCACTTTATGTGAACGGTGGTCTTTTGTCAACCTTCCTTGAAGATAATTTTAATTATAAAGCTCGCGGTCTTGATGATTCCTTTATTGACACCAAGGATATTGTTCAAGTCATTTTGTCTAAGAATGATGTGAAGACCTATGACAAGAGTTTGGCTGATTTTGGAAAGACCTATAAAAAAGCCAGCAAATCACGTGACACGGCTACGCAAAAGACCTTGACAAAGATTTTGAAAGATAAAGACACTTATGAACATAAGGACTCTATGTATCATGTGACGCTTGACGGGAAAGATCTTGATTTGTTGTATCAAGCTGCGATGACCGATGCAACGCTTGGAAAAGACCAAAAAGAATTGGTTGCGTCTTATGCTGATGCTTTGAATCTTAAGAAGTCTGATGTAAAAGCTAAGATTTCTGTTGGTGATAAAGGGAATGACCGTATGCGTCTCACGGTATGGTCTAAGAAAGACAAATTCAAATTGGTTCTTTCATTGTCAGGTAAGACAAGTAGTGGTGTTAAAGCACCAAGTAATGTCATGTCAACCAAAGATGTGAAGAAATTGTTTGATGATGTTCAAAATAATCTTGTTGCTCAAATGGACGAAGATGGTAACGTTCCTGGCGTTATTGACAGCAGTAAAGATGCTGAAAAAGCTAAAGATAGTGCTAAAAAAGACGCTAAAAAGTCAGCAGATAAAAAAGGGGACGGGATTAAAACCAAAGAATGAGTGAGATTGAAAAACAAGAATTGTCAAAACAATTGTTTGGTTCCCCTGATTATAAGGCTTTCTTAACCTTTTACCCACCTTATCATCCAAGTGTTAAAGCTTTTAAAAAAGCTTTAGAAAAATAGCAAAGGAATCTCCTGTTTGGGAGATTTTTTTGTTATACTAAATGTAAGCTTAAGAAGTAACTAGAAAGGATTTTAAATTCTATGGCTAATTCATTGGTTGAACGTCGTGAAGTGTTTAAGGACGTTGGACAATATTTTCAATATGAAAAAGGCTTCGTTCACATGGATGTTGAAGGTATCAAAGAACGTTTTGGGCGTGAGGTTCCTGCTTTGCAAACCGCGGGGGACGCCTTTAAAATTTATAATGACTTGACCTCAGAGATTCTTGGTACACGTTTTGAGATGAAGAATCCAAAAGGGTATATGCCTCTTAAAAAATCAGCTTATCAAGTGCTTGAGGATGCTTATGTAGAGGCGTATCGTCGTAATTTAGATAGTTATGAGATGGGTAAAACCTTGACACGTGATGAACGTGTAGCGACCTATTTCATGCTTAAGAAAAGTCTTGAACGTATTCCTGAGGATATTAAGACAAATGTTAAGGATTGTGTTTCTAAACATGATGAGCTTCATGGGACTACAAAGACCTTGTTAAAAGAAGTTAATGGTGAAGGGTTAGAGACTTTGGCTGAAAACGTTGCGAATGCAACCATGGCTATTATTGACATGGAGTCTAAGAAACGTCGTATCGCCCATCGTTATGGGGCTGATGGCCGTCGTGAACGCTTAAAGAAATTGTTTGGGCAACGTGATGAAGCTTTAGCGACGTTTTTGGGTAAAGCCATTGAGCCTTATCAGGTTTCTGAACGTGCGGTTTTTGCGCGTGAAGAAGCTGTTGACATTAGTGCTGTCATGAGTGACCTTCGTGCCATGATGGGAATTACGTCTGAAGACGTGTCTAATCTTGTCAATAGCAGCGTACAAAAAGAAGCTGATAAAGAATTGATTCCTGGTGTAACGTGTTTGTACGAAGGCAAGACGCCTGTTGGCTTTAAATATAAAGACGTGATCATTGACTTTAATGACAATACGGATGTTAAGGCTCTTATGGCTGAAGATGGCGCTGTCATGATCTATAAAGACAAGGATACGGGCGTTCGTTTAAAGAATGTCGAAGGGCCTATGCGTATTGAATTAGGTAATGACGGTGCTCGTACAGGTAAAGCTGATTTATCAAATGTCAAAGCTGATGGTGATGTGACCATTAAAGCGTCTAAAGACACAATCGTTGTTAGTGATAGTACGCTTTCTGGAAAGATTTTGATTGAAGATAGTGTTGTTGCTAATTCATCTTTAGTTGATTCAGAAGTGAAAGCTCATTCAAAAGTATCGGCATCTACGGTAACACATAGTTTGGTAAGAACGGGTGTTGTTGATGCTAGTACGTTGGCAAATGCTGGTGTTTTACAATCTTATGCCTATAAAGTGTCTGGCGATGCCGTTAAATTAGAGCGTTCGGCACTTGCAGGAATGCAGGTAGAAGGTGATTATACCGATGCTTTAATGGTTTCTGGGTCTACTGTGGCGTCTAAGAAAGACTTTACAGCGGCCTTAAATGACCTTCGTCAAGGTGCTCGTCAAGTGCAAGACAATTACTTTGGTATTGATTATTTGAAGAAAACTGGTGAAGATACACTGTCTTATCAATTGCCTGATCAAGATGCGATTAACATTTATTTGCCTAATCTTGAAACAGCGGTTGTTGATAAAAAAGACAAGGGCTTTGCTTTGACAACACCTGCAGGTTCATCGGTATCCTTATCGGGTGACCTCATGGTGACAGGTGGTGATTTGCGTGTATCAGTCGGTGAGATTGATAGTTCTGTGTCTATTGATGGTTTGACCATTGACAATTATCATCAAGATAATGTGATTGCTGCTAGTGACCATGGAACGACGATTCTTAAGAATGTTGAAGCAACGGATTATCTTAACCTTGAAAATGTCTTTATTGATAAGGCAACCTTGTCTAATGTGACCATGCGTGAAACGACGGCTAAAGATAGTCAAGTGATTGATAGTCTTGTCTCGAAGAGTGTTGCTAATGATGCTCTTGTGGTTTCTTCTGAAGTTGTGGATTGTTCGCAAGTAAGAGGTGAGGCTATTTATGTTAAGGCAAAAGAAGAAGTGCTTGATGGGCATCGTTTTGGTAAGATTATGTATGACGATAAAGCTGATTATGACGCGGTTGTTGCTGATTATAAGGCTAATCGTAAGACTTATGCAACAGATGGCACCTTGCCTGGACGTTTGACGGAAGATAAAGAGGGCTGTCATTTGGATAATTTGGTGGTGTCTTCAGAACTTGTGTCTGCGCGTGTGGACGTAGATGGTAAAGTGGATGCTGTCTTTAAAGATGGTCATGTATCGGTTGAAAAGACGTCAGCAACAGATAAAGTGGTTGTTGCTTTGACAGATAATGCGTCTGTGACTCTTTCTGGGGCACGTTTTGAAGGGTTTGATAACCGTTTGTTTGGTAATGTGATGGTTGTTGATAGTACGGTTAAAGAAGGGTCTAGATTAGAAGATGGGGTGAATGTGACACGTTCACTAGTAGACTCAACAACCCTTAAAGAAGTGACTGTTCTCAATAGTCAACTGCTTGGAGTGGATCAAGAGATTGGCTCCATTGTTGATAGCACCGTGGTTAATAGTCGTTTGCAACAATCTGATGTTGAAGGCGTGAAAGATTTGTCAGAGTCAATCGTTCTTCAATCAACGCTTAAGGGAACGGGTCGTGAAACGGTAGTTGATAGTCAATTTTTGGAATCAGATGTCACGCTTCAAACGTCTCTTCACGATACAGGTATGGCTTGGGCCAAGACGACAGCGACAGAAACGCGTTCGTATGTGCTTGGTAATCCTGATAAACGCTTGGAAACCTTTAGGTATCATGATCGTGAAGCCTTTGAAAAAGGAGTAGCTGCTGTGTCTAATGGTCAGTCTTATGAAGACGTGCTTCCGACTTACGAATCGATGCCTGTGCTTGATAAAGAAGATAACTCAGCGCTTGCGGATTATGACATGTCTATTGGTAGTCCAACGGTTGAACAAGAAGGAACGCCTATGGTTTCTGAGGTGGATAAATGGTTTGAAGAAGCCTTTGGTCCCTTGCCAGAAGACGATGAAACCGTTGTTGAAACGACAAAACCTTTTGAGTTGAGCAACGAGGCGGATTTGAGTGGGTTTCAAGTAAAAGATTTAATGGATAAGGTTGAAGATTATCAAGCCAAAGCTGTTGAGAACCTCGACCCTAGTCAGTTTGAAATTCAAGGGGCGAGTTTAAGCCAAGGAAAATAATTAAGAAAAAGTTGTTTGTTTGAACAACTTTTTTTGGTATTGTAAATTGATAGTTAGAAATGAGGTTTTTTATGAACATGCAAGATCAGCAGCCACCAATGGCGCCTGATACTTTTGATGCGTCGCAATTCGAAATGTCTAATAATGAAGCTACTAAAAGTATTGCACCCATGGGGATTGATGAGGGACAGTTTGATATGACGCCAACAAAAAGTTTGCAACAATAAGAAAGAAAGACAATTTCTACTGTCTTTTTTTGATATAATAAAGCTATAGAAAAATAAGTTATTTGTAGAAAGGTGTGATGTTTTAGTATGTAAAATAAAGTTATAGAAAAATAAGTTATAGATAGAAAGGAGTGGTATTTTAGTGCGTAAAATAATGGACAATTACGTATAATTGTTGTATGATGTAGGTATAAAACTAAAATAGATAAGGAGGTGTTTTCTCATGGAATTGGCGAAAAAAATAATGTTATATCCCAATCAAACAATGATAGAGATACTCGATAATCTGTGTGATTATCGTCGTTATTGTTGGAATCAAGGATTGATGTTATGGAATGAGCTTTATGATCAACGTGTTAAAAATGTTCCTGCTGATCTTCGAAAAAAGTCACAATTAGCTATCAATGATAAAACAATTGTTTTTTCTGAAGAAGAACAAGACTTGTTACGTTTATTCCCATCACCTTCGAATCGTGTTGTTCGAAATAATCTTGTTGCGAATAAAGCAGATTGGCAATACACGTTATCATCACGTGTTTTGCAATTAGCTATAAGAGATTTAGCAAATGCGTGGTCTGCTTTTTTCGATAGTAAAAGACCTAAGAAAAAAGGTTCTAAAAAGAAAAAACGAAAAGTTGGAAAACCGTCTTTTCGTTCTAAAAAGAATCCAAAACAAGGTTTTAAAACGGATCGAGCGTCTATTAAGAATGGAAAACTTTTTTTAGATAAACCTCATAAGTATAAGAACGCATGGTATGGTATTTCTTTTAAAGGTTATGATTTACCTGATGGAAAGATTAAACATTGTGTTATTACTAAAATTGGTAATTCTTATCAAGCGATTATTACAATTGATTGTCCTGAACAACCTTTACCTAAAACAGGTAAAAAAACAGCTATTGATGCAAATATAAATCATTTTGATTATACTGACGGTTCTTTCAAAGTTTTTCCGAAACGATTAGAACGTTTATATGCTCAAATCAAACATTATCAACATTTATTGGCCCGAAAACGCCACGAGAATGGTAAAAATGCTACACATTCAAAACAATATTTCAAAGTGAAAACCAAACTTCAAAAATGTTATCAACGTGTGACAGCCATTCAAAATGATTTACTTCATAAGTTTACAACAATGATTTATCAAACCTATGATACTGTCGTTATTGAAGACCTTGATATACAAGCTATGCAAATGCAAAAGAAAGCTAAAAATTTACATCGTTCATTATTCGGTCGTTTTCGTCTTTATATGGAATATAAAGCCATTAAATTTGATAAAACACTCATCTTGGCTGATCAATTTTATCCATCAACACAACGTTGTTCACATTGTGGCCATATTAAAACCGATGATGATAAAATCGGATTAAATGGTAATAAAAAACACGGAACAAAACACGACGAATACATTTGTTATTCATGTGGATTTGTTGCTGACCGTGATCAAAATGCAGTACTAAACTTACTTGCATTAGCTTAAAATAAAATGAAAGGAAAGAGGCTGGCTCGGCCTCTGAAGATAACAATTATCTTCTTGATGTGTTAAGAGATTGCCTCTGTCATTACCTGCTTTTTGCAGATATGAGAATGTAATTGAGGACGAACATAAGAAAAAAGAATCATCTATATTTTGAGATGATTTGTCTACATTTGACAACTTTTTTCAGAGCAAAGACATGAACTCAACAGAAATCAAAAGACAATACGTCATTAACGATAAAGTCTTTGACAATCTCCAAGATGCTGAAACGTATCAAAACGAACTCAAAGTCAAAAGCCTTAATGACTATCCTATATCATCCTTTGACGAAATTGTCTATTATGAAATTTTCACCAAACACGGTGACCGATTCGACCGTCGCACCAAGTGTAATGGCACCTTTTCTAACACGGCAGACGCCTATAAGGAAATGCAAAATCATTCAAACGACCGCCGTCCTAACGGTACAGGCTGGATGAAGCAAATCACCATCACAAAAGAAGCCAACGGAACAATCACCACACGAAGTAAAACAATTTACGAAAATACCTAGAAAGGAAACACATCCACATGAAACCAACAGAAATTCAAGAATCTTACACTGTTAACGGAAAAACCTTTGACAACCGCTACGATGCCGAAAAATATCGCGACGAACTCGACGCTAAAAACTTTGACAATTATCCCGTATCATCATTTGACGAAATTGTCTATTACGAAATCCACACAAGACACGGTGAACGTGACGGATACACACGCTGTCATGGTGCCTTTACCAACGCAACAGATGCCTACAAAGAAATGCAAAACCACGCCAATGATTGGCGTCCAAAGGGCACAGGCTGGATGGACCAAGTCATTATTAAAAAAGAAACTGACAAAGCCATAACCATTGACCGAAAAAAAATTTATGAAAGTAAATAACTATGACAAACCCTGTTAAAAACCTTATCCAAACCATTCTAACCGAAACAAAAAGCGATCTCAATCTCGAAAAAGAATTGCTCAATAACTTAACTAAAGAGACCAAGGAATATTACAAGATTCTTAATGACCGAGCCAAAGACGGCCAACACATTGCCAAACTCGAATTAAAACTATTAGCTGAAAAAATCTATACAGATATCGAGACCCATCGTATCGTCATCGAAGGCACCTTTAAAGATAGTGACTATCCAAAACCACTAGACATTGTCTACGGCTTTGATATCGAAAAACGTAAACAACTTGTCGAACACTATGCAACCTCACCAAACATTATCTATATCACAACCAGACAGGCAACCAAAAATGACAACTTCTTTTAACCGCGAAGACCTTCGTCAAATGTTCGAAGACTCAGGTATTGACTATTCTTTTGATAGTGACACGCCTGGTATCTTCTATGAAGACGGCACCCATCAGACCTTTAATCAAGCTCTTGAAAACTTCAGGCAAACATTCATTTATCCAGAAAGGAACAACTTATGACACTTTATGAAGTTTGGTATCACGACGAATGGCGATCCACGGACACCTATCAACGTCAAGCCATTCTATCTTCAATTAATAACACCACCGATTGGCTCATGGCCCACAAAGACCACTGGTACGACAATGAAACGCCAATTGATGTCATCGTCGACCAAGCCATTGACCAAAAATTTAAATACATGACCGTGACACGAATCACCATTCACGATAACGGCCATGTAACCTTCGAACAATAACACCTGGAATAATTGGTGTTATTGTTATAACAATTATCAAAAAGGAAAAAAACTATGGAGACTTTTGAAAACCTCATTCCAGAACTACATAAAAAACACTACTCTAAAGAAAATACTACAAATCAAACCATCTCAATTTATAAACACACCAAATATGGCCTATCGGCTACAGTTATACTCAATCACGACAACGGTAAAGCTATCTTTACCTTTAGATATCTTCCAATCATGCCATTTAATCTTGAACGCGACCCTATTAATGACGCCGACCAAAACACAGACACCGTCATTAAAGAACTTGAAACATTTAATCAAATGATCTATGTCGCTATTAAAAAATTAACAAAACGCCACGCATAACAGTTAAAAAGGAAACAAATTTATGACGCTCACCCCTCAATCGCCCATTGAACCAAATACCCATGCATAGCATACATTATATCTAAAAAATCCCACAAAACAACCAAGAAAGGAAAACACTTATGAATCCAATTCTTAAAAATAACCAACGCGTCACCTATTTACGCAACCTCCCATCAGCAGTAGTCCTCCATAATTACATTCAAGAACTTGACACTAAATACAATGTCAATTCTAAAGACCACGAAAATAGTTTTGGAGATATTACTCTCGATAATCCTATCATTAAAAATGGTGTCAGCAACACCTTATATTTTGCTAAAATCAGTACCAGCGGTTTCTTCTCTGAAAATGACCTGTTGCCTAAACACGAACAAGTGCCACCTGCAAACTACGCCATCGGTATTGCCAAAAATGGAAACATCGCCATGCTTGAAAACGCCAAACACGCTACCGCTAAACCTAAGCCTATCACTATTGACGAAGCCGATTTAAACAAACTTCGAAACTTACGTAACACTTTTCAAAAAGAAATTGAAGCTAATAGCTATGACACACCACGCTTCATTAAAGATGATACGCTCATCAATCCCACTGATTTCTTTGACGTTGCCATCGACCATCCAAAAGCCTTCAAAAACTTTTCAAGAAACGCTCAACAACACATCTGCGAAAAAATCTACACCGACCAAGGATTTGCTAATAACCCCAACTACAACCTCAAAAGCACCATTCCTGTCACCTATAACGAAGATGGTAGCCCAAAAGATCTTTTTGAAGTTAGATACGACCGTCTAGATTCAAATCTAACCTTCGACTTCTCAACCACCTACAAAAGTTGGCAAAATCAAGAAGAAATGCCACACAACCATCCTTGCTACACCTTCTGGAAAAAATGGAACATCTTCCATCTTACAACATTAACCATCAACGAATGGCAAGAAATGCATGAAGACCTTCAGGCCATTGAAAAAGAAGTAGCTAAAAAGACTATCCAGAGATAGCCTTTTAACCACGATCGAAAAGATGCGGTTGTACACCTTCATAAGGCGAACCTTGAAGCCACAAAACAACCATTGCAATTGTTGGAAAGAAAACCGCAAAAACACCAAAACCTTTCGTTCGACCAAATGCACGCGCCCATGTATACATCATGTAAGAAACATAAATCACGTTAACATAAGGCACAAAACAAAAGAACCAAAACCACTTATTGGATTCCCCAAAGGTCAGTTGATGTTGCACGAAGGATCCATAAAAAGGAACAAGCGACTTCCATGCCGCAACACCCGCACGCTCAAACAAAGCTATCCGTACAAGCATTTGAAGAAGACTAATAACCCCAACAATTGCAAAAAGTACCCCGTAAACAAAAAGCACCGCATAGGCTTCAGCCATATTATCCATAAACTCACCTCATTTCCTGTACTATATCATTAGTATAACAAAACAAAGTATTTTTGTAAAGAAAATAACCACAAGAAAGGAAAACTCATGTCATTTAACAACCTTATCGATTCCTTATCAACAAGCCCAAAACTTTTTGAAATTATAGGAACAACATCCTTTATTTGTTTCATCTTATTTCTCATTATTACCGTAATCCTAGTAATTATCGAAAAAAACATACTAGCTACTTTTTCAGCCCTATTATGCGTCCTTTCAATAGTTACAAGCTTTACCACAAGCATCTACACAAACAGCCAACAAGAAAAACACGCTAACGACTATACCCTTTCCCGAGACAAAACCCATTTCTACGTCAATAGTCGCACCGACTATCTAAAATCCGCCAAATTTAAAATTCTAGGCGAAAATAAAGACTACATCTACGTCCAAAAAGACAACGATACCTACAACATTCCAAAAATCCAAGAAAGGAAGTAATTATGACATCCTATCTCTATTTGTCAGACATCCATGGTAATTTCGAAGCTCTCAAACACCTCAAAGACTTACCTGAGATGACTGATCCTAACTGTCAGATTCGCTTTGGCGGTGATTATATTGACGGCTTTGACCTACAACCAAAAGCCATCATCAAGACCTTACGTTTCATCAAAGACCTTTGCGACAACGGTAAAGCCAAAGCCATCCTTGGCAATCACGACGACTTTATCCTAAAAGCTGCCTTTAAACCCTATGAGGACAACTGGTGGTACTTGAATGGTCAAAAAGAAACTCTTGAAAATCTAAGCATCACCTACAGCACACCTGAAGACTTACGTGAACAGCTCATTCACTTCTACTATGATGAGCTCAACTGGTTAAAAAGCCTACCCCTTTATCTTGAAGACAGACAAAACATCCTCGTTCACGCAGGCTTTGACCTAGACTTAGCGCTACATAATCAAGACCGTGAAACTATGCTTTGGACGCGTGAAGCTTACATCAATCCGCCCGTTGATATTCATGAGGACTTTAACGGTAAAACTATCGTCACAGGACATACGCCAACAGGTCTTATCAAGAAGCAAAACAACCCCAATCAAAACCATCCTATTTTATCAGGCAACGTCACAGACGTCGCAGGTAATCACATCACCCGTTATTTCATTGACGGTGGCTCTAAATCAGGACATCAAAAAGGGACTATTAATCTTCTTAAACTTGACAACAAAGGCAAAGAGCTTTGGCGTGGCTACGTAGACGCTAACAGCGTTCATGAGGTGAACTAATATGGCCATTATTCCAAAAATCTTACAAAAAATAAACCCGTCTTATCGCAACTATCAATTACTTATTGAACATACTATTCCTATCCTATTCACTATCGATAAAAATACCGATACTTTCATTGGCTTTGTCAACGTCTATCGACCAGGACGCGGACAACTAGCCATCACCTTATCAAAAACAACCAAGGACACCATTCAAAACCTCAACCAAACAAATGGAAAACTTAATCCCTTGTTTCTAAACAGCGTTCATTACAATTATAACAAAGGCATTATAACAGAAACTCCCCATAGTGAAGAAATCGCTATACGAATTCCACTCAAACTCCCCTTCGACCTAGCACCTGAAAACCAATGCCACAAATTGGCGAAATTATAGAAGCACTCATTGAAAGCTACTACGAAATCAGCTACATTTATGACAACGACACCTATAAAGAAGAAGCCCCTATCAACTTACCTCTTGAAATCGCCAAATTCCAAGCTCAGCTCATGCAACAAAAATACAAATTTCTTGACAACTAACCAAGGCTCGTTCCCTTCGTTAGTCATTTTTTATCCTACGGAAAGGAAACATAACCGTACAAAAAAACCAAAACCCCATATTTTGGTAATCCTGACATAAAACCAGCAAAAAAAAACACTGGAAACAGTTTAATGGTGACCGTCACATCCCATAAAGATGCGTTGATTGAAACAGACTAGCGATAACTTCTTTAAATAAAACAATTACGTCGCATCCCGTAGAGATGCGTTGATTGAAACTCGTAGGGATACATTGATTGAAACAATAGAAAAAAAATCTTTTTTTTCTATCACGTTTTTAGCTCACGCTAAAAACGCTCAGTTTTGCGGGCTAGGCTGCTAACGCATCCTCCCGAAGCCCATGGCTTTGGTTTTGGAAAGGCGCTATCCGCTAGCGCTCAGATAACAGAAAGGTAATTTTATTATGACTATTAAATTCTACAGCAGCCTAAAAAACAGCTACCGAGACTTTTCAAATTTCGCTAAAGCACCATTTACGGTTCGTCTTAAACAACTCTTCTGAAAATGAACCTACTAATGTTGTCTTCAGTAAAAAAACACTAAACACCCTCAGAAAGAAGAAAAAAACATGAGTTTCGACCATAACGACGCCTCTTGGATTTCAAATGAAATCGCAGCACAAGCTGAATACACGCGCAGACAAAACGAAAACATAACCTATGAAGAACGCATCTTTAAACTCGATATGGCCATGGCCAAAGAAAAAGACCCAGACGTTCTTAATGAACTAAACAACCTTCGTACCCAAGTCATTGACGAATATGAAGACGTTCTCAAAGAACGTAAACGCCAAAAAATTATTAATATTTTCATTGGTATTTTATTCCTTATCGGTTTGTCTATTATCCCAATAGTAACAATTGTAAATAGTACTAAAAACGAACATAAAACATCAACCAACCCATCATCAACACTGGCAACGTCAAATAACACACCAACAAGCACACAAACCACGCCACAAGCTGATCCTGATGTCATCCCTGAAGCCTTCCAAGGCACTTACCGTGGTCTTGACGCCAATGGTATGACAGTTGAAGAAACCTTTTATCCTGACGGAAATTATGTTATAACCTATGACGATAATCCAACACTTAATCGTAGTGGCAGCCTAACATCTCTTGTTCAAGTCTCACCAACCGTCTATCAACTCAAAGCCCTCACCATGGACGACCTTGAAAAAGTTCTTCCAGGTAGTCAATATGGTGGTACCGGAATTGACCAAGCTCGTCTTTGTTGGCTCCTTAAAGACAATCAAAACGAAACCATTACGATCGAATACCATCAAACAGGTAAAACCAACGGTCACGTTGATTTAACCGATGCGCCTAACATGCAAGCCACTCTAACTAAAGTTAATTAAAAAGGAAACACCCCTTATGCAAAATCTCATCGAACAACTCAAAGCCCACAGCCTAACTAAATACATTCGTTTCAACAAAGAAAACGAACAATTTAAACTCTATCTCAAACAACCCTATCAAGACCTTGTTGTTTGGAAAGACAATCCCAATGAGTCATCAGTAATAACAATTTCCATTCATAGCAATCCAAAACATGTTGAAAAGCAACTTACCCATCTCAAACGCATGATTGACCAAGAACTCCTTAAACGCTTTGATCGTTTAAACATGCCAAAAAATGTTCAACACATTCGTCACCAAAAAGAAACCATCACACGCTTCTTAGAAGGCCTTCATGAACTTACAACTACCGAAAACATTTGGAAAATCATCTATACACAAAATCATCTGCTCAACCTTAGCAAAACCATGAAAGATTATTTGACAGACACCGAAAGCTACTTTCTCACACGCATTTCAAAATTAGATTTTCTTGAAAGTACCCAATTCTTTAAAGACCCCTTTTTCAAAGAGCGTCCTTATCGACTCACTAAACTAACCCTTGATTTTAAAAAAATCAATCGTTGTAGAGAGTACCTTGAAGACGTCTACGCTGACCTTTGTGACATCGTCCCTGATTAACGAAAAAGAAACAGGGACACAAAAAACATACGACGCTTTCCCTGACGATATCAATCCACAAGCTATTTGTCACATTGAACAAACAGCGTCAGCACTCTGTTATAGAACTATTGACCAAAAAACCATTTTTATTTTTGCAAACGAAAAAAATCAATGAAAACCGAATTAACAAAAAAAATTGAATATCTAATTTTCAAAGACACAACTAAATTAGGAGTCAGTGGGTGTCGTGAAGTCAAAATTGGAACTCACAAAACAAAATCTTTTCTTACAGGAGAACAAGAATTCGTAGATTATATGACAATTACGTCAGACGGAGACATCACATGCTATGAGATTAAATCTTCAATAAATGACCTAAAATCTACCGCACGACTTAGCTTTTTAGGGCATAAAAACTTTTTAGTTCTCCCTTATACATTGTACATACA
>ERZ1699235.549-NODE-549-length-14489-cov-3.840760_pt1 | contig 14489 bp, 12 predicted proteins | sample MGYA00581546_ERZ1699235 | MGnify/ENA primary metagenome ERZ1699235 (study PRJEB42319, sample SAMD00040334) | human oral metagenome | material: saliva | host: Homo sapiens | study: EMG produced TPA metagenomics assembly of PRJDB4115 data set (Metgenomic analysis of... | reverse complement strand
TCGTGGTCATTTTTCGGCGTTGTCGTGGCCTGCGAGGCGTGGTGTCATGGTGGCGACGGTGGTCAGAGATTGCGCCCCCGGTGAGCAGGGGTGGGCGGGGGTGGCTCAATGGTGTGTGATGGACGCATGAAGGCACAGATTCTTGAACGCCCCGTACTGGACGAGCCGCAGCTGAATGCGGCAAATCGTTGCGATGCCTGCGGCGCTCGCGCCTGGGTTCGTGCGACCATGCCGTCAGGCGGCCAGCTCTACTTCTGCGGCCACCACGCGAACGAGCACCTGCCCTCCCTGGTGGGCGCTGGCGCACAGATCCTAGACGAACGCCATTTCATGAACGACTGATATTACTGCTCCCGCCGCAGCGGGATGCACGGCTTCGAGGCGCGGGCAGGGACAGAGGGTCCCTGCCCGCGTACTCGTATCCACGCAACGAGGCGTGCAGGGCTGCACTAGTTAGAAGGGCGTCGAACTGGTTAGCGAGGTATTGTCGTGCAATGCTGGGCTATCCAGTGTATTGCCTCTCTGCAACAAGCCGACCAGCCCCTGCCACGTCGCTGTCGATGCGGTCGACACAGCGGATCCTAGACCTGGGCGCGCCACCTGGAGCTTGGGACCGCTCTTCCGCACGTAAACCCGCTCATCTGAGCGTCGGCGAGGCTGCCCACGTGCAGGACAGAGGGTTAGCGTGCGGAACAGCGGGTTCCCGTGCGGGAGCGACAAGGCTAATGCGCCGCGTAGCCCAGGAGGATCGCCGATGAAGATATTGACCATCACCGCCCGACGCTGGGAAGGCGCATACGAGGGAGGGTGGGAACTCTACGACGGGGACCACATACTGACGCAGGTCGCTCGCCTGGAGGACGCACGCCAGCAGGTCATCGACTATTTAGATACGGTCGATCCAAAGATGTCCCACGATGGCTGGGACATCAGAATTGCGTCAACACTGTAGTCGGCGCAGTTCAGGAGACCACAACACATCTCACCAGACCAGGTCGCTATATTCTCTACTTTCGACATCTAGCGGGTGTTTCTCCTCCGTCTCTTGTCGAACCCCTACAAAGACGGACGTTCCCGTAGGACTGCCCACTCACCAGCGCTCTCCCCATCCTCAAAGCGCGCCGCGTCTGCTTCCAGGTCGGCGTCGGTAACGACGAAGCCACCCGCAAGAAGATAGACCCCCGCCTGACGGGCTTCGTTGGCAGTCACGCTTCGTTCGTCAGACACAGCCACAGCACCGTCCTCGTCGTAGATATCAGCATGTGTGAGCCACGGTTCGCTGACATAATCGCATCGATCCATTAGCTCACCGAAAGCCGCCCGGTCAATGCCGTTGTCGCAGCTCTCGTCTTGGTCCTGCCCACTTGCGTTGCATCGTGCCGCCATGTGTTAAGGCTATCAGCGACGCTTGACAGTACACGCCCCTAGTCCGCCAGGCGTTGGGAGACCACCGTCATGTATCGTCATCCAGCGGAAGAATGCTCTATGAGGGGCACTACGTTTCCGGATAGCTTTTCCTGTCCACCGATGTCCTGCTGCTCTCGGCCTACGAGGGGCGCATCTCCATCGCCGACCCGGACCTGACCCAGGTGAGCCAGAAGCAGTGGACGCGCAAGCGCCTGGAGCTGCTGGGCTTTATCTTCCAGGACCACCAGCTCCTGCCCTACATGCGTATCGGCGATCAGCTCGAGCTGTTCGCCAAGCTCAAGGGTCAGAAGGACAAGGCCACGCGTCAGGCCGAGGTCCGCTCCCTCATGGAGGACCTTGGGATCGAGGCCTCCTACGCGAAGTATCCTCGCCAGATGTCGGGTGGCCAGAAGCAGCGGGCGGCGATCGTTCGCGCTTTCATCGGCAACCCGCAGCTGATCCTGGCAGACGAGCCGACCGCAAGCCTGGACCCGGACCGCGGCCAGGAGATCGCCCAGCTGATCCGCAAGGAAGTGAAGTCCAAGAACAAGAGCGCCATCATGGTGACACATGATCGCTCGATCCTGCCCTACGTGGACACGATCTACGAGCTCACGCACGGCACGCTAAGGAAGGTCGAGTCCTGAGAGCGTCGGGCGCTCCGCGCTGAGAGCAGCGGCGGTATCGGTGAGAATCGGTACAACAGATACTCCTATCTGGTGAGCGACGAGTCACCCCCTCAAACGCCCCAAGAGCACAGGAACAGAACAATCAGATCGGACGCTCCAACGCTTCACAACCTCACCGCACAACCGTGCTGAATGGATGAAAGTCCACACGCACGCTTGTATTTGAACCAAACTTGCACGATGTTTGACAGTTACGGCGCATCCCTACATTAAAAGTGCTACGGTTCAAAAAAGTTCACCGACGAACGGAGCAACCATGAGGCTCAAAGCAGTGCAGATACAGGGATACAGGGCGCACGAAGACACGACAGTGACACTTGAAAACGGACTGACTGTCGTGGTCGGACGCAACAACACAGGCAAAACGTCATTTGTTGAAATCATTGACAAATTCATCGGGAACAATACAAACAACCGTTTACGCGCCGCAGACTTTTCAGCAAAACAAACGGAAACACTCGTCAACTCCCTTAGTGCAACAGAAGACGAATGTTTGACACCAGCCGCTCTACCAACGATCAAACTCAAGTTGAAAATAGAGTATAATCTAAAAGAAGATGAACCCGAAGCTCTTGCCGCGATCACACGCTACATCACAACACTCGACATACGGTGCAAAACTCTAATTATAGAATGCGCGTACAAGCCAACAGACCCAGAACAAGCATGTACTGCACTGAGCGAACTAAAAAATGACAACGGCCCAATTAACTTCGACACTGTTATAAAAACCATCGACAGGCACTGCAATTACAAAGCTACGTATTCTGCTTACTCAACACTCGAAAACGATCAAGAAGATTCAGAAGAACGAGAAACCCAACCTGCACTCGAGAAGACCGCTAACAACGCGTCACGCGACTTGACCATCGACCAGGTAAAACGGATAATCGCGACTGAATATATCTATGCACAGATTGATCTTGACGACACCTCTATCGATTCGCGGCACAATCTGTCAAACGCCTTCGAAAAATTCTACAAAGAGATATCGGAAGACGAAGATATTCGACAGAACCTCGACACGGCAGTAGAGAATATGCAAGCAGAGCTGACATCCGCCTATTCAAAATTTTTCAAAGACGCACTAAAAAACATCGAAGCTATTACGAGAAATACCCATGCGGGCGGACTAAATCTCACAGTAGGCTCAGAACTACAAACGGGAAGGATGATAAATTCAACAACACGAGTACGTTATCGCGATAACACCACCGAACAGGTATACCCTGAATCGCACAACGGATTGGGATATTCACGACTAACGTATACAATCCTTCAAATTCTCGCATTTAAAGAAAAACGAAGCCGTCGTAACTATGAGACACCAATAAACCTGTTGCTCATCGAAGAGCCCGAAGCTCACCTACACCCACAAATGCAAGAGGTCTTTATTCGTCTTGTTGACGGAATTCTCAACAGCGACTCACAGCTGATAATCACAACGCACTCTTCACACATTTTAAGTGAGCGAAAACTAGAAAGCCTTCGCTACTTTAAACGAGACGGATATAGAATTGAGTGCAAAGACATTTCATTCTGGGCAAAAAACGATCTCACACTGAAGGAAAAAGCATACCATACGATCAGCAATTATCTACAATTAAGAATTTCGGACCTATTTTTTGCCGACTGCGCGATCCTGATCGAAGGCGCAGCGGAACGTATCCTCCTACCAAAAGCCATTACAATGTGCGCCGAGGACCTTAACAGGAGCCACTACACCATTATTGAAGTGGGCGGAGCTTACGCTCAACATTTCATACCACTGCTTGATTTTATCGAAATCCCTTCTCTCATCATCACCGATATCGATTCGGTTAACCCCAAAAAGAGTAATTCTGCTGTACAAACACAACGGGGACAAAACCAAACGACAGCAAATTCAACACTGAAGAACATATTAGGGAGAGACAAAGTTGACGATCTCCTAGACTTGAATGATGACGAAAAGACCATCAACAAACACATTCGAATCTGCTTCCAATCTGAAAAAGACGCTTACCCCCTTTCGGATGGAACTCGACTTTATGCACGAACGCTTGAAGATGCAGTAATATATGCCAATACCTCAGTCTTCTCTGATCTGGGACCAAAAGATCACTTTGAAGAAAAGAGAATCAAATCACTTCTAAAAAAGTCAACAACTGAGGACGAAATTGCAGTAGCCGCGTACGAAGAAATACGGAAGAGCACTTTCGACAAAACTACGTTCGCTATCGACTGCACTCTGCTAGACACACTCACTATACCAGATTATATTTCTGCAGGCTTACGATGGCTCAGCTCTAAGACTCAGACTCCAGCGGTAACTGCGGCATCGGAAGAATAGGTTTTACAGCCCATGAATCAAAACGTTATCTCATGTCTCGAAGCACACCAGAATTTCATCTTTGAAGCGGGGCCCGGTTCTGGCAAGACAACAACACTTATAGACTCATTGGACCACATTCTAGCAGACTCAAAATCTTTCTTTAATCGTTCCACACAGCAGATTGCATGCATCACATACACAAACGTCGCAGCAAATGAGATTTCCGAACGCCTTGGAGAGGCTTCCGAATTCGTTACTGTATCCACAATTCATAGCTTCCTATGGTCTATCATTCGCGAATATCAGCTAGAACTACGCTCTTTACTTCACGAGATGAACCAAGAGCGCGCATTTGGAAAGAAGCTTTACGTCAACAAACTCGACTTAGACGGAATGGAGATTCAGTACGTCGATAAGTACGCCGATCTTTCAAAAGGCGAAATCACGCACGACGGCGTACTCGCGCTTGCCCACAGAGCATTTCAGACCTATCCCACTCTGCGCCATTTCTTAAAATCTCGCTTTCCCGTTTTATTTCTCGATGAATACCAGGACACACACAAGACAGTCATCGAAATCATCAAGTCTTTGGCTGTAGATTCCACGACTTCATCAATCAGACCTACCCAGATACTGGTCGGCCTGTTTGGTGACTCTATGCAGAGTATTTACAATAGTGGTGTCGGCTCCGTGGATCCAACACAATTCAATGCAGTGTCGATCACTGAAGCTTCAAACTTTCGCTCGTCTGCACCAATTGTCGATTTGATTAATAAAGTTCGACTTTGCGGGACATCAGAATTCGACGCTCCTGAAGTCTACCAAACTCCAAAGGGAACCAATCTACCCGCCAATAGCCACTGTTTATTATTCTATACTGATAATGAAGATCAGCTTTCAGAGCAGACCATCATTACAATAAGAGATAGGTTAGGTTGGCGGGATACTGAAACAAAGATCCTTGAGTTGACACACTCCGCAATTGCAAGAACTAGCGGATGGGAGAATCTCCAAAAGACATACCAAAAGAACAGAGGATCAACCGCCTCTGAGAATTTACGAGCTAGTGACGACATCTACTCGTCGACATTTTCGTTTCTAACCCGTCTTTACAAGTCTCACTCATTACGCAACGGTTTTGAGAGCCTTCAAATTCTTCGATTCGACTCTCCAGGCTATTCCCAAGAGCGGACAATTGTGCGCAATAGTGAGGACCTTCCAAGACTATCAAGACTTCTTGACAACTTCGTTAAATTGTGCGAATCCACTACTGCTAGCAGATGTTCGATTCGTAACGTTCTCGAATTTGCATGGTCAAATGGACTATGCCGCAAGACACACCAGATCGAATTGTTTGAGGACATCGACATGATAGACGACGCAGAACTCAAGGATAAGCGTGTAGCCTTTCTTCAATCGCTGCATGAGATTCCATTTTTTGAGTTAGTTAGATTTTTCGATTATCTCGACACATACACGCCGTATTCGACACAACACGGCACGAAAGGCGCAGAATTCAGGAACGTCATTGTAATTTTAGACGATTCGGCATGGAATCAGTACAAATGGAGTTCAATTTTTGGAGTGCCTGACAATAATGACAAACGACGTCAACGCTCACTGAAACTATTTTACGTTGCAATCTCTCGCGCTCGCGACAACTTGATCGTAATTTACAAACAGCCTCCCTCTAGTTTCATTGCAGGTGCCCGAGAGCTGTTCGGCACAGACAATGTTCAACCACTGACTAAGTCGTTAGACAGCTTCGGCTAAACTATATGGCGACCGACTGGAGTCCAACACCTCAACATCTCTCGCTTCGTATTCCCACTGGGGTTGGAGATAGTTTCTTCGTGTCAGCGGCTGCTTGAATTTTTCTGACGATGTTTCATATTTGTTTTAATTTATGAGATGGCGTATAGTCTGACAGCTGCTTAGATCGGCACGGTCAGTGTGTGTGCGCGCTGTTCGTTGGGAGGTGAGGGCTTGTTCAAGCCTTTGGGGAGGGGTCTTTCCGGCCCTCTAGTAAGCGTTGAGTTTCCCAATCGGTGTTTCCTCAACGAAAGCGGTATACATCTTCATCTTCGCATAGGGACGGTTCCACACATGCTCCTAAGTACCAAAGGCCGACAGGTTCACATTACGTTTAACCGTTGATCCGATTACGCTCCCCGGCATTTATTCCTCGCCGACAAGCTGCGGACACCCCAGGAGAACCTTCCACGCTCCGTCGCATTCGCCCGCTTCGAAGCGCTGCGCATCTGCTTCAAGATCAGCGTCGGTAACGGTGATCCCTCCCGCAAGACGGTAGGTCCCCTCTTGTTTCTTGCTCATTGCCCTCTCCTCTCAGGTCCAAATATTTCTGTCATCATTTCCTTTGAAGGCAGTATCATCACAACCAGAAGCAACGGCCTCTCCGCGCGAGAACCCCTCCCCTAGTCCGCCAAGCGCTGGGACACCACCCTCGTGATTCCGTCACGCATCGTGACGCCGTACAGGGCGTCCGCTATCTCCATGGTTCGCTTCTGGTGGGTGATAACAATGAGCTGCGACGTCTCCTGCAGCTCCTTGAAGATGGCGAGCAGGCGCGTCAGGTTCATGTCGTCCAGGGCGGCCTCGACCTCGTCCATGACGTAGAACGGGGACGGGCGCGCCTTAAAGATCGCGACCAGGAACGCGATCGCGGCCAGGGAACGCTCGCCGCCCGACAGCAGCGACAGGCGCTTCACCTTCTTGCCGGCGGGCCGAGCCTCGATCTCGATGCCAGTCGAGAGCATGTCCTCCTGATCGGTGAGCACCAGGTCCCCCTGGCCGCCCGGGAACAGTACGCCGAACACATGCTCGAACTGTTTGCGCGTCTCCGCGAACGCGGCCGTGAAAGCCTCCTGAACCAGGCGGTCCACGTCTTGCACGATACGCAGCAGATCCGCCTTCGACGCCTTGAGGTCCTGCACCTGATCCACCAGGAACTTATGCCGCGCCGCCAGCGCCTCATGCTCCTCGAGCGCCAGCGGATTCACGCGCCCCAGCTTCTCCAGGTCCTTCTGCGCTGTGGCGAGCGCGCGCTCCTGCTCGGCGCGCATGTACGCGCGTGGCTCGGCGGCTTCGGCTTTCTCCACGTCGTCGGGGTCGAGGGGCAGCACCGGCACCATCACCTCCGGCCCGAACTCGGCGATCAGCTGCTCTGGCTCAAGCGAAAGTTCCTCAAGGGCGCGCCGCTGCAGGTCCTCGACGCGCACCCTCGTCTGTTCGACCGCGATCTTGCCCTGGTTTGCCGAGTTCATCGCATCCGCCAGCTCCGCGCTCATCCGGTCCAGGGCGCAGCGCGCATCCGAGACCTCTCGAGACACCTGGGAACGTCGAGCGCTCAACCGGTCGCGTTCAGTGGCGGCACGGGATAGGGCACGCTCGGCTGCCTCCAGCGCGATGCGCGCGGCCGCCTCCACGTCCGAGGCCGTGGCCAGTTCCGTCTGTCTCACCGCCTCGCGCCGGGCATAGCGGGCGCGCTCCTCGCGCTCGGCTGCGGCAGCCTGGCGCAGAGAGCGGGCGCGGGCGGCGGCGCGCCGCGATTGTTCTTCGAGGGTGCGTAAGCTCAGCCGAGCCTCGTTTTCTGTCTCGCGTGCCTGGCGCGCGGCGCGGGACGCAGCATCCGCACGAGCCTGGGCATCTTCGAGTGATTCGGGCGATCCCACCGAGTCGGCCCTCTCGAGGCGTGCGCGAGCTGCCACGTCCTGCTCGCGGGCCCACTCGACCTGTTCGTCGGCGCGTCGGGCTACGTCGCGGGCACGCTCGGCCTCGGCCCGGGCTGCCTGCGCCGCCGACTGGGCACGGGCCAACTCCTGGGCCTCTTTCGCGCGCTGCGCGTCCTCCGCACGTAGAGCATTGAGCGCTTCGTTCGCCTCCTTGATGCACCGATCCAGCTGCACGTTCGCATGGGCGAGTTCCTCGGAGACTACGTCCATGCGGACACCCGCGTCCTTCGCTCGCACACTTGCCTGCTCGAAGTCGGCGCGCACGGACAGCACCGACGAGGCCTGCCGACCTCCCTCGACCGACCACGCGCGCAGCACGTCGCCGCCGGGCGTGACGACGGCCCGCACGCCCATCAGAGCGAGCACCGCAGGCGCACACTCAGCGGAGCACGCGACGACCCCATCCAGCAGTGCCGCTAGCGGCGCAGCACCGCCCTCGCAGGTGACGACCGAGCGTAGCCACGCGGCACCCTCGGGTAGCTCCGCAGCACCGAGAGCACCGGGGGAAGCAGCAACAGGCGACGAGGCCGTGGCCTCCCCCGTCCTCAGGGTCTCCTCCGCGCGCGCCTGGTCACCGGGCGCAACGACGAGGCGCAGCGAACGACCGGCGGCGCGTGCCGCGTCCAGCTCGCCCATGCCTCGGGCCAGGGAATCCACGACAACGGCATCCGCGAAAGGGGCGAGCGCGGCAGCGACGGCGTCCTCATACCCGGAGGTGATGCGCAGGAGGGGCGCGACCTGGCCGAGCACTCCGGGCTTCCCCAACAGCTCGGCGGTGCCGTCCGCGGGGGCCAGCAACTGCTTGAGCGCGTCGCGGCGAGCCTCCCAGCGGGCCCGCTCGGCTCGAGCCTCGCGCTCGACGCCCAGCAGCTCGTCCACGCGGGCGCGCGCGGCGTCACGGCGCGCGGACGCCTCCGCGTGTGCGCGCCCCGCTCCCCCGCTTGAATCGGTGGATAATCCATCCTTATCGAACGCACTGTCAGCCGCCGATCCCGCTGCCCCCGGCACGGCGGCCTCCGCCGCAGCGGCGCGCTCCTGAGCACCCTGGTACGCGCTCCACGCGCGCTCGGCCTCGGCGCGGGCGGCCTCCAGGCGTGACGCGGCGGTGGAGACGTCACCCGTCAGGCGTGCGACCTCCTCACGGTGGTCGGCGATGACGCGGTTGACGCGGGCCAGCTCGCGGGAGGCTGCCTCGTCGGTGTCCTCCGCTGCCTCGCGTGCGCGAGTCGCGGACGTCAATGCAGAGCGCGCGACGTTAATCTGCCCGGCCAAGGCGGCGTCTTCGGTGCCGGCGACGCGGGCGCGCTCGTCGAGCACATCGGGATCCTCACCTGCCGGAGGAGGCTCGGGGGTTGCGCGCAGGGCAACTTTCTGTGTGGCCGCCATGAGGGTTCCGCGCAGGCGCTCAGTGAGAGTGGTCAGCGACTGCCAGTCCGCCGACGCCTGCTCGAGCGCGGGCGAGGAGGAACGCTCAGCTTCCTCGAGGGACGACAGCGACACGCGCGACGCGGCGATCTGAGCCTCCAGCGTGGCGCGGCGCTGCGCGGCCGACTCATCCGAAGCTTCGAGAGCAGCCAAGCGCGAGAGGGCCGACGCCAGGTCGTCCGCGAGCAGACGGGCCTTCGCGTCGCGCACGCGCGCCTGGATGAGGGAGGCGCGCCGGGCAATGCGCGCCTGGCGGGCCAACGGCTTCAGCTGGCGGTGGATCTCAGCCGTCAGGTCGAGGACGCGCACAAGATTCGCATCCATGTCCGCGAGCTTCTTGAGCGCTCGCTCCTTGCGGCGACGATGTTTGAGGACGCCTGCAGCCTCTTCGATAAAGCCGCGCCGCTCCTCGGGCGTGGAAGACAGGATCGCATCCAACTGCCCCTGCCCCACAATGACGTGCATCTGGCGCCCCATGCCCGTATCGGAGAGCAGCTCCTGGACGTCCAAGAGCCGCACGGGCGAGCCGTTGATGGAATACTCCGAGCCGCCCCCGCGGAACAGGGTGCGGCTGATCGTCACCTCCGAGTACTCAATGTCGAGCAACCCGTCGGCATTGTCGATCGTCAGGTCCACCTGGGCGCGCCCCAACGCCGCGCGCCCAGATGTCCCCGCGAAAATAACGTCCGCCATATTCGAGCCGCGCAACGCGCGTGCTCCCTGCTCGCCCATGACCCAGGCGAGAGCATCAACGACGTTCGATTTACCTGACCCGTTGGGGCCGACGACACATGTAATGCCCGGCTGGAGGGCGAGCGTGGTCGTACTGGCGAAGGACTTAAATCCCCGCAGCGTCAGGGTTTTGAGATGCATCCTTGCAGGTTACAGGCCCCTCAGTTAATCTCGGGGAACCACAGGGCGATTTCGCGCATCGCGCTGTCCACGGAATCCGAGCCGTGGATCAGGTTCTCCATGTGGGGGCTGTTCCACGCGCGACCCAGGTCACCGCGAATCGTGCCGGCGGGGGCGGTCGTCGGGTCGGTCGAACCCATGAGGACGCGCATGCCCTCAACGACACGCTGGCCTTCGATGATCATGGCGACGACGGGGCCGGAACTCATGAACTCGAGGAGGCCTTCGAAGAAGGGCTTGCCATTGTGCTCGGCGTAGTGCTCGGCCAGCAGCTCACGGGTGGCGACCATGAGCTTGAGGCCCTTGATCGTGTAGCCCTTGGCCTCGATGCGACGCAGAATCTCGCCGGTCAGGCTGCGGGCGTAGCCGTCGGGCTTGACGACGATGAGGGTGTGCTCCAGGGTGGGGTCGAGAAGGTGCTGGGGTTCCAGCAGAACACTCTTAGCGCTCACGGTGTCTCCTGTGATAGTGAGGGTTACCTAATTGGTCCTTTCAAGCATATCCGTCAGCGCTGCGACCGCGGCTGTGGCGTCGGCCCCATTGGCTTCAATGTGGACGGTCGCGCCTTGCCCAACACCGAGCGTCATCAGGAGGAGCATAGACGTTGCGTCCACGCCGTTGACCGTGATCTCCGCGTCAAAGGTTGCCGCCAGGCGCGTGAAGGCGGCAGCGGGGCGCGCGTGCAGGCCGACGGGATCCGCAACGACGGCGTCTCCTTCGGCATGGGGAACGCATCGCTCCAACGAGGCCGGGGCTTCCCCCGCTCCCCCGCTGACAGGCGGGTTGGCCGGGCTGGGTGCCTCCTGGGCGGGCGCGTCGTTCAGGCGCGGGGCGAGGGCGGCTGCGGCCTCGGCGACCTGGTCGAGGTCGTCGCCGACCTGGGCGCGAACCGAAGAGGCGACGGCTCCTTCGACGAGGGCAGTATCGACGAAGCGCACGCGCTCGGGGTCCTCACTCATCTCAATGACCGATTCGACGGTCATCGTGGCCGAGCCGAGGTCGGTGAGGACGATGACGCCGCTGCCCTCCCCGTCCACTGCTGCGAGGGCGGCCTCGAGGGCCGCCTCCACGCGGTCGTAGGAGGTGCCGATGCGGCCGTCGTCCGTGCCCCCGGCAGCCTCGAAGCGTACGTCGGGGGCCATCTGGGCGGCCAGCTCGCACACGCCGGCGGCGAGGGAGGCGGAATGGGAGACGATGACGAAGGAGACGCGCGCGCTCATGCGTCCTGGCTCTCGGTGGCTGCGCGCGCGGCGGCGCGCAGAATGAGGGAGGTGGAGACGGCACCCGGGTCGAGGTGCCCGATGGAGCGCTCGCCCAGATAGGAGGCGCGACCCTTCGTGGCGCGCAGGGGTTCGGTGGCGGCGGCCCCTGCCTCGGCGGCCGTGGCGGCTGCTTCCAGGACAACGCCCGCGTCTCCGCCCGCCTCAGCGACCGCGCGGGCGGCCTCGAGGGCCGGGGTCCACGCGTCCACCATGGTCTTTTCACCCGTGGTGGCCTTGCCGCGCGCCTGGATGCCACTCAGGGCACCCTCGATGACGGCCGCCACGCCACCGCCGTCCAGGTCGCCGCCAGCCGCGGCCTTCGATGCGCGCAGGAACGCGGTCCCGTACAGGGGTCCGGCGGCACCGCCGACCGTGGACATGAGGGTCTTGGCGACCGTCTTCAAGACCTCGGCGACGCTGGCAGGCTCGGCCTGTCCCAGGGCCTCGACGGCGGCCTTGAATCCGCGGTCCATGTTTTCGCCGTGGTCGCCATCCCCGATGGCTCGGTCCAGGTCCACCAGGTAGTCGCGCTGCTCAGCGACGTCCGCCGCCGCCAGCTCGATCCACCGGCGTGCCCACGCTGCATCTAGGCTCATCGTGTTTCTCCTTATCCCGCCTCGTTGCTTACTTCCAGGCGACCGTGTTCACGGGCGCGTCGAAGAGCTCGAGGAGCTCGTCGTCGGCGCGCATGAGGGTCACGGAGACGCCGGGCATCTCCAGACTGGTGACGTAGTTGCCAACCATCTGGCGGGCGATCGCGATGCCGTCCTTCTTCAGCAGAGCGGCAAGCGCGCGGAAGCAGATGTAGAGCTCGGAGATGGGGGTGCCGCCCATGCCGTTAACGAGGGCGACGACGCGCTCGCCCTCGGTCAGGCCGAGGTCACCACGCACGCGCTCGTAGAGTTCGGCGATGAGGGCATCGGCACTCTCCATGGAGCCGCGGCGGTATCCGGGTTCGCCGTGAATACCGATGCCCAGCTCGATCTCATCCTCGCCCAGGTCGAAGGAGGGCTTGCCAGCGTGGGGCACAGTGCAGGGGCCCAGGGCCAGGCCCATCGAGCGAGTCTGGTCGTTGACCTTGGTGGCGATGCGGGCGACTTCCTCCAGGGCGTCGCCGCGCTCGGCAGCCGCGCCCGCAATCTTCTCCACGAAGATGGTACCGGCGACGCCGCGGCGCCCCGCCGTGTAGAGGGAGTCTTCAACGGCCACGTCATCGTTGACGATGACCGTGGAGACCTGAATGTCCTCCATATCGGCCAGCTCGGCCGCAGTCTCGAAGTTGAGGACATCGCCCGTGTAGTTCTTGACGATGTGCAGGACGCCTGCCCCGCGGTCGGCAGCCTTCGTGGCTTCCAGGATCGGGTCGGGGGTCGGCGAGGTGAACACCGCACCGGGCACGGCCGCGTCCAGCATGCCTTCTCCGACGAAGCCGGCGTGCAAGGGTTCGTGTCCGGATCCGCCGCCGGAGACGAGGCCAACCTTGCCCTCGGCCTTAGGAACGGCGCGGGTGACGAAATCGGGCGAGTAGTGAACATCGACGAGGTCGGGGTGGGCCAGGGCGAATCCCTCCAGGGTTTCGCGGACGACGGCGTGAACATCATTGACGAGCTTCTTCATGGTGCCTCCTTGCAAAATGCTCATCTTTTCTTGTAGTCGAGATAATCGTGCCACGTTCCATACAAAAACCCAACTGAGGCGGCCGCCACAGGGCGACCGCCTCAGGGGTGATTCAGTTCATCGCGGAGAGTGGCCCGCGAGCGCCAGCATTTCACCGGCCAGCATCACTGAGCCAAACACTAGGACTCCGCTGCGATCCGCGGGCTGCGCCCCGGCCTCGGCGATTTCGGCTGCACGATCGACCGCGTCGGCCAGTGATTCGCGCACATCTACCCGGTCGGGACCGAAGACCTCTTCCGCGATCTCTGCGAGCCGTGCGACGTCGGCTGCGCGTTCGCCCGGCATCTGCGTGACGACGAGGTGGTCGAGGAAGGGTTCGACCTCGGATAGGACGCCTTCGACGTCTTTGTCTCCCATCGCCGCGTAGACGCCGGCGATGCGCGCGAAGGCGAAGGAGGATTCGATGGCTTCGCGCAGGGTGGCCGCGCCCGCGGGGTTGTGTGCGGCGTCCACGATGATCGTGGGTGAGTGGCGCACGACTTGCATGCGTCCGGGGCTTGATGCGTTCATGAAGCCTTGCTCGACGATGCGTCCATCCAGGCCGCGGCCGCCCATGAAGGCCTCGACGGCGACGAGGGCCGCGGCCGCGTTGTGCGCTTGATACTGGCCGAACAGCGGGACGAAGACGTCTTCGTAGACCGCGGAGGGCGTACGGATGGTGATCATCTGGCCGCCGACGCCCATCTGGCGGTCCATGACCTCGAAGTCGCGGCCTTCGACGCGTGCGATGGCGTCGACGGTGCGGGCCTGCTCGAGGAGGATGTCGAGGACTGCTTCCTGCTGCTTCATGATGACGACAACCTGGCCGGGCTTGATGATGCCGGCCTTTTCGCGCGCGATTTCCTCGATCGTGGAGCCGAGCCACTTCGTGTGGTCCAGGGCGATCGGCGTGATGACGGAGACGCTGGCGTCGATGACGTTCGTGGCGTCCCAGCGCCCGCCCATGCCGACCTCGACGACGGCGGCGTCGACCGGGAAGTCGGCGAAGGCCGCGTACGCCATGATCGTGAAGACCTCGAAGAAGGACAGGCGTGGGCCGCCCTCTTCCTGG
>ERZ1699235.536-NODE-536-length-14677-cov-4.316220_pt1 | contig 14677 bp, 9 predicted proteins | sample MGYA00581546_ERZ1699235 | MGnify/ENA primary metagenome ERZ1699235 (study PRJEB42319, sample SAMD00040334) | human oral metagenome | material: saliva | host: Homo sapiens | study: EMG produced TPA metagenomics assembly of PRJDB4115 data set (Metgenomic analysis of... | reverse complement strand
CGGTGGGTGAGGGCCGCCGAGATGACGCCCCACGCTCGCTTGCCGACTGGACGCAGGCGCCCCGGATCTGGCGTTCCCGCCGAGACCGTGCGCCACATGTGAGTCAGGCCTCGCGCGAACGACAGGACGGCCAGGGCGCTCACCAGCAGGGCGAGTCCCCACATGATGGCGCTCAGCGTCGGATTGGCCACGTTTCCTCCTCAAGATTGCTGCACTCCATTGTGTCATCTCGACCCAGGAGAGACCGATTCTGCCCCGCAAAGCGTGCGCAATTACGCGCTGCGTACGGGCTCCGTCGCGCTCTCGTGTGCCCGCCACAACGTGGATTCATGTCACGAGGAGGGAAAAAGTGTGGGAAAGTGAGAGCGTGCTTCCCGTCTCGCAGCCAGACATGACACTGTCCGACCAGGAAATCTTCGGAGACGATCACCCGCATGATCACTGCGGCGTCTTCGGAGTGTGGGCCCCGGGCGAGGACGTTTCCCGCCTGACCTACTTCTCCCTCTATGCCTTGCAACACCGCGGCCAACAGAGCGCCGGTATTGCGACATCGAATGGCAAGCAGATCCTCGTGTATAAGGATCAGGGCCTCGTGTCGCAGGTGTTCTCCGAGCAGTCCCTGCAGGGCCTGCGCGGCCACATCGCCCTGGGCCACGTCCGCTACGCGACGACCGGCGCGGACGTGTGGCGCAACGCCCAGCCGACGCTCGGCCCCACCCCCACGGGCACGCTCGCCCTGGGCCACAACGGCAACCTCACCAACACGGTCGAGCTGCGCGAGCTCGCTGCCGAGATCGCCGACGACGGCGAGGACTTCGAACGCGGCGCCTCCACCGATACCTCCCTCGTGACCGCGCTGTTGGGCATGGCCGACCGCATCCCCGGGCCGACCCCCTTCATCGCGTCCCCGTCCGTGACGCCTTCGAAGGCCGATGGGGACGAGGCCGCCCCGGCCTCGTCGGTGGACGACCTTGAGCCCGCGCCCCTCGTCGGCGCCGCCCTGAAGGTCCTGCCGCGTATCAAGGGCGCGTTCTCCCTGGTCTTCATGGACGAGCACACGCTGTACGCAGCGCGCGACCCGCACGGCTACCGCCCGCTCGTGCTCGGCCGCCTGGCCTCCGGCTGGGTTGTCGCCTCCGAGACCGCCGCCCTGGACCTGTGTGGCGCGACCTTCGTGCGCGAGGTCGAGCCCGGCGAGCTCATCTCCATCGACGCGTCGGGCGTGCACTCCCGCCGCTTCGCCGTGCGCCGCTCCAACACCTGCGTCTTCGAGTACGTGTACCTGGCCCGCCCCGACACGACGATCGGCGGGCGCCGGATCGTGGCTGCACGCCACGAGATGGGTGCCGCGCTGGCGCGCGAAAACCCCATCGAGGCGGACCTGGTGATCCCCACGCCCGACTCGGGCACGCCCGCCGCGATCGGCTACGCGCAGGAGTCCGGCATCCCCTTCGCCCAGGGCCTCGTGAAGAACGCATACGTGGGCCGCACCTTCATCCAGCCCACGCAGTCCCTGCGCCAGCTGGGCATCCGCCTCAAGCTCAACCCCCTGCGCGAGGTCATCGAAGGCAAGCGCCTGGTCGTCATCGACGACTCGATCGTTCGCGGCAACACGCAGCGCGCGCTCGTCAAGATGCTGCGCGAGGCCGGGGCCGCCGAGGTGCACATCCGCATCTCGTCCCCGCCGGTTGCGTGGCCGTGCTTCTTCGGTATCGATTTCCCGACGCGGGCCGAGCTCATCGCCTCGTCCATGAGCGTCGAGCAGGTCCGCGAACACCTGGGCGCCGACTCCCTGGCCTACCTGTCGATCGACGGGATGGTCGCGGCCACCGGACAGGGCAACTCCCTGTGCCTGGGCTGCTTCACCGGCGAATACCCCGAGACGATCCCCGCCGGGACGCCCGTGCCCGGAACCCCCGAAGCCACCCCCTGCTAACCTCCACGCCCGCGACGCAACCCCTGCGCCGCGGGCGTCGTTCTCAACCCGACCACCCAGACACGGCCTCGTCGAGCGCCATCCGCGAAAGGCACCACCCATGACCGACACCCCCCTGGACTACGCGACCGCTGGCGTCGACACCGCTGCGGGCGACCGCGCCGTCGAACTGATGAAGAGCGCCGTCGCCGCCACCCACGACTCCACCGTCCTGGGCGCGACCGGCGGATTCGCCGGCATGGTCGATGCATCGGCGCTGCTGGGCATGGAGAAGCCGCTGCTCGCGACCTCCACGGACGGCGTGGGCACGAAGATCGCGATCGCGCAGGCCATGGACGTGCACGACACGATCGGCCAGGACCTGGTCGGCATGGTCGTCGACGACATCGTCGTGATCGGCGCGCGCCCGGTCCTCATGACCGACTACATCGCCTGCGGGCACGTCGTCCCCGAGCGCATCGCCTCCATCGTCACCGGCATCGCGCGGGCCTGTGAGGCCACGGGCACGCCCCTCATTGGCGGTGAGACCGCCGAGCACCCCGGCGTCATGGAACCCGACGACTACGACATTGCGGGCGCCGCGACCGGCGTCGTGGACGCCTCCGAGCTGCTGGGCCCCGAGCGAGTCGCCGACGGCGATATCGTCATCGCCATGGCCTCCTCCGGTCTGCACTCCAACGGCTACTCGCTGGTGCGCTCCGTCGTCTCCCGCGTCGGCGCCTCGCTGGAGTCCCACGTGGCCGAGTTCGGCCGCACCCTCGGCGAGGAGCTCCTCGAGCCCACACGCCTGTACACGCGCCTGTGCCTGGACCTGGTCGAGCGCTTCGGCGTTGAGGGGATTCACGCCTACTCGCACGTGACCGGCGGCGGCCTGGCTGCGAACCTGTCGCGCGTCCTGCCTGTCGGCGCGGTGGCGACGGTCGACCGCTCGACGTGGACCGTGCCCGCCGTGTTCGACTGGGTGCGCCGCGGCGGCGACGTCACCTGGGTCGGCATGGAGGACTCCCTGAACCTGGGCGTCGGCATGGTCGCCGTCGTCTCGGCCTCCGTGGCCTCCGAGGTCCTGGCCGCGATCAACGAGGCCGGGGTGGCCGCGTGGGTCCTGGGCTCCGTCACGTCGGCCGACGCCGACGGAACCGTGGCCGGCTTCGGGTCGGTCGCCGACCTGAGCGCGGATTCCTCCGGCGTGCGCCTCATCTCCGGCACGAAGGGCGTCCAGGCGGGCGCCGTGCTGCTGCACGGCGAGTACCGCGTCGGCTGAGCATTGCGTGGCCTGAGCTGAGCTGGGCGGCGCGCCCGTGTTGAGAGCGTTGCCGCGCGAGAGGGTTCGAGGCCTGCGGGCCTCGACCCCTTGTCGTGTGCGCGCATACAGATGCATGTGTGCCTGGCTTTGTCCTGTGTGGGCGTGTAATTTGCTGGGTTCTGGAGGGGGCTGTCGAGAGGCCTCCGTCACCCCGGCATCCCGCACTCGGTACGGAAGCCGCGTTCTGGCTTGTTCCTAAGTGGTGTTACACCATTTAGCTGGGTATTACACCACTTCCCAGGCGGTGTAATGCTCCCTAAGTGGTGTAATGCTCCCTAAGTGGTGCACACCTTATCGAGTATGGGCATAAAACGCGCCTCGGATAATCACGTGTGCGTGCTCAGAAATAGCGTTTCGGGTACGCCAAAGCGGCGGACCGGTTCTCGGTCCGCCGTGTGGCTGAGCCGTTACTTAGTGGAGGAACCACCCGTCCAGAAGGACTCATCGAGCTGCTTCGGATCGATGTCGTCTTCTTCCGCGGGCATCTCGGCGAAGTCGGCGTATTTCGAGTAGAGGTCGTCGTCGATTGCATCGTCCTCTTCGGGCTCGTCCGCCGGCACGTGTGCCAGGTACGAGTCCTCATCCGCCAGCTCGCGCTGAAGTGCGTTTAGGTCGGTGTCGGGGCTGAAATACTTCAGCTTCCGAGCGACTTTCATCTGCTTAGCCTTTTGACGGCCGCGCCCCATGGCGTCGACCCCCTCCGCGTCGTTCGGGTCCGCGTAAAGCGGTTCCCTGGGTGTTCAAAATGTTTCGTGGGACCATCATAGCTAATGACGGGCCTTGACCTCACCTTGGATTGCGTTTTGCGCGCTCAGCGGAGCGGGCGTGGAGGTGAGGAAGCCCGCGAAACCGGGGGAAGCTAACTGGCGTAACCCTCGGCCGGTGTGGCCGGAGTTACGCCGGTTCGCGTCAGTTGGTGCTTACAGAGCCTCGGTCAGGTCGGACTTGAGGGCCTCGAGTGTGCGCGCGGCGGCCTCGTGGGCGGCGCGGCGGGCATCGCGACGCGAGCGACGCGATGAGCGGGTCGCCAGCAGGACGATCACGCCGATAGCACCGACCGCGGACAGGGCGACGATGCCGACCTTCTTGAGGGCCTCGGCGTTGCCCCCGGCGGCGTCCTGCAGCGTCAGCGACGCGGACTCCTTGAGGGACGCGAAACGGGCCGTGGCCTCGTCCTTCGCCTCCTGGGCGAGGGCGGCGGGCTGGACGCGCGCGTACAGCTGGTCGATCGTGGCGGCCAGTTCGGCGCGCTGACGCTCGAGGTCGGCCGCGATCTGGGCCTCCGTGCGCGGCTCGGCGGGGGTGGCCTCGCCGACGGTCACGTTACGAGTATCGAGGTTGGTGCTCACTTGCCCAGTCCCTTCTCGATGGCTTCCTTGGTGGCGGCGACGGACGCGGCCGGATCCGGGCGGTGCTCCTGCGCGCTCTTGAGGGAGCGGGATCCGACCAGGGCGAGGATCAGGACGATCAGCAGGAGGATCGCGACGACGATCAGCGACGCTGCCCACGCGGGGACGACGAGCGTGAGCGCGATCTCGATGGTGTGGAAGATCCATCCCAGCAGGTACAGGGCGAAGACCGCTGCGACCAGGAGGAGGCCGATGCCCTTGCCGCTCTTGGACGCGAAGGCGCGCAGCTTCGCCTTGTTCAGTTCGACCTCGTCGCGGATGATGCTGGAGATCTGGCTGGTGACCGACGCGAAGAGAGCGCCGATGCTGGGACGCGCCTCGCTGGCGGCGGGTGCGGGGGCAGCGGGCGGGTACTGCCCGGGCTGAGGGGTGGGCTGAGTCATGGATGCTCCTGCGCGTACGGGTGAACGAGGCGAGGCCTCGCCTGATACGCCTAGTGTCTCACGAAGAATGGCGGCTCGCAGTGACCGTTACGTTACTCCTGCGGGGCGATCGAGCCGGGCAGGTCGGAGAGGATCTTGCGGGCGCGCACGACCAGGTCGGAGACCTCGGGCTCGGCTAGGGCCGGGTCCTCGGCTTCGACGACGGGGATACCGCGCATCGCGGTCTCCGTGCGGGGCTCGGGCGAGGCCTGGGGGACCTCGGTCGCCTGGGTTGCTTGGGCGGGTGCTGCCTCCACGCGGGTGGTCGCAGCGTCGAGGGCGGCCTCGGCTGCTTCCTCGGGTTCGGGGGCCTGCTGAGCGTCCGAGGTCTGCGCCCCGGCCTCGTCGGCGGTGCCGAGCGGGTGCCACGCGGGGGCCGAGGCGGACCCGGTGGGGGAGATGACCTCGTCGAAGGAAGCGGGCAGGGCCGAGGGGATCGGGCCGAGGAGAGCCTTCGGGTCCTCGGGGTTGGCCTCCAGGGAGGCGGCGATGAGCGCGGCGGAGGGGCCGGGAGCGTCGAGGGTGACGCGGCCGTTCGTCAGCAGGATTGCGCGGTCCGAGGCGGCGGCGACCTCCACGGACGGGGTGGCGATGACGACCGCGCAGCCCGCGTTCGCGAGGGAACGCAGGAGCGGCTCGAGCTCGGTGCGGGCGGCCGGGGGCAGGGAGATGGGGTCTTCGATGAGGAAGACCTCGGCGCCGGACACGATCGCGCGGGCGATGAGGGCCTTGAATCGCTCCCACTCGGAGAGCTCGGAGGGGCGCAGGTCGACGCGCTGGGCGAGGCCCGTGATCTGCAGGGCGCCCACGAGGTTGTCCCAGTCGGCGACGGAGCCCGTCGCGGACAGGGGTGCGAGGATGTTCTGGCGGATCGTCAGGGACTCGTCGAGCGGGGAGTCCGCGCGGATCAGCGCGACCGAGCCGATGCGGCCCGCGAGGCGTGCGGCCAGCGAGCGCGAGGGCGCGGCGACGATGCGGCCGGCCTGCGGCTCCTCGAGGCCCGCGAGGATCAGGAATAGGGCGCGGGCGCGGCGGCCCGTCGGGTCCAGGATCGCGCTCAGCGAGCGGGCGCGGAAGCCCAGATCAATATTGGCGAGGAGGACCGCGCCGGTCACATGGTCCGTGTAGGTGATGCCCAGGCCGGCGACCTGGACGCGGCCGCCGCGGCCCTTCGCGGAGAAGGAACGACGCGAGCGGTACCAGGGGCGCGGCTCGGCGGGCGGCAGGTGGACCGGGGCGGCGACGACGAGGTCGTTGCGGGCGGCGCTGTTGGCGTTCGTTGCCGCGCCGTTGGCTGTGGTGTTGGCGCTGTTGGCCGGCGTGAGCTCCTGGGTGGGCTGCTCGGGCTTGGCCTGCGGGGTCGCGGTCTCGGGCGCGATGTCGCTGACTGTCTCTGCGGCGGTCTCTGCTGCTGTGGTGGCGTCGGTCGTGAGCGCGGCGGGGGCGGCCTCGGCCTCGTCGGTGGTGACGAGGGGTGTGGGGGACACGAGGGTCTCCTGCAGGTCCTGCGCGCCGTCGTCGGCGAGCGTTTCTGCGGGGGTGTCGGCGGTGGGGGCGTCGGCCTCGTGGGTGGCGCCGCTGAGGATCTCCTCGAACGACGAGAGGGCGCTGCGCGGGGCGGGCGCCTCGTCGGAGGTGTGGGCGGGGGTCGAGGCGGCTCGCTCGGCGCCGGTGCGGGCGGCGTCGGCCGTCACGTCGGCCAGCTCCTGGCTGTCCGAGCCATGCAGGTTTTCACGCGGGTCATTCGACATGCCCCCATTGTTTCAGGATCGCGCCCCTCGTGTCGCAGTGGCGCGCGGAAGTGGGTGGGGTGGATGGCTGTGATCTCTTGGAAACTGGTCGCAGCCTGCATCTTCACTTTCGTTACGAGGTGAGATTGAATGGCTATGTGACGGACATGTTAGGACTGGCGGTAGCATCCGTGCGAAGAGTCGTTGAAATTGTTGCCCAGAACCGACTATAGGGTTACACGGGAAGCGTATACTGACCCGGACAAAGGAGTTCTCATGCCAGATACGCACCTGCAGGCCCTGTCGAACGCGCAAACGATCCGCGAATCCAAGGGGCGCAGCATCGTCAGCTTCCCCGACACCTACTGTGTGATCGACACCGAGACCACTGGGCGTAGCCCCCAGTGGGATCACATCATCGAAGTTGCGGCCGTCAAAATCTCGGACGGCCAGGAGGTTGGGCGCTTCAGTTCGCTGATTCAACCGCCGAGCATGCCGGGCGGGACCTTCGTCGATGAGTTTATCGCGGCGCTGACGGGTATTACCGACGAGATGCTCGCGGGTGCTCCATTTGCTCCCGACGTGCTTGGGGAGTTCGCAACCTTCGTTGGGGACGCGCCCGTCGTCGGCCACTACGTCAGCTTCGATATCAATTTCCTCTACGATTCGTTCGACCGCTACCTGGACCGGCCGTTCTCCAACGACTACATTGACACCCTGCGTCTCGCGCGCAAGCTGCACCCGGAGATGTCTCACCACCGGCTGGCAGACCTCGTCGATCTTTTCGGCGTTACCCACAACGACGCGCACCGCGCCATGGGTGACGTCGAGGCAACCGCCGAGTGCTTCGCGTGCCTCAAGGATGAAGCCCTCGAGTGTCACGGCAGCGAAGAGGAGTTTCAGGAGCTCTTCCGCTCGAAGCGTACGAGGCGTCGCTCGGTACCCGAAGGACATGGCTCGGTGCGCGAGGGGTATCGATCAGGCGGCAGCCACAGCGTCAAGGCCGCCGATATTCAGGGCGACGCCCAGAAAATCGACGAGGACAGCCCGATCTTCGGGTGCGCTTGCGTCTTCACGGGCAAGCTCGAGAAATTCACCCGTGCCGAAGCCATGCAGATCGTCGCCGATCTGGGCGGCATCAACCAGGACGGCGTCACCAAGACGACGCGCTATCTGGTCCTCGGCAACAACGACTACTGCAGTGCGATCAAAGACGGAAAGAGCAACAAGCAGAAAAAGGCCGAAAAGTGGGCCCTTAAGGGTTCTGGGATCGAAATCCTTCCGGAGACCGCCTTCTACGACATGCTCGGAGAGGAGCTCCTGAGGGGGCACTAGGGACACCTTGAGCGTATGACTTCGCCCCGACCTCGTCGATACGAGGTCGGGGCTCAGTGCGTCAGATGCGTGCCCTCACGTGGAGGGTGGGGCGGTCAGGCCTGGTGTCGGCGAGCGGCCACCGCCAGCGCGCCCAGCAGGCCCAGCATGCCGGCGCCAGCGAGGACGCCAGCCATGTCGGCACCCGTGCGAGCCAGCTGCTTCGGCGCGGGAGCCGAAGGCGTGGGAGGCGTAGCCGGGGGAGTGGACGAGCTTGGCGTCGAGGGCATCGACGGGGTCGGCGTGGCCGAAGGAGTCGGGGTGGTCGACGGCGTCGGCTCGGGAGTGGGCGTCACCGACGGGGTGGGCGTGGAAGACGGCGTAGGCGTCGGGGTTGTGGTCGGCGTCGGAGACGGGGTCACGGACGGGGTCGGGCTCGGCTCCGGAGTGGGAGTCGTGGAAGGAGTCGGCTCCGGCGTCGGCGTCACCGACGGCGTAGGCGTCGGATTCGCGTCGCCGTTCGCGTCGCCCGAGCCGTCCGAGTGGATGTCCACGCCGCCCGTGTACAACTTTGCGTTGATGAGAGCGTCGTTGTGGAAGGTGACGCCGTTGCGCACGGTTGCCACGTTGTTGATCGTGGCCTCGTACTGCAGGACGTAGGTGCCGTTGTTCGTGAGGCGCGGGAACGTCGCGGTGAACCCGGTGCCGTCGGCGGTGGCCTCCATCGTGAAGGTGCCGTCGCCGATCGACGCGCCGGCCTTGAGGGCGGGTGCCTGCTCGGCCTGGTACTCGGCGTCGTTGTTGTAGTAGTAGAGCTTCTCCGACCCGGGCACCAGCGAGTAGCCGCCGGAGCTCATGTCGAAGGTGTCAACGATCTCGACCGCGGTCGCGCCCTCGGGCAGCTGGGATCCCTTGATGTCGATCTCCCAGATGATCCGCGAGGAGTCGCCTTGCTTGGGCTGGCCCCACTTCTGGGTATTGCGCAGGATGCGCTCGTACGTGCCGGAGATCGAGCCGCCGGGCAGGTCCACGACAATGGCGGTGCCGTTCACCGGGAAGGACACAGTCGACGAGGACGTGGCGTGCACGGCCTTCGTGCGCACGGTGCCGTGGCCGATGATGCTGTGGTGGTCCTTCGCGTACTCGCCGAAGGTGCAGGTCATGGAGACGCCCTCGCCCGCGGGGACGGAGCAGTCGACGACCGGGACCTTGTCGTCGTTGAGCATGCTGAAGTTCAGCGTCGAGCTGCCCGAGTCTGAGACGATCTCAAGCTCCGGCGGAATCTGAATGGTGAACGTGTCGCCGGGCGCGACATCCTTGCCGGTCGTGTCGATGTCGAAGGACATGGTCATGACGTGGATGCCGACGGTGGGCGCGGTGGTTTCCTTGTCCTCGCGCGCCAGCGAGATCTTGCTGACGACGCTGACGGAGGTGGCGTAGGTGGGGGCGATCGCGATGAACGCGGCCAGCAGGCCGGCGACGATCAGCCCGACAGCGAGCGGGAAAAGGCGCCCGATACTGCGGGGGTGCACGTGAGTCTCCATTCGTCATGGATGGGGGACGAGGCCGTGGCGTGCGCGTCGGGTGTCCACCCATCCGCTCTGGTTAGCAAGTAATGGTGCTGATGGGAAGGCTACGCCTGTGCGTAATAGTCTGCGCGTTCAATTTCGTCTATTTGTCCATGTTATGGAGGGTTTGATTTAGTCGTCCAGCAATTCATCAGCCATTAACCCGGATGGAAATGTGAGCATTTGGGCGGCGTTCTAGTTGTTTGGTAATTAATTGACTGGCGTTACTATTCTTTGTCGTCCAGTCAAGCGTATGACGAAGCGCATATGAGCTGCTCCGCTTCTTGGATGTGGTGCAGAGTCTCGCAGTCTCCAGAAATTTCGCATGCAATTCCCGTGAACGTATTTCAAATTTTGTAATCTGATCGTTGGTATTCTGCGGTTTTTGGGGTTGGGTCGATTCGTGCCGTGGGGGAATTGCATGCGAAATTTGTCTGGTCGCGCGTGTGGAGCTGTCACATGGACGTTCTGAAAAGCGGCCCTCGCCCCAAGCAAAACGCAGGTAAGCGACCCACCAGGCAAAACGCATGGGCAAAACAAAAACCCCGAAGCGAATGCTTCGGGGACTTGCTGGTGGCTCCGACCGGCGTCGATCCGGTGACCTTTCGATTTTCAGTCGAACGCTCTACCAACTGAGCTACAGAGCCAAGACCTGAACCAAAAGGTCTGGTCGGCGACCCCGACGGGACTTGAACCCGCGACCTCCGCCGTGACAGGGCGGCGCGCTAACCAACTGCGCTACGGGGCCTTACAACAGGCAAGACCTATTGAATTGTTCCAATCACGATTGCGACCGGTGGTACCCCCAACGGGATTCGAACCCGTGTCGCCGCCGTGAAAGGGCGGTGTCCTAGGCCGCTAGACGATGGGGGCCTGTTTGGCCGTCGAACTGGCGTCCGAAGACGGGAGATAGTTTAGGCAGAACGCGAGCGGAACGTCAAAACGAAATCCAGTGACAGCTGACACATTACCGAAAAACGTTGCAATTGTGCGGAATTCCCAGGAATTCATCAGCTCCCCGACCTAGGCTTGATGCATGACTATGACACCAGCACTCGGTGCCCTTGCCCAGGCCTCGGACGCCCTCACGCGGGCGATCACCGACCCACAGTCCGGGGCGGAGGCTGCCGTGGCCACGACCATTGACCTCACCCTCCTGATCCTGGGCCCGATCGTCGGCGCCTTCGTGGGTGTTGTCCTCTCGGTCCTCCTCTCCGCCCTGGCACGTAAGGCGCTCTCGAAGGCGGCCACGGCCTCGTCGATCCTGGCACGCGTGCGCCGCCCGGGGCACTTCACCTTCGCGGCCTGGGGAGCGTGGGCGGGACTCGGCATCGCGCTGATTAACCCCCACCTGTCCGAATGGAACGGAACGTCGATCACGACGTTCCTCATGCACGTGCTGCTCATCGTCGCCCTCGCCTGCCTGACCTGGATGGCCTACGCCGCCGCGTGGGTCTTCGAGGACGCCGCCAAGGCGCGCCAGGATTCTGACCAGGGACGCTCGCGCCGCTTCGAGACCCAGGCTCAAGTGCTGCGCCGCCTCACCCAGTCGATCGTCGTCGTTGTGGGCATCGTCGCGATCATCGGTACCTTCGAAGTCGCCCGCCAGGCCATGACCACCGTCCTTGCCTCCGCCGGTGTCATCTCGGTGATCTTCGGTCTCGCTGCCCAGCAGACCCTCGGCAACGTCTTCGCCGGCCTGCAGCTCGCCTTCACCGACGCGATCCGCGTGGGCGACGTCGTCGTCGCCGGCGACAAGCATGAGACGGGTTCCGTCGAGGAAATCACGCTCTCCTACGTGGTCGTGCGCATCTGGGACGAGCGCCGCCTCATCATTCCGTGCCGTTACTTCACGCAGACGCCCTTCGAGAACTGGACGCGTCGCGCCGCCGCCCAGCTCGGCACTGTTGAGCTCAAGCTTGACTGGTCCGCGCCCATGACCCTCATCCGCACCAAGGTTGAGCAGCTCCTGACTTCCACGGACCTGTGGGACGGGCGCACGTGGGGCGTGCAGATCACCGACTCGGACGAGTACACGGTGACCGTGCGCGTCCTGGTCTCCGCGAAGAACTCCGGGCACCTGTCCGACCTGCGCGCGTTCCTGCGCGAACAGCTCATCTCGTGGATCGTAACGGAAGAGCCGTGGGCGCGCCCGGCCCAGCACATCGAGCCTCGCGAGATCGTCACGGTCAACAAGGACATGAGCCGCGAACGCATCGCGCGCCTGGCCGCTGAGCTTGCGGGGATCTCTGGCACGAACGAGGCCGTGGCTGCCACGGGCACGTCTGCTTCCCACAGGGGTACGACTGCGTCGGCCGGTGAGCAGTCCGGCGCCGCGACGGGTGGCGCTGCCTCCGCGATCTCCGCGTCCGGCTCCGCGCCCGCCGCCCCCAAGGACCCCGCCCACGCCGCGCGCATGGTCGCCGCCCGCCGCAAGGCCAAGCACGCCCGCCGCCGCGCCATGGCCGACCGCCAGCGCGAGCTTGCCGAGGGCGGCCCCAGCGTCTCCCGCGACGAAACCCAGGTGATCTCCAAGAGCGCTCTGCGCAAGATCATCGAGGCCGCCGGCAACGCGAACCCGCAGCTCACCCAGACCCTCACCGCGACCTCCATCGGCCGAGGCGAGCGCTTCTTCTCCGGCTCCGCCGAGGCCGAGGAACGCGCCGCCGCCCTCGAGGGTCCGGGTGAAGAGGTCTATGCCGAGCGCGAGGCCGAGGCCCGCCGCGCTCAGGAGCGCCGCGAGGCCCACAAGCGCCGTGAAGCCGAGGCCCTGGACCCCGAGGCCACTCTCGCTCTGGCGGCCGTCGGCGTTGAGCCGGTCGTTGCTGATAACGAGGCGCCCGAAGGCGAGTCGCCCGAGGTGGCTCAGGATGTGGCCCCCGATTCTGCCGCAGCCGATTCTGCCGAGGCTGCGAGTGCCGACGCCGAGCGCGAGGCCGAGGCGACCGTGAAGGACGCCGCGGCTGACTCTGTCGATGCGACCGAAGATGCCGCTGCGGCCACTGACGAGAATGCCGAAACCGAGCCTGAAGCTGCCGATTCCCAGGCCGATGAGCAGTCTGCCGATGCCGCTTCCGCTGAGGGGAATGCCGCCGATGTTCAGCCTGCCCCCGCGCAGGGCGAGGCTCCCGCCGACGCGGCAATCGACGCTGGCGCATCCGCCGATTCCGGCGACTTGCGCGCCGCCGAATCACAGGAGGACAGCGCTCCCGCCGAGGACGCTGAGCCTGAGGGCGCGCCCGCCCCCGACGCGCCCGAGGAGACGGGCGGCGAGGAGGAGGCCCAGGCCTCGTCGGACGTCGAAGCGTCCCCGGACGAGCAGGAAACCACGCCGATCCCTGCGCGTGAAACATCCGTGAAACATCCTGTGCAGGTGCCCCCGCCCGTGCGCACCGGCCGACCCGTCATGACCGACACGGTCCAGGCGATCGCGCCGGCGCTCGTGCCGCCGCCCGCGCCGACCCCCGCCGAGATGGCAGCTTCGCGCCCATCCGAAGAAACGCCGGACGAGCCCGCCGTTCACCCCGGCTGGTACGCGGTCGCGGAGGAGGCGCGCCTCGACGCGGAAACACGCCCCACTCCCACGGTGCAGCCCGCGCGCGTGTCGATCATGGACTTCTTCCCGGCCGTCGCCCCCACCGGCGCCGAGGCCGACATGCTGCGCGCCGTCACCGGCCAGATCCCGGTCGTCGAGCCCCGGGAGCCCAAGCCCGAGGACGCCGAGTCTGCGGTGGCCGACAAGGCCGCGATTGACGAGTCCGTGACTGATGAGGCCGTGGCACCCGAGAGTGCGCCCGCGGAGGACTTGGCCCCCGAGGTCGAGGCTCCCGAGGTCGAGGCTGCGCAGAAGGACGCCGCCGACGCCGAGGCGACCGTCGTCATGGATCCCGTGGAGGCCGAAGAGGCCGGCGCGCTCGACTCCGACGCCACGCAGGTCCTGCCCGCCGTTGACGAGCCCGTGGACGAGACCCTCGTGATGCCCGCTGCGGCCATTGCCGAGCCGGCTTCTGAGGCCGCGAAGGCTGAGGATGCCTCGACAGAGGGCGTTGCGGCGGAAGAGGAAGCCACGGCGAAGAAGGAGACCGCCAAGAAGGCGGCCTCCACCAAGGCTGGCGCGAAGAAGGCTCCCGCCAAGAAGGCATCGACTGCGAAGAAGGGCTCCAAAAAGTCCTCCGCCGCGGCCACAAAAACCGTGAAGGACGGTGCCGCTGCTGATAAGGCAGCCGACGCGACCCCTGAAAAGGACGCGAAGGCTCCCGCCAAGAAGGCCACCGCGAAGAAGCCCGCCGCCAAGAAGGGTGCCGCCAAGAAGGAGGCTCCCAAGAAGGCAGCGGCAAAGAAGACCTCCAACGCAGGGCCCGCCACCAATGAGTGATGGGGACAGGTGAACGGGCCACGGCCTCGTCACTGAGGCCAGCGCGAGGAAAACGGACCGCCCGCGCCCACGCACATACGTGCACGGGCGCGGGCGGTCCGCGACAATAGAGACATGACCGCTCCCGATCCCACCGCCCACAGCGAGATGCCCGGCCCGCAGCGGTGACCGCGGACTGAGCCCCCTCCTCGTCCATGGAACCGCACGAGGAAAGCGGCCGCACGCGTGCGAGGGCGCGGGCGGCGCGGGACAATAGATCCATGAACGCAACTGATCCCGCTGCCCGCACCGACGCCGAGTGGAAGAAGCTCCTGAGCCCCATGCGCTACCACGTGCTGCGCGAGGCCGGCACCGAGCGCCCCTTCACCGGTGAGCTCCTCGACGAGACGCGCGTCGGCACCTACTCGTGCGCGGCCTGCGGATCCAAGCTCTTTGACTCCGACGCGAAATTCGACTCCTCCTGCGGGTGGCCCTCCTTCTTCCAGGCCCACGAGGGCGCGACCGTCGAGAACGTCGACACCAGCCACGGCATGATCCGCACCGAGGTGCGCTGCGCGACGTGCGGCTCCCACCTCGGCCACGTCTTCCCCGACGCGCCCGACCAGCCCACCGGCATGCGC
>ERZ1699235.528-NODE-528-length-14787-cov-2.806548_pt1 | contig 14787 bp, 15 predicted proteins | sample MGYA00581546_ERZ1699235 | MGnify/ENA primary metagenome ERZ1699235 (study PRJEB42319, sample SAMD00040334) | human oral metagenome | material: saliva | host: Homo sapiens | study: EMG produced TPA metagenomics assembly of PRJDB4115 data set (Metgenomic analysis of... | reverse complement strand
CTTGAAATGTCTACTCCACAAATCCTCGTTTATACTTGATATGACTGGCGATATTGCTATCTACATCTTTCCTATCCCAAATTTGGAGTTCCCATGGGTAGTAAAAATTACTTTTATTTTTAAAATAGATATGAATACCGACATAGCCATCTTTATCACGTAAATACCAGTTTTTTAGTCCGTAATTCTCTTGCCAATCATCTAATTTCTCCATGACTTGAGCTATCTCTTTGGAGCTTAAAATCATACGAGCACCAAAAATATCATTAAGAATGGAATTCACAGGATAGCCCTCTTGACGCTCTGAAAAACGTGTAATTTTATCTAAAATAGACTCAGAAGTTTTGACACGATAAACATAGGCAATATCTTGGACATCCGCTTTCATCAGATAGTCATTAATTGACTCATGTAAATTCAGACGGTAGGACAAAATCGCTTTAGTCGGAACTTTTGAAAAGGTATGCTTGAGATTGATTTTTTCCACCTTACCCGTTTCAAAATAATCTTTAGAATATTCTCGATGAATACGATTAATCTCTGTAATGAGGCGTTCCACTTTTTCAATCATGAGTCTTCTCCTCTCGCTTTTTCCTTTTTCTAGTTATTCCCAAACTTCTTCACTCTCTCCTCAGCATACTCAATCATCTTATCAGCCACTTCTTTATCATAGTCAAAGCCCAGCTTTTGAGCAAGTCCTTGAGCTTCTTGGTGGAAAAGTTCCATCGTAGCAAACAAAGACTGAATGATTTTATCTAAACTTGCGAAATCAAGTAGGCTTGAGAATTCTTTCTCTTTCTCAGCAGGCAAATACTGAAAGAGGTACTTGTAGTTTTTGCCAACATCGACCATTCCCTTATCTGCTGCCACCTGCCAAGCTAAAAGTTTGAGCAATTCTTGTTGGCAGATTCCATAGAGATGATCCGTCGCATAGATGACTTGATTACGACAAATGCCTTTGACTACATAGGCAGACACCCACCAAAATTCATTGCAGACTTTTTCAAAATCTATCTCACTAGCTGGACTTATCCAGTAACGCTCTATATTTGAGGAATAGGGTTCAAATAAATGCTCTGAATCTTCTAAAACAGTGAATCCGACCTCACTGTCTATCCACTCTTGAATGTAGTCTTTGGGGCAAAGGGTCAAATCAATGCGATTGCTATCTTCAAAGAGCATAAGATATAGACGACGATGATCAAGAGCAACCTCTTGCTCAATAATGCGTTTGCCAAACTGCTCCAACCAAGAAAGGTCTTTCGTCAGATTATCTAAATCATCCACGACATAAACCACGTCATAGTCTTGAAATTCATCTTTTAGGGCCTTTGGGTTTGCCCGTGAACCAGACAGGGCAACAGCTTCTACTTGTATAGTTTTGGCAGTTTGTAAAATCAGATTTAGCATTTCTGTTTCAGATCTCATGTTGATACCCATTCATTAAAAAGTAACTTAAAACACTGTCGCTTCTTCCAGCGTAAACTTGACATTATCTTCAATCCACTTACGACGTGGTTCGACCTTGTCACCCATGAGGACATTGACACGACGTTCGGCGCGAGCTAGGTCTTCGATCGTAACACGAATGAGGGTACGAGTTTCTGGGTTCATGGTTGTTTCCCAGAGCTGATCCGCATTCATCTCACCCAGACCTTTGTAGCGTTGGAGGGTAGCACCTTTACCGAACTGCTTGCGGAGTTCTTCTAACTCACCATCCGTCCAAGCATAGGCCACTTCTTCTTTCTTACCTTTTCCTTTGGACATCTTGTAAAGAGGTGGAAGGGCAATATAGACATGTCCAGCTTCGACTAACGGACGCATATAGCGGTAAAAGAAGGTTAAAAGAAGAGTTTGGATATGAGCGCCGTCGGTATCCGCATCGGTCATGATAATGATCTTGTCATAGTTGGCATCTTCAAGGGAGAAGTCTGCTCCTACACCAGCACCAATAGTATAAATCATGGTATTGATTTCTTCATTTTTGAGAATATCCGCCATCTTGGCCTTGGCTGTATTGATCACCTTACCGCGAAGAGGTAGGATAGCCTGAAATTTACGGTCACGACCTTGTTTGGCAGAGCCACCGGCAGAATCACCCTCGACCAGGTAGAGTTCATTCTTTGCTGGATTTTTAGACTGGGCTGGGGTCAATTTCCCAGACAACAAGCCCTTGTCCTTTTTATTTTTCTTTCCATTACGGCTTTCATCACGCGCTTTACGTGCTGCTTCACGGGCATCACGGGCCTTGATAGCCTTACGTATAAGGTTAGAAGCCAACTCTCCATTTTCCATGAGGAAGAAAGTCAGTTTTTCAGCAACAATGCTATCAACGATTGGACGAGCTAGCGGGCTTCCAAGTTTGTCCTTGGTCTGACCTTCAAACTGGAGGTGTTCTTCAGGAACCAAGATAGAAAGAACAGCTGCTAACCCTTCACGGTAGTCTGAACCTTCAAGGTTTTTATCTTTTTCCTTGAGGAGACCTGTCTTACGCGCATAGTCATTCATAACCTTGGTAATGGCAGACTTGAGTCCTGTTTCATGCGTTCCACCGTCCTTGGTGCGAACGTTATTGACAAAGGACAAGATATTATCTGAAAATCCATCATTGTACTGAAGAGCTACTTCCACTTGGAATCCATTATCTTCGCCTTCAAAGTAAAGGACTGGCGTCAGGGTTTCCTTGTCTTCATTGAGGTAAGAAACAAAGTCCTGTACCCCGTTCTCATAATGGAATTCGATTGCTTCATCTGTTCGTTTGTCCGTTAAAGACAAGGTAACATTTTTCAGGAGGAAGGCTGACTCATTGAGACGCTCTGAAATGGTATTGTACTTGAAGTCTGTCGTAGAAAAGATACTGGCATCTGGCATGAAGGTCACTTTGGTACCTGTCTTAGACTTAGGTGCAGTTCCAACCTTTTCTAAAGTGGTAACTGGCTTGCCTCCATTTTCAAAACGTTGTCTATAAACTGCTCCATCACGAGTAATTTCTACCTCTAACCAACTAGAGAGGGCATTGACGACAGAAGATCCAACCCCGTGGAGACCTCCTGATGTCTTATAACCACCCTGACCGAATTTTCCTCCGGCGTGAAGGATGGTAAAGATAACCTCAACCGTTGGAATTCCCATAGCGTGCATTCCAGTCGGCATTCCACGTCCGTGGTCTTGAACCATTAAACTTCCGTCTTTATTAATAGTCACATCGATCCGGTCACCAAATCCAGACAAGGCCTCATCGACAGCATTATCGACGATTTCCCAGACAAGGTGGTGGAGACCAGCACCGTCGGTCGATCCGATATACATCCCTGGACGTTTACGGACCGCATCCAACCCTTCTAGCACCTGAATGGCATCATCATTATAATTGTTAATATTGATTTCCTTTTTTGACACAAGGAACCTCCTATTTGTTCATCTTTTCTATTTTACAGGTTTTCTAAGGATTTTGCAAAGTTTTTCTAGTTAAAAAGCCTATTCCCAAGTCTTTTTAGCAAAAACATCAACCATCTCTATCAAAAAAAGAAACCAAGATAAAAATCTTAGTTTTCTTTTCCTTTAATTTGATTTGTGGTCACATCTTCACCAAACCATTTCTTGCTTATTTCTTGGAATTTACCTTCTTGATAGAGTTCCACAAAAGCTTTATTCAAATTTGCTAACAAGGTCTTATCAGCTGGTCTCACACCAACTGCAAAAGACTCACTCTCAAAACCAGCAGGAAAAATCTCATACTGGTCTAAAATTCCTTCAGTTTCAAGATAATAATTGGCGTAAACACGGTCAATTAAAAGAGCATCAATCCGATCATTTTGCAAATCAATCAAGGCTTCGTTAAAACTCTGATATTGGTTGGCTTTTTGATCTTTTACAATGTTTTTCAAGAGTTCTGGTTGGGCTTCGAAATCTATATAACCAGAAGATCCTGCCTGGGCACCCAAAACCTTGCCTGTCATATCAGACACTGATTGTATATTCTGAGATTTCTTAGAGACTAGAACCTGCTGATTTTCCATGTAAGGAATGGTAAAAGCAACCTTCTCACGGCGTTCATCAGTCGCTGAATATCCATTCCAGATAGCATCAATGGTGCCGTTTTGAAGTTCGGTTTCCTTCATGTCCCAATCAATGGGTTGAAACTGTACCTTGAAACCAAGTTTCTCAGAAACAGCCTGTGCTAAATCAATGTCAAATCCAGCATATTGCCCATTCTTTTCTTCAAAGCCCATGGGAACAAAGGTATTGTCAAACCCGATGGTAATGGTACCCTGTTCTTGGTATTTGTCCCAATTATCGACTTTGGGATCACTAGCTTTTTGTGTGCATCCTACCAGGAAAAAAGCCAGAAAGAATACCAAAACAAGGCTGATTTTCTTTCGATTCATAGATACCTCCTACTTAGGCTCTACTTTGAGAATCTGGTCAGCAATATTCTCTGCAAACTGGAGATCGTGAGTCACGACAATCTGAGTCATGCCTAATTCTCGATTTTGTAGAATCAGTTTTTCAACCTCAAGACGCAACTCAGGGTCAAGGGCTGAAGTTGGTTCGTCATAACCAATCACTTCAGGATCTATCATCATAGCGCGTGCTAAGGCAACCCGTTGCTTTTGACCACCAGATAATGAGTATGGATAAGCACCTGCGTGAGCTTCGAGCCCCAGACGAGGGAGTAAGTCGGTTGCCTTCTTCTTGGCATCCGCTTCAGACATCCCCATAGTTTTGATGGGTGACAAAATCAAGTTCTCCATAACGGATAAGTGAGGAAAAAGCTGAAAATCTTGAAACACAAAACCTAACAAGTGACGCTTTTCAAGTTCATCCAAAGGTAGGGATTCTCCATTATAAAAAATCTCACCTGAATCAATGGTTTCAAGTCCAGCCAACATTCTAAGCAAGGTTGTCTTCCCACCACCAGAAGGTCCAACAATAGCCAAAATCTGCTTTTCAGGAATTGTTAAACTGAAATTGGATAAAATTTCTTTTTTTCCAAATTTTTTGCTGATATTTCTTAACTCTAACATGGATAACCTCCTATCTATAGTAGCTAAACTTTTTCTCAAGTTTCTTAGCTATAATCGTAACAATACCAATCATGAGAAGATAGATAGCTCCTGCTAGAAACATTGGAATCAAGCTCGCATCACGATTGGCTGCAGTACGACTAGCTAGGATTAAATCTGAAATACCGAGTGCATAGACCAAAGAAGTATCTTTAACCAAACTCATAACCTCGTTAAATACACTTGGTAAAACAATCTTGGTGACCTGAGGCAAGATAATATAGCGGACGGTATCGATAGGTTTGAATTTCAAAACCTTAGCTGCTTCATATTGTCCCTGAGGAATGGTTGCAATCCCTCCACGGAATATTTCTGCAAAGTAGGCTGCATAATTAAGCGTGAAGGCAATAATCGCTGCTGGCACCCGATCAAGTCGAATTCCTATACTTGGAAGGACATAATAAATAAAAATCAACTGCAAGAGCAAGGGTGTACCACGCATCACCCAGATATAAACATCAATCATGTAATGGAGGGGTTTCCAATGGACCTGTAAGCAAAAGGCAACCAAAATGCCTAAAGGGATTGAAAAGAGTAAGACCAGTGCAAAAACTTGTAAAGTCATTGTCGCACCGCTCAATAAACTTGGTAATATCTCAAATAAGTAAGACATATTCCACCTCCTAAAAATAATTGTTCCTATTATAGCATAAATAAACACAAAATCAAGGATTTTCAGAAATTTCCATGAATTTTTAAAACTTTATACTTGATTCCCGAATAATCATACTATTTATTTAAAAATTTTTCTACTTACAAAAATATCAGATGTCACAAGTGGTGAAAAGATTCAGTTTCGTTTCTCTCCTATTTCATGGTATAATAGAAACATGATGACAATAGTATTATTAATTTTAGCTTATTTATTAGGTTCAATTCCTTCAGGACTGTGGATTGGACAAATATTCTTTAACATCAATCTAAGAGAACATGGATCTGGTAATACTGGGACGACCAATACCTTCCGAATCCTAGGCAAGAAAGCTGGAATGGCAACCTTTGTAATTGATTTCTTTAAAGGTACTCTAGCCACTCTACTTCCACTAATCTTCCATGTGCAGGGAGTTTCACCAATCGTCTTTGGGCTTTTAGCAGTCATTGGCCACACCTTCCCTATCTTTGCCAAATTTAAGGGTGGTAAGGCTGTTGCAACCAGTGCTGGAGTTATTTTTGGTTTTGCTCCTCTCTTTTGCCTTTACCTTGCAGTCATTTTCTTTGGAATCCTTTATCTGGGAAGTATGATTTCCCTCTCTAGTATTTCAGCTGCGATTGCTGCGATTATTGGCGTCCTTCTGTTTCCTCTCTTTGGATTTATTTTAACTAGTTATGACCTACTTTTCACTTTAATTATTATCAGTCTTGCTAGTCTGGTGATTGTTCGACACAAGGACAATATCAAACGTATCCAAAATAAAACAGAAAATCTCATTCCTTGGGGACTTAACCTAACCCACCAAGAACCAAAAAAATAAAACGTCAGTTGAAACTGACGTTTTTTTTATGTTATTTAGACTTGATATAGTTGATACCATCTGCCTTCGGCGCAACAGCTTTACCAAAGAAGGCTGCTAGGACGACAATGGTCAAGAGATATGGTGCAATTTGCAAGTAAACGGCTGGAACTCCTTGCAAGAAAGGAAGTTGAGAACCGATAACTGCCAAACTTTGTGATAGTCCAAAGAAGAGACTTGAAAGCATAGCACCAACAGGATTCCATTTACCAAAGATCATGGCTGCAAGAGCGATAAATCCAGGTCCTACGATAGTTGTAACTGAGAAGTTGACGGAGATTGACTGAGCGTAAATAGCTCCACCGATTCCTCCAAGGAAGCCTGAAATCACAACTCCAAGATATCTCATCTTGTAGACATTGATACCCAAAGTATCTGCTGCTTGTGGGTGTTCACCAACTGAACGAAGGCGAAGTCCAAAGCGAGTCTTAAAGAGGATAAACCAAGCTAGGAATGAGAAAGCAATTGCTAGATAACCTAGTAGACTAGTTGACTTGAAGAAGATATCTCCGATAACAGGGATATTAGCTAATACCGGGAAGTCAAAACGACCAAAAGTTTGCGTTAAGTTATCCGTTTGTCCCTTATTATAAAGCACCTTCACCAAGAAAACTGCCAAGGCTGGCGCCATCAAGTTAAGTACAGTACCACTGACAACATGGTCTGCACGGAAATGAATTGTAGCTACTGCGTGAATGAGCGAGAAGATAGCTCCGACTAATCCACCAACTAGAAGAGCTAACCAAGGAGTTAATGCTCCCAAATCTTGAGCAAATTCAAGGTTAAAAACAACTCCAGAAAAGGCACCCATGACCATGATTCCTTCAAGACCAACGTTAACAACTCCACCACGTTCAGAGAAAACTCCTCCGATACTTGTGAAAATAAGTGGTGCTGCATAAATCAACATTGAAGAAACCATAAGGGTTAACATTGTTGTAATCGACATCCTTATTTACCTCCTTTAAGTTGTTTTCTTGGTTTGACAAAGCGTTCGATGATGTAGTGAACGCTGACAAAGAAGATAATTGAGGCTGTAACGATACTTACAAGCTCAGATGGTACTTGTGCAGCATTCATACCAGGGGCTCCAACTTGAAGAACACTGAAAAGGAAGGCTGCAAATAGAATTCCAACTGGTGAGTTTGAAGCAAGTAGGCTTACTGCCATACCGTTAAATCCGATTGCCAATGATGAACCTTGAACATAAACGTTTTGGAAGGTACCAAGTCCTTCTACTGCGCCACCAAGTCCTGCAAGGGCACCAGAAATAATCATTGATAGAATAATGGTGCGTTTCGCTGAAATACCTGCGTATTCAGAAGCATTTGGATTGAGACCAACTGCACGGATTTCAAAACCAAGAGTTGTTTTCTTGAGCAAGAACCAGATAACTGCAACTGCTATGATAGCAAAGAAAATCCCTATGTTCATACGAGAGTTTCCTGTTAACTCAGCAAGCCAAGGTGTTTGATATGTTGCATTTGCACTTACTCGAATGGATGAGTCAGTACTTTGCATGATTTCTTTAGGGAAGTGGTGGATAAAGGCATTTCCCACATAAAGAACAATGTAGTTCATCATGATGGTTACAATAACTTCAGATGTCCCAAGGTAGGCTCTTAAAATACCAGGAATAGCACCAACGATCCCTCCTGCAACTAAGGCAATTACAATCGTCGCAAGAATCATCAATGGTCGTGGCAAATCTGGGAAAGAGAGAGCGAACCAGCCACTCATAACCCAACCTGCGAGAGCTTGTCCTGGAAGACCAACGTTAAAGAAACCAGCACGACTTGCAACTGCAAATCCAAGGGCAATCAGAATTAAAGGTCCCATAGCACGGAAGATTTCACCGATTCCACGAACACTTCCAAATGCAGTGTAGAATAATTCTTCATAGCCCCAGATAGCATCGTAGCCAAAAATCCACATGACGATGGCTCCGAGTAGAATTCCTAAAATAACAGAAATCAAAGGAACCGAAATTTGTTGTAATTTTTTAGACATCACTCTTCTCCTTTTCCAATTCACCACCAGCCATCAAGACACCAAGCTCTTGCTTGTTGGTTGTTTCTGGCGTTACAATCCCTTGAATCTTACCATCGTGGATAACGGCAATTCTATCTGAAACATTTAATATCTCATCTAGTTCAAAGCTGACTACAAGGACAGCTTTTCCATTATCACGTTCTTGAATCAAGCGTTTGTGAATGTACTCAATGGCACCGACGTCCAAACCACGAGTTGGTTGGCTGACGATGAGGAGATCAGGATTTCGATCAACTTCACGAGCGATGATTGCTTTTTGTTGATTTCCTCCAGAAAGAGCTGAGGCTGGAACAATCTCACTAGCAGCACGCACATCGAATTCTTGCATTAACTGTTTAGCGTACCCGATGATATTGGTGTAATTTAAGATTCCCTTCTTGCTAAGAGGTTCCTTATAGTAGGTTTGAAGAGCGATATTTTCAGAAATCATCATTTCTAAAACTAAACCATCACGGTGACGGTCTTCAGGAACGTGGCCCACACTCATTTCTGTAATTTGGCGAGGGTGTAAACCTACGATAGACTGGCCTTTCAACTCCACACTACCAGACTCAATCTTACGAAGACCAGTGATAGCTTGGATTAATTCAGATTGACCATTTCCATCAATACCGGCAATTCCGACAATCTCACCAGCTCGAACATCGAGTGAGAGATTTTTAACTGCAGGAACACCACGGTTTTCGTTTACTACTAGGTCTTTAATAGACAGAATAACTTCTTTAGGTTGAGCTTCCTGTTTCTCAGTTTTAAAGGAAACAGAACGTCCTACCATCATCTCAGCTAAGTCAGCATTAGTCGCACCAGCAATCTCAACTGTTTCAATAGATTTACCACGACGGATAACTGTAACACGGTCAGATACAGCACGAATCTCATCCAACTTATGGGTAATCAAGATAATTGATTTACCTTCTTTAACCAAGTTCTTCATGATAGCCATCAATTCATCAATTTCTGATGGCGTTAAAACGGCAGTTGGTTCGTCAAAGATAAGAATATCTGCTCCACGATAAAGTGTCTTCAAGATTTCAACACGTTGTTGAGCCCCGACAGAGATGTCTGCAACTTTGGCAGAAGGATCCACAGCAAGGCCATAACGTTCAGACAACTCATTGATTTCACGAGTTGCACGAGCAATATCTAGGACACCATTTTTGGTTAATTCGCTTCCTAAAATGATATTTTCAGCAACAGTGAAAGCTTCTACCAACATAAAGTGCTGGTGAACCATTCCAATTCCTAGGCTAGCTGCTTTTGACGGAGAGTCTAGTTTTACAACTTGACCGTTAACCACAATTTCACCACTAGTTGGTTCAAGAAGCCCTGCTAGCATGTTCATAAGAGTGGACTTACCAGCTCCATTTTCTCCTAAAAGTGCATGAATTTCACCTTTACGAAGTTCAAGGTTAATCTTGTCGTTAGCGACAAATTCACCAAAAACCTTGGTAATTTCACGCATCTCAATGACATTTTCGTGTGCCATGTGCTCTTCCTTTCAGAGTTTTATTTTGTTTCAATAAAACCTGCTAAAGAAATTTAACAAGCTCTATTGAGACAAAACCATTTGTCTCAATTCTTAAAGAAGCGGCCCCAGGCCGCTTCCTAAGAAATGACTTCCTTCAATTATTTTTCAGGAACTTTGATGCTACCATCAAGGATTTTAGCTTTTGCATCTTCAACAGCTTTTTTACCTTCTTCAGAAAGGTTAGTTACTGCCAAGTCAACACCTTTATCCTTCAATGAGTAAACGATAACTTGACCACCAGGAAATTCACCTTTTTCAGCTTTGTTGGCAAGGTCTTTTACAGCTGTACCAACTTGTTTCAAAGTAGAAGCAAGTACGAAGTTTGATTCTTTACCATCTTTAGAAGTGTATTTACCTTCTTCTGCTTGGTCACGGTCTACACCGATAACCCAAACTTTTTCGTCTTCATTTTTGCTTTCATTCAAAGATTTAGCTTCTGAGAAGACACCTGCACCAGTACCACCAGCTACTTGGTAAACTACGTCTGCACCAGCTGCGTATTGAGCAGCAGCGATAGTTTTACCTTTAGCAGCATCACCAAATGATCCAGCATAGTCTACTTGAACCTTGATTGATGAGTCAACAGAGGCAACACCTGCTTTGAAACCAGCTTCAAAACGTGAGATAACTTCAGATTCCATACCACCTACAAAACCAACTTGTTTAGTTTTTGTAGTTTTAGCTGCAGCCACACCTGCAAGGTAAGCTGCTTCGTTATCAGCAAAAGTAGCACTTACAACATTCTTTTGATCTTTAATCACATCGTCAATCAAAACATAGTTTAAGTCTGTATGTTCTTTTGCAGCATCTGCAACTGCATTTTTAAGTGCAAAACCAATTCCATAGATCAAGTTGTAGTTTCCAGCTGCTTGTTGCAAGTTGTTTGCGTAGTCAGCTTCACTTGTTGATTGGAAGTAAGTGTAACCTTTATCTTTTTCAAGGTTGTGTTCTTTACCCCAAGCTTGAAGACCTTCCCAAGCTGATTGGTTGAATGATTTGTCATCAACACCACCAGTATCTGTAACGATAGCTGCTTTAGTCTTCACATCAGAAGAAGATGAAGCTGCGTTACGAGAAGAGCGATTACCACATGCAGCAAGTCCAAATGCTGCTACTGCAACTAGACCAAGGCCTAGCCATTGTTTCTTGTTCATTACTGAACCTCCTAAATAAGATGCGCAACAAAGTTGCAAGTATGGATTGATTGGCCACAAGGACCCTTGCCACTCAGAGAGTGACACAGACTATTGCAAGTCTGTAAAAGAATATGGAAGTAATTCCCCGACCGTCATCTCGACCGTCGTTTTATCTTTGGCGACTAGAGTCACCTTTAGATCTGGTTTAAAAAATTCGACCATAACTTGGCGACAAGCACCGCAAGGCGAAATTGGTTTTTCAGTTTGACCATAGACAATCAATTCTGAAAAGTCTCGTTGTCCTTCAGAGACCGCCTTAAAGATTGCAGTTCTTTCGCCACAGTTGGTCAAGGGGTAGCTAGCATTTTCAATGTTAACCCCTGTATAGATACTTCCGTCCTTGGCTACCAAAACAGCGCCAATCGGAAAATGTGAGTAGGGAACGTAAGCTTTTTTACTAGTTTCAATCGCTAATTCAATCAACTCAGTAGTCGCCATCAGCTAATTCTCCTTTTAAGATTGCAACACCAGAAGATGTTCCAATACGAGTAGCTCCTGCTTCAACAAAGGCAACTGCATCTGCATAAGAACGAGCTCCACCAGCTGCTTTGACCCCCATATCAGGACCAACTGTCTGACGCATTAATTGAACATCTGGCAAAGTTGCTCCACCTGTTGAGAAACCTGTAGAAGTCTTGACAAAGTCTGCACCAGCTTTTTGAGCAAGTTGGCAAGCCAGAACTTTTTCTTCATCCGTTAACAAACAAGCTTCAATAATAACCTTAACAAGTTTGTCTCCGCTTGCTTCAACAACAGCACGAATATCTGAATCAACTAATGCAGCATTTCCTGATTTGAGTGCGCCAACATTGATAACCATATCAATTTCGTCAGCACCATTTTGGATGGCTTCTTTGGTTTCATAGGCTTTGACAGCTGAAGTTGTAGCTCCAAGAGGAAAACCTACAACTGTACAAACCTTGACATCAGTATCTGTTAGACCAGCTTTTGCATGAGAAACCCAGCAAGGATTCACACAAACACTGGCAAAATCGTACTCTCTTGCTTCAGATAGCAAACGATCGATTTGTTGCTCGGTCGCATCTTGCTTCAAAAGTGTATGATCAATGTATTTATTTAATTTCATTTCGGATTTTCCTTAAATTAGGAGATAATTTCAATGATTTCACGCGTTTTTATCGCTTCATCACTTATTTTAATTTTAACATATTTTTGGAAATCTGTAACTAGTTCCGGAGAAATTTTGCCATTTGCATATACTTTTGCGACAATTTCACCTTTTTTGACTGATTCTCCAACTTTCTTCTCAAAAACAATCCCTGTCTCATAATCAAGAGCATCTGTTTTGACTGCACGACCAGCACCTAATCTCATAGCGAAAAGACCGAACTCCATGGCTGGCAGTGCCTCAATAACACCATCTTCCTGAGCAGGAATTTCTACCACATGATCAACTGTTACAGGTCGATAAAGATCTTCTAAATCTCCACCTTGAGCGAGGACCATCGCTTCGAATTTCTTGAGTGCCTGACCATTTTCAAGATGTTGCCTTACTTCCTCGACTGTTTTTTCAACATTTGCCAAAGATAGCATAATCTGGGCTAACTCACAGATAAAGTGGCTGATATCCTCGCGTCCTTTACCTTGAAGAATTTCTAGTGCTTCTAGAATTTCCAAGCGGTTCCCAATGGCACGTCCTAAAGGTTGACTCATATCCGTAATGACTGCTACTGTCTTACGGCCAACAGCCTTACCAAGGTTTACCATGGTTTGAGCCAATTCACGCGCCTCATCAACTGTCTTCATAAAGGCACCTTCACCGACTGTTACATCCAGCAAAATAGCATCGGCTCCAGCTGCAATTTTTTTACTCATGACAGAACTAGCAATCAAGGGAATCGTATCAACTGTCGCAGTGACATCTCGTAGTGCATAGAGAAGTTTATCCGCTTTAACTAATTGATCAGACTGGCCAATAACTGAAACCCCAATATCCTGAACCTGTTTGATAAAGTCATCCTGACTGCGTTCAACTTGAAAACCTTTGATAGATTCTAATTTATCGATTGTTCCGCCAGTATGTCCTAGACCTCTACCACTCATTTTGGCAACTGGAACATCAAAACTAGCTACCAAGGGTGCTAGTATTAAAGTTACCTTGTCACCAACACCACCCGTAGAGTGTTTATCAACCTTCACACCATTTATAGCAGACAAATCAAACTCCTGACCTGTCTTGACCATGTTCATAGTCAAATCGGAAATCTCTCGTGTTGTCATTCCTCGGAAGTAAACTGCCATGGCAAAAGCTGACATCTGGTAATCAGGAACAGTTCCTGCAACATAACCTTCAATCAGCCATTGGATTTCACTTGAAGTTAGTTCTTGACCGTCTCTTTTTTTCTGGATTAGATCTACTGCTCTCATTCTTTCACACTTCTAAGGATATAATATCCCTTGTCTTTCTTCACGACCTCACAATTACCAAAGACTTCTTCCATCTTGTTTTTGGCACTAGGAGCTCCTTGTTTCTTTTGGATGACAATGGTCAAATCTCCACCATCCTTAAGATAATCAATACTTTTCTCAATGATTTCATGAACGACCTGCTTGCCTGCACGAATGGGCGGATTCGAAATGACATGATCGAATTGACCTTCTACCTGCTCATAAATATTGGACTGGAAGATAGTCGCTTGAACATTGTTTTTTACTGCATTTTGCTGGGCTAAATCCAGGGCACGATTATTGATATCCACCATGGTCGCTTGGGCACCATAAGCTTTAACCAAAGACAAGCCTATTGGACCGTAGCCACAACCAACATCAAGAATTTTTTCATCTTTTTCGACATCCAGACATCTTAACAACAGCTGACTTCCGAAATCAATCATTTTTTTGCTAAAGACACCAGCATCTGTCAAAAAGGTCATCTTTTGCCCAAGTAGCTCAACTCTAAGTTCATGAACATCATGGGCTGCATCTGGATTTTCTGCATAATACATTTTACTCATAGTTTCATTTTACCACATAAATAAGTTAATTGTAAATCGTCTACATGACAACAAAGGCTTTTCTTTGGCATCGATTTATTAAAAAATAGTATAAGTTGCCTAATCCCTTAGGGGCCAAGCAAGTAAGAACCCAATGCCATAGTGATAGCAAAGGAAAAAATACAGGCTAGACCAAACAAGAAAAGCCACCATTTTCTTGTTAAAATGGCGAGAATCAAGTAAATAAAACCAATAATTGGTAGCAAGAATAACAAGACAAAGGCAGACCAACTATAGGTTTGACTTCCTATACTCACAGTAAACTCAATCAAAGTCGGAGATAACCACAGAATCGCAACCAGTAAGCTAGTCAGTTTTATAAATTTATCACTCACTACTAGTCTCATAACATCACCTCTTTTGATTGCTATACTACTTATATTTTAACAAAGAAAGCGCTTTTTCTCAAATGATTCAGAT
>ERZ1699235.512-NODE-512-length-15009-cov-1.840210_pt1 | contig 15009 bp, 13 predicted proteins | sample MGYA00581546_ERZ1699235 | MGnify/ENA primary metagenome ERZ1699235 (study PRJEB42319, sample SAMD00040334) | human oral metagenome | material: saliva | host: Homo sapiens | study: EMG produced TPA metagenomics assembly of PRJDB4115 data set (Metgenomic analysis of... | reverse complement strand
CCTAAGGTCCTAATACCACGAGCCGTCGTATAAGCGGAATCGGCATCGACCATTTGTCCCATTAAATAGGAATGCTCACGCAATTTATCCCAAGTACGTGCATTAGCTACGGCGGTACCGATCATAATATCTGAATGTCCCACTAAATATTTGGTTCCTGCTTGAATAGAGATATCAATACCGTGTTCTAACGCTTTGAATAGAACGCCTCCCGCCCATGTATTATCGATCATAATGACAATTTCTGGGCTTACAGATCTAACCGCTTTAACAATCGCGGGGATATCAGGCACTTCCATCGTTAAAGAGCTTGGCGACTCTAAAAATAAGACTTTGGTATTTGGCTGCACAAGTTTAGCAATATCAGTACCTATCATTGGATCATAGTAGGTCGTATCAATATGCATTTTTTTCAAAATCACATTGCAAAAATCTTGCGTCGGCTCATAGGCTGCACCTGTCATTAAAACATGATCACCCGTTTCTACAAAGGATAAAATAGCATTTGTTACCGCTGCAGCGCCACAAGGATAAAGGTAACAACCAGCCCCTCCTTCCATTTCACACATTAAATCTTGAAGTGCAAAGTGTGTTAACGTGCCACGGCGTCCGTAGAAAAGCTCACCCTTATAACGATTTTTTGTGCAATGTTTTTTATCTGCAATAGTGTCAAATACTAAAGAAGATGCACGTTGAACCACCGGGTTTACCGCCCCTTGAGTAAAACGTTTTTTACGTCCGGCATGAACCAGTGTGGTTGATAAAGTATGATGTTCTGACATATATTTCACCTATAACTTAGACAATATTAATTAATTCAATAGATAAAAACAGCTGTTAAAGTGCGGTCAATTTTTTTAGAATACTAACCGAGTTTTTGCGTTAGCAAAATTTTTATTAACATTTATATAGGAATTATGACTATGGTATTAGTAACTCGTCAAGCTCCAGATTTTACTTCTTCTGCAGTTTTAGGCAATGGTGAAATCGTTAACAACTTCAATTTCAAAAAACACGTTAATGGTAAAGCTGCGGTATTATTCTTCTACCCATTAGACTTTACTTTCGTTTGCCCATCTGAATTAATCGCATTCGACCACCGTTATGAAGAATTCAAAAAACGTGGTGTTGAAGTGGTTGGTGTATCTATCGACTCAGAATTCACTCACAATGCATGGCGTAATACCCCAACTGAAAACGGCGGTATCGGTGCAGTTAAATATGCATTAGCTGCAGACGTTAAACACGAAATCGCTAAAGCATACGGTATCGAACACCCTGAAGAAGGTGTTGCGTTACGTGGTTCATTCTTAATTGACAAAAACGGCGTTGTTCGTCACCAAGTGGTTAATGACTTACCATTAGGTCGTAACATCGATGAAATGTTACGTATGGTAGATGCGTTACAATTCCACGAAGAACACGGTGAAGTTTGCCCAGCTCAATGGGAAAAAGGCAAAGAAGGTATGAAAGACAGCCCTGAAGGTGTTGCTAAATACTTGAAACAAAACGCTGACAAACTTTAATTTTTAAGAAAAAGCCACATTAAGTGGCTTTTTTTATTTTTGTAGATCCTTTAAAATGAACGTATCTTTAACCAAAGTGCGGTTATTTTTATGAAATATAATATTCCCATTTTCCTGACGATTCTCCGAGTGATTTTAATTCCATTCTTCGTCTTGGCGTTTTATCTCCCTATCCCTTCAGCGCCTTTTATTACCACTCTTATTTTCTTTATCGCGGGTGTCACTGACTGGTTTGATGGCTATCTTGCTCGAAAACTAAAACAAACAACTCGCTTCGGTGCTTTCCTTGATCCTGTAGCTGATAAAGTGATGGTGATTACTGCCCTTGTATTGATTGTGGAATATCAACATTCTTTCTGGATTACTATCCCTGCAATTATTATGATTTCACGTGAAATCATTATCTCTGCTTTACGTGAATGGATGGCTGAGTTGGGTGAACGTAATAAAGTGGCTGTTTCATGGCTAGGAAAAGTAAAAACTACCTCTCAAATGCTGGCTTTAGGTGGATTACTCTGGCGATATAACGTTTATATGGAAACGTTGGCAATCGTACTACTCTATTTAGCGGCAATCTTAACAGTGTGGTCCATGCTCCAATACTTGAAAGCCGCAAAAGGCAGTTTATTAGATAACATTGAATTATAAAATTGACTAAATTTTAAATAAAAGGTGCGGTTATTTTAATCGCACCTTTTGTTTTTGAATTATTTTTAACCAATCAAAAAATTTTTTTACGAATTTTATTTGACACAATACGATAAATCCGTAAAATACGCCCCGTTGTCACGCAGCAATGCTGATTAGTGATAAATGCGGGAATAGCTCAGTTGGTAGAGCACGACCTTGCCAAGGTCGGGGTCGCGAGTTCGAGCCTCGTTTCCCGCTCCAATTTGCCCGAGTGGTGGAATCGGTAGACACAAGGGATTTAAAATCCCTCGCCTTTCGAGGCGTGCCAGTTCAAGTCTGGCTTCGGGCACCATTTCAAAATTATACCTGTGGGTCGTTAGCTCAGTCGGTAGAGCAGCGGACTTTTAATCCGTTGGTCGAAGGTTCGAATCCTTCACGACCCACCACTTTAAATCAGCACCTTAACGGGTGTTTTTTTATGCCTAAAATTTAGGATAAAGACTTTCCTACTCTCTTTTCTAAAAAACACATAAAAAAATAACCGCACTTTCGTACGGTTACTTATCCATATTCATTTTAAATGGTTAGCCGTGATAACGTCCTACGCCTAATTCATCTTCTTTACGAGTACGGTTCATCACTTCTTGCGGAGATTGTGCAATACGTAATCCCATTTGGTCTTCAGTACGAACTACTTCACCACGTAGAGAGTTAGTATAAACATCGGTAATCTTGATATCGACAAACTTACCAATCATATCTGGTGAGCCTTGGAAATTCACAATACGGTTGTTTTCAGTACGTCCTGTTAATTCCATAATATCTTTCTTAGACGGACCTTCCACCAACACGCGTTGCTCTGTGCCAAGCATACGGCTGCTATATTGTGCCGCTTGTTGGTTGATGCGCTCTTGTAAAAGATAGAGACGTTGTTTCTTCTCTTCTTCGGTTACATCATCTGGCATATCTGCTGCAGGTGTGCCTGGACGTGCGGAATAGATAAAGCTGAAGCTCATATCAAAATTCACTTGCGCGATCAGGTTCATTGTTTGTTCAAACTCTTCATTGGTTTCACCTGGGAAGCCAACAATGAAATCTGAGCTGATTTGAATATTTGGACGCACTGCACGTAATTTACGAATGATCGATTTATATTCTAACGCGGTATGACCACGTTTCATCATGGTTAAAATACGGTCAGAACCTGCTTGTACCGGCAAGTGAACAAAGTCCACCAATTCAGGCGTATCACGATACACATCAATAATATCGTCTGTAAATTCGATTGGGTGGCTAGTGGTAAAACGCAAACGGTCAATACCATCAATAGATGCCACTAAACGTAATAATTCCGCAAATGTACAAATACCACCATCAAATGTCGGGCCGCGATATGCATTTACGTTTTGGCCTAATAAATTAATTTCACGTACACCTTGATCGGCCAACTGCGCAATTTCAAATAATACATCATCAACAGGACGGCTCACTTCTTCACCACGGGTATAAGGCACCACGCAGTAAGTACAATATTTATTACAGCCTTCCATAATAGACACAAACGCGGTTGGGCCTTCTGCACGAGGTTCAGGTAAACGGTCAAATTTCTCAATTTCTGGGAAACTCACATCCACCACCGAACTTTTACCACCACGGATTTGGTTAATCATTTCAGGCAAACGATGTAAAGTTTGCGGACCAAATACGATATCCACATAAGGTGCACGATGACGAATATGCTCACCTTCTTGTGAAGCCACACAACCGCCCACACCAATCACTAAGTTTGGATTTTGTTTTTTTAATTCTTTCCAACGCCCTAACTGATGGAACACTTTTTCTTGTGCTTTTTCACGGATAGAACAGGTATTTAGAAGTAACACATCTGCTTCTTCTGGAATATCAGTTAATTCCAAACCATGTGTATTTAAAAGAAGATCGGCCATTTTTGATGAATCGTATTCATTCATCTGACAGCCCCATGTTTTAATATGTAATTTTTGCGTCATTTTGCTTAAAAATAAAGATTAGTTAAAAGATAAAATCGGTCGGCTATTGTACAGATTTGTGGGAATTCTGGCTAGTGTAAAATGGACTTTTACCCATTTCGGTATAGAAAAAGTGCGGTTAAAATCACCTGAATTTTAACCGCACTTTGTTTAGTATCCTTCTTCCTCCATATTCGGTAGGAATATTTTTTGTTTGATTCGTTTCACTCTCGTTTCAATTCGTCCATCTGGATGTAGCTCAATTTCACGCCAACCTGGTTGTAAGGTATCTAAAGCAAAATGGTTGCTGTCCGGCTTAAATTGAATACAAGTCGCCGGTGTTGCCATGGTTTGATAACCTTGCCAATAGCCATCGACTTCTTGATGAATATGACCGTATAAAATCCCTTTTACATTGTTGAATTGAGCAAGAACCTCTGAGAATTCATGAGCATTACGTAAATTATGCTGATCAAGCCATGCTGAATTCGTTGGCAATAGATGGTGATGTAAAACGACTAAGCTATGACCTGCTGGATTTTCGGCTAATTTTGTTTTTAACCAATCTAGCTGATAAGCACTTAATTCGCCATGAGGCACACCAGAAACTTGGCTATCTAACAAAATCACTTGCCAATGTTTTCCAAGAAGTAAATGTTTTGACGCATTAATAGGCGGTTGGCTTAAATGCTCGACCATTTTAGGTTGAAAATCATGGTTACCCGGAAGCCAAAATACCGATTTATTTAATGGTTTAACCATTTCAATAAATCGTAGATAGCCTTCATCGCTACTATCTTGTACCAAATCACCCGTCGCAAGCACAACATCATAATCAAAAGATTCTGCCTGAATTTCTTTTAACACCTGAGAAAAGCTTTCATGCGTGTTAATACCTAATAACTCTTTGCTTGTATCCTTAAATAAATGAGGATCGGTAATTTGTAATAATTTGACAATCTCACTCTCGGATTCGCATTCAAATGTATTGCTCATGGGACTCCTATTGCCAGCGTTGCTGCAATTGGGCGTAATTTAATTGAAGCCATTGCAAGCCCATTACTGCAATGCCATTATCAATTTTGCCTTCACACATCCATTGATAGGCTTGCTCACGTTTCACCACATGAACACGAATGTCTTCATTCTCTTCAGCTAAACCATGAAGCCCTTTGGCTTGCGCACTATCTACTCGACCGACAAACAAATGAATACGTTCGACGACACCACCCGGGCTATCCCACACGCTTAAACAATGTGTAAGATCTTGAACGGATACGCCTGCTTCCTCTTCACTTTCACGCAAAGCGACTTCTTCAGGTTGTTCACCCTCTTCTACCATGCCGGCAATCAATTCTAATAACCAAGGGGAACGAGCTGATTCAGGTTGATATGCACCAATACGTACTTGCTCAACTAAAACCACTGCATCTTCTTCCGGATCGTAAGCAATCACTGCAGAAGCGGCACCTTTGACCAACAACTCCCTTGTCACGACACCACTTTCACCACCGGCAAAAAGCTTATGTTTAAACTGTACTTTCTTAAGTGTAAAAAAACCTTTATAAACAGTTTCTTCATTAAGAACTTCTATATCATGCTGACTAAACTGTTGAATTTCTGACATCATTACTCTCCTAGTATCGAGGTCGCATAATACTCCCATAAAAAAATAAAAAAAACTGAACCCTTTATTTTTTTGTCGAAACTTTGAAGCTGGTCACAAAAAAAGAAAACCTATGATGATTTCTTATTCATCATAGGTTTACATTAAAAATTTATTTAAATTAACAAACGCGGCTGGTTATCTCCCCATCTGCCACCTTCGTTTTAATGGTGTCGCCTGTTTTGACTTGCTTCACACTCACAATAGCATGTCCTTTATAATCCTCTGCAATGGAATATCCTCGTGCCAATACTTTTAATGGGCTTAATCCATCTAACTTACCACACAATGTTGCCAACTTATTTTGACGTTCCGTGACTTGACGATTCGCCCCTAAATTTAACCGCACTTTTAACTGGGCTAAATATTGAGATTGTTTTTGTAAGCGATAAGGCAACGGATTTTGTTTTAAGCGCGCGGAAAGTGCGGTCAATTTTTGTTGCGTTTTATCCATTTGACGCTGCATCGCTAACACGAGACGATGATGTAATTGCGCCGTTCTGGCTTTCTGCATCAATAATTGATTTTGCGGATGTTGATTTTGCAGACGTAAACGTAACTGTTGTAAACGTTGTTGTTGATGACTAAAAATACGATCTAACGCCATCTCTAAACGCTGTTGTTTATAGGATAACTGTTGAAGTAATTCCTGCTGATTGCGACTCACTAACTCCGCTGCAGCTGACGGTGTCGGCGCACGTAAATCAGCCACAAAATCGGCAATGGTGACATCCGTTTCATGACCTACCGCACTAATAATCGGTAAATTAGAACGGAAAATCGCACGTGCCACTTCTTCTTCATTAAAGCACCAAAGATCTTCTAAAGAACCACCACCACGACCGACAATCAATACATCCACTTCTTGACGCGCATTAGCGAGATCTATCATTTGGACGATTTCAGCCGTTGCTTCCTTGCCTTGCACTGCCGTTGGGTAAATCACCACCTTTAAACTGGGATCTCGGCGAGCCAAAATATGCAGAATATCTTGCAACGCGGCACCAGTCGAAGAGGTAACAATGCCCACCGCTTTAGCAAAGTCCGGTAAGCTTTTCTTCAAGTTTTGTGCAAACAATCCTTCAGCCGCCAATTTCATTTTTAGCGCTTCAAATTGCTGTTGCAATAATCCTTCGCCAGCAGGGTGCATGGATCCAATAATCAGCTGATAATCACCACGAGGCTCATATAAACTGACATTTGCCCGCACCAAGACCTGCATACCATTTTGCGGACGAAATCCCACCCGCAAATTTTTCATGCGGAACATCGCTCCGCGAACTTGGGCATTTTCATCTTTCAACGTTAAGTACCAATGCCCTGACACCGGTTGAGTGAAATTAGAAATTTCCCCAGTAAGCCAAATCTGTGAAAAATGCCCTTCCAGCATTTGCCGGGCTGCGCTGTTTAATTGGGAAACGGAGTAAATGTTTTCAGACATTATTCAATCAACACCCAACCTTCATCTAACCAGTTACAAATCGAATCGAGCAATAATTCCATTGTGCTTTCAGGATCTTCTGTATCATTCACTAAATTATTTAAGAATGCCCAATCTAGCGCTTCACCATCGGAAAGACGTTTCAACACTTCTGCTTCAATGAGATTTAGTTCATCCAACCATTCGCCATTCGCATAAATGCGGAGCGGATTTTCGGTGTAAAGTAATTTGCAGTTATTGTCCTGCATTAATACACCTTGTTCCTCTTCTAAAATTGACCGCACTTCGTCAGGATCGGACATTTCATCGGATACCAACATTTCATAACGACGTGAACTCACTGTACCTGCTACTGCTTGTTTGAATAAGGCATCAAAGGCTTCTGACTCTGCCAATTTCGCTAAGAATTGCTTTTTCATTGCTTGAATATTTTCATCCGCCAATTTGCCCGTACTTTGCTCTGATTGCGTTAAGCGTAACGGTAATTGGAATTCGCTTAATTTCAATTCAGGATCTTGATGACAGAATGCTTTATTCACGTTATCAAAAATGTCAGCTAAATTCGGGTAACGCAAACCAAAAGAAAAGGTCAAACAATCATCTTCTGCCACACCGTAATGTGACATACGAGCCGGAATATAAAGAATATCGCCTGGATTCATCACTTCATCAATCACCAATTCGCCCATATCATCAAAAATACGGATCGGCTGATTCGGTTTAAATTCAGTGGAAGAATCACACCATTTGCCTAACTGCCAACGACGATGGCCATAGCCTTGTACCAAGAACACATCATATTCGTCATAATGCTTACCAACAGAACCACCCTTAGGTGCATAGGACACCATAATATCGTCGCGTTGCCATTGTGGGATAAAGCCAAATTTAGTCCAAAGCTGTCCAAGTTCTGTACTCCATTGCTCTAAGTTTTGGACGAGCACTGACCATTTCTCCGGTACATCCGCAAAATCTTCTTCAGATAACGGACTGAAAAACACTTTCCAATTATCATCTGAAAAAGTTTTGACTAAACGCGCGGTCACCTCTTCGCCTTGTGCTAATTCGATAATATCGTCAGGCTCAAATTGCCCCACAATTTCAGGCAAACCATTACGAATAATCAATGGTTTTTTCTGCCAATAATCACGCAGGAAAATTTCAGGGGTAATGCCATCAGGCAGACAATATTGGTTGGAAAGTGCGGTCATTTTTTTACTCCTTTTCCTGTTTTTCTTGTTGGGCTTTTTCTTGTGCGGCTTTGGCTTGTTCTGCTGCACGTTTACGACGAATTTCTTTAGGATCCGCTAACAATGGACGGTAAATTTCAATACGATCACCATCTTTTAACTGATCCGTTAATTTGGCGGGACGGGAATAAATTCCTACTTTATTCTCGCGCAAATCAATCTCGGTAAACTGTTGTAAAATGCCCGATTGTAAAATAGCCGTTTGAATCATTGTGCCTTCATCCACTTTGAAGGATTTTAAATAATAACGATCTGGCAAAGCATAAGCGATTTCAATATTAATTTGGTTCATGTCTTATTCTGTCTTGATGAGTTTTCCGTTATTATAGCGGAAAAGTGCGGTCAATATTAACGATAAAATCAGGAGTTCATCATGAATTGGGTATTTTTTGCCATTGGTTCAGCCTTTTTCGCTGGGCTTACCGCTATTTTAGGAAAATTAGGGGTTGAAGGCATTAACAGCAATCTCGCGACCTTTATCCGCACAATTGTGGTGTTACTCGTTACAGCGGGTATCATTAGCGCACGTAACGAATGGCAACTGCCACAACATATTGCCGCAAAACCACTTACCTTTTTAATTCTTTCTGGTGTTGCCACGGGTCTATCTTGGCTTTGTTATTATCGCGCGTTGCAAATGGCACCCGCCTCTTGGGTTGCGCCCATTGATAAACTCAGTGTGGTGATTGCGATTATTTTAGGTGTGGTATTGTTAGGCGAACCTTTAAGTATGAAATTAGTTATGGGAAGTCTATTAATTCTCTCAGGCGTTTTAGTCTTAGCCTTATAGATTGAGAAATTAGCCCTTTTTCGCTACAATACGCCACTATTTTTATTCAAGCAGAAAACTATGTCTGAAATTAAACTCATCGTGGGGCTGGGAAACCCTGGCGATAAATATGCGGAAACCCGCCACAATGCAGGTGAATGGCTAATTGAGCGTTTGGCTCGTCGCTTTAATGTTTCGCTTAATGCAGAAAATAAATTCTTTGGTTACGTAGGAAAAACGCTAATTAATGGCAAAGAAGTCCGTTTTTTAGTGCCGACGACGTTTATGAATTTAAGCGGAAAAGCCGTAGGCGCACTTGCTAATTTTTATCGCATCAAACCAGAAGAAATTTTAGTGCTACACGATGAATTAGACTTACCGCCGGGCACCGTAAAATTAAAACAAGGTGGCGGACATGGCGGTCACAATGGTTTAAAAGATATCGTGGCACAGCTTGGTAACAGCAACAATTTCTATCGTTTACGCATTGGCATTGGTCATCCTGGACACCGTGATTTAGTTTCAGGTTTTGTGCTTAACAAACCTGCGCCTGCAGAAAGAGAAGCACTCGATAAAGCGTTAGACGAAGCCACCGATTGCATTGAATTGCTTTTCAAAGAAGGCATGGTGAAAGCCACCAATCGCTTAAACAGTTTTAAAATTTAACTCAAAAGTGCGGTGAAAAAACACCATAAATTTTAACCGCACTTACGCTCACAATAAGGAAAACATCATGGGATTTAAATGTGGTATCGTTGGTTTACCAAACGTTGGCAAATCTACCCTTTTTAATGCATTAACCAAAGCCGGGATTGAAGCGGCAAACTACCCGTTCTGTACAATCGAACCAAATACTGGCGTGGTACCAATGCCGGATCCGCGTTTAGATGCGTTAGCGGAAATTGTTAAACCTGAACGTGTGTTGCCAACCACCATGGAATTTGTGGATATCGCAGGTTTGGTTGCGGGTGCAAGTAAAGGTGAAGGCTTAGGTAATAAATTCTTAGCTAACATCCGTGAAACGGATGCAATTGGTCATGTTGTTCGTTGTTTTGAAAATGATGACATCGTGCACGTTGCGGGTAAAATCGACCCATTAAGCGATATCGAAACCATCAATACCGAATTAGCCCTTGCTGACTTAGACAGCTGCGAACGTGCAATCCAACGTCTACAAAAACGTGCAAAAGGCGGCGATAAAGACGCAAAATTTGAGCTTTCTGTAATGGAGAAAATCCTTCCTGTACTTTCTGAAGCAGGCATGATTCGTTCTGTTGCGTTAGATAAAGATGAGTTATTAGCAATTAAAAGCTACAACTTCCTTACATTAAAACCAACCATGTACATTGCGAACGTAAATGAAGACGGTTTTGAAAATAACCCATATTTAGACAAAGTGCGTGAGTTTGCGGAAAAAGAAGGCTCTGTTGTGGTGCCTGTATGTGCGGCGATTGAAGCTGAAATTGCAGAGCTTGATGACGATGAAAAAATCGAATTCTTACAAGATCTTGGCATTGAAGAACCTGGCTTAAACCGTGTAATTCGTGCAGGTTATGCCTTATTAAATCTTCAAACCTACTTCACTGCGGGCGTGAAAGAAGTACGCGCATGGACAGTTTCTGTTGGTGCAACCGCCCCTAAAGCGGCCGCTGTAATCCACACAGACTTTGAAAAAGGCTTCATCCGTGCAGAAGTGATTGCTTACGATGACTTCATCCAATTCAAAGGTGAAAACGGAGCAAAAGAAGCAGGTAAATGGCGCTTAGAAGGTAAAGACTATATCGTCCAAGATGGTGATGTCATGCACTTCCGCTTTAACGTATAAAAACACTTCAGACCGCATAACTATGCGGTCTTTTTGTATTTATAAAAGGAAAAAACAATGTCGGATAAATTAAATCAACTCATCGAATTGTTAAAACTAGAAAAAATTGATGATCTTATCTTTCGTGGCGCGAGTGAAGACTTAGGTTTTCGCCAAGTGTTTGGTGGCCAAGTCGTGGCACAATCGCTTTCTGCCGCGATGCAAGTTGCCCCAGTGGAGCGCGTACTCCATTCTTGCCATGCTTACTTTTTAGCACCTGGCGACAGTCAACACCCGATTATTTATGATGTGGAAACTTTACGTGAAGGGCGCAACTTCTCTGCATTACGCGTAAAAGCCATTCAACATAAAAATGTGATTTGTCACGTCACCGCCTCATTTCAAGTACCCGAAGAAGGCTTTGACCATCAATCAGCCATGCCACAAGTGCCGGGGCCAGAACAATGTATTGATGAACACGAAATCATGTTAAAAGTGGCGCAAACTTTGCCTGAAAGCCTGAGTGAAAAATTTGCTCAAGAGCGACCATTTCAGATTCATAGCCGATATTTGAACAATCCATTTGATGGCCGAGAACTCCCCCCCGAACAATATGCTTGGTTTAAAACCAATGGAGAGGCACCATTAGATTTGCAAACTCAACAATGTCTCTTGGCCTATTTTTCTGATTTCCACTGTATTTTGACCGCACTTCACCCACATGGGAAAGGCTTTTTACAGAAAGGGATGAAAGTAGCTACAATCGACCATAGTATTTGGTTCCACCGTCCTTTCAATTTAAATAATTGGCACTTACATGCCATTGAAAGTAACAATGCTTTTGCGGGACGAGGTTTAGCAAGAGGACAAGTTTTTGCTGCCGATGGCACATTAATAGCCACCACACAGCAAGAAGGGTTAATTCGTTATCAAGAATAACCGCACGTTAAAACCAGGTGCAGACTAGCCTTCGTAACCGATATCTTCGAAAGTTGGGTTTTCTGCGCCTTGTTTGGCTAATTCATCACAAATTTCATTTTCTCGATGTCCTGAATGGCCTTTCACCCACTGCCAATCAATGTTATGGGTTTGAATCGCCTGATCTAATGCAATCCATAAATCCTGATTTTTTACCGCTTTGCCTGTGCTCGCTTTCCAATTGTTTTTCTTCCAAGTGTAAATCCATTGTGTGATGCCATTTTTCATATATTGGCTATCGCTATAAAGCGTCACATGGCAAGGCTCTTTTAAGCTATTTAAAGCCTCAATCACTGCTCGTAATTCCATGCGATTATTAGTGGTTTTGAAATACCCTTTTGAAATATGTTTTTCATGCTGTTTATAGCGCAGGACAATCCCTATGCCACCGGCTCCCGGATTGCCGAGGCAAGATCCATCCGTAAAAATTTCAATCTGTTTTTGCATAACTAATTCGAGCTTGTGTAAAATAGGCCGTATTTTAAAGGAAACAGATAGGTAGAACAATGATAAATCCGGATCGCCAAATTGTACTGGATACTGAAACCACCGGTATGAACCAAATTGGCGCACATTACGAAGGACATTGCATTATTGAAATTGGCGCGGTGGAAATGATCAACCGTAAATATACGGGCAATAATTTTCACATTTATATTAAGCCGGATCGTTTGGTTGATCCTGATGCCATTAAAGTTCACGGTATTACAGATGAAATGCTGGCGGATAAACCGGATTTCAAAACAATTGCACAAGATTTTATTGAATACATTCGTGGTGCTGAACTACTGATTCACAACGCCCCCTTCGACGTGGGCTTTATGGACTATGAATTCCGTAAACTTGGGTTAGATATCAAAACAACCGACATTTGCCTCGTCACCGATACGTTGCAAATGGCGCGCCAAATGTATCCGGGCAAACGTAATAGCTTAGATGCGTTGTGTGATCGTTTAGGTATTGATAACAGCAAACGAACACTCCACGGCGCGTTACTGGATGCGGAGATTTTAGCCGACGTTTATTTATCCATGACAGGCGGTCAAACCAGCTTATTTGATGAAGAGCATGCAGATAGTTCGATTATCCAAACGACAGCCAATGTTCAAGATCTTCAAAGTGCGGTCAATTTTTCGCAAAATTTAAAAGTGTTACAACCCACCGATGATGAACTCCAAGCCCATTTAGATTTCATTAAATTGGTCAATAAAAAAAGCGATGGCAAATGTTTTTGGTCTATTCGTACGGGGGAGGAAACCTCACATTAATCGGTTATCTATTAATCAGATAAACATAAAAAAGAAAAAAAAGATTGACGGTTTTAACGTTCATCATTATTATACCCAGCACTTAGCGGAGTGGTAGTTCAGCTGGTTAGAATACCTGCCTGTCACGCAGGGGGTCGCGGGTTCGAGTCCCGTCCATTCCGCCAATTTAAAACTTGTCTTAATATACTCACGGAGTGGTAGTTCAGCTGGTTAGAATACCTGCCTGTCACGCAGGGGGTCGCGGGTTCGAGTCCCGTCCATTCCGCCAATTAAGTCGAGATAATGAAGCACCTGAAGGTGCTTTTTTTATGCCCGAATTTTACCTGCCAGCCAACATTCGCTATAATTAACCAAATTTACACTTTACAGAGATATTTTTTATGACAACTCCTGTCGTTGCCTTAGTGGGTCGCCCAAACGTAGGCAAATCCACCCTATTCAATCGTTTAACTCGTACTCGTGATGCGCTTGTCGCAGACTTTCCTGGTTTAACTCGAGATCGTAAATACGGCCATGCCAATATTTCTGGTTATGATTTCATTGTGATCGATACCGGCGGTATTGATGGCACTGAAGAAGGCGTTGAAGAAAAAATGGCAGAACAATCCTTATTAGCGATTGAAGAAGCCGATGTCGTGCTTTTCTTAGTAGATGCGCGTGCAGGTTTAACGGCTGCAGACATTGGCATTGCCAACTACTTACGCCAACGCACTAATAAAACAACCGTCGTGGTGGCAAATAAAACTGACGGTATTGATGCAGACTCACACTGTGCAGAATTCTATCAATTAGGCTTAGGTAAAATTGAACAAATTGCTGCATCACAAGGCCGTGGCGTGACTCAATTAATGGAGCAAGTACTTGCACCTTTAGCGGAAAAATTACAAGAAAACGAAGCAGAAAATGACCGCACTTCTGATGAAGAAGAAAAAGATGAATGGGATCACGAATTTGACTTCGATTCAGAAGAAGATACTTCATTGATTGATGAAGCATTAGACGAAGAGCTTGAAGAAGAACAAGATAAAAATATCAAAATTGCGATTGTAGGCCGTCCAAACGTCGGTAAATCCACATTAACCAATCGTATTTTAGGTGAAGATCGCGTGGTCGTTTACGATATGCCAGGCACAACACGTGACAGTATCTATATTCCAATGGAACGCGATGGGCAACAATACACCTTGATTGATACAGCGGGTGTGCGTAAACGTGGAAAAGTGCATTTAGCCGTTGAGAAATTCTCTGTCATCAAAACATTACAAGCGATTCAAGATGCAAACGTGGTGTTACTCACAATTGATGCGCGTGAAAACATTTCAGACCAAGATCTCTCTCTACTTGGCTTTATCTTAAATGCAGGACGCTCACTCGTGATCGTCGTGAATAAATGGGACGGCTTAGATCAAGATGTGAAAGATCGCGTTAAATCCGAATTAGATCGCCGTCTTGATTTCATCGACTTTGCCCGAGTGCATTTTATTTCTGCTTTACACGGCAGTGGCGTGGGTAATCTTTTTGATTCGATTAAAGAAGCTTATGCTTGTGCGACACAAAAAATGACGACGTCCCTTCTCACCCGAATCTTACAAATGGCAACGGATGAGCACCAACCACCAATGATTGGCGGTCGTCGTATTAAATTAAAATATGCTCACCCAGGTGGTTATAACCCACCAATTATCGTGG
>ERZ1699235.508-NODE-508-length-15112-cov-6.842042_pt1 | contig 15112 bp, 9 predicted proteins | sample MGYA00581546_ERZ1699235 | MGnify/ENA primary metagenome ERZ1699235 (study PRJEB42319, sample SAMD00040334) | human oral metagenome | material: saliva | host: Homo sapiens | study: EMG produced TPA metagenomics assembly of PRJDB4115 data set (Metgenomic analysis of... | reverse complement strand
CAAAGACTCGATGATTTTTTCACCGTTCATCACAACTGTTACAGCACCGCCACCAACGGAAGCCTCTACTGTACGAGTTTTCAATTCTTCTTGCATTTTCTTCATATCTGCTTGCATTTTTTGAACTTTTTTCATCATGCCAGCCATATTGCCCATACCTTTACCAAACATTATAATTCCTCCTTGTAGGATCTACGTCCTATACTAATATTCTAATTGATTTATTCTTCGATGACCTCAACAATGATGTCGTGATCTTCAGATAGTTTTTCTAATGTTTCTGTCAAGAGAGGATTATTTCGCTCCTCTTCCGTCATGTTTGCTGGGTCCCATGCATATTCACGAGCCACCGTCACACTATCGATAGGTGCGACCTCAATAGGTGCTTGTGAAAGCATCGTATTACTATCACTGTGTGGGGTTCCCTGTTGCTGTTCGCCCCCATCAGACTTTGGGACAGCTTCCACCTCAATATGTGCACCGCTATCCATAGGTCGTTCTAAGACTTCCCCATCTTCACTGATAACAGTGACGCTATCTAAGGGATGTGGTGGTATATCATCTAAAGATGATACGTAAGATTCCTCCATATCCTCTACAGGCACATCATCAAAGGAATGAACTGGAATATCAGCACCAGTTGTGGCACTTACAGCAGCACCGCCCGTCTTCTTTGCTAAGAATGCTAAGGCCGCCGCCTTTGCCGCATCTACCGCTGCAGAATCGGGCTTGCTAGATTGTTCGTCAGTGGTTGAACCGCCAATCTGTGCGGTAAATTGTTGAGCTTGTGACGCGCTACTACCTTGAGCGCTACTGCCTTGAGCGCTATTAGCTCCTGCTGAACTATTTCCCACTGGTGCATTATTAGTGCCTTGTGGTGCTGATGAATTTGTTAAATCCATTTGCGTCGGTTGACCTCCAGAGGTCTTCTGCACATCAACCATTGGCTCTGGTGGACGTTGCGGTGCTTTTACTTGGTGCTGCGTCGTACTGCCAGAGGCCTTTTTATAGTCTTTGTAAACTTGTGTGAGGGCATCAACGATTTCTACATGTACTGGATAGCCTAGCGTATAGGTGAAAGCATCCGCCGCTTCTGCCAAGTTTACTTCGTTGGTCATTACATTGAGGTGCAATGTATTTTTGAAGGCCATAACCGCCTTGCTTTGGTCTACGTATACAAGTTGACCTTGTCCAATTACGGTAGAGGTCATATTGCGATTGCTATCCTTCAAGTATTTAATGACATTGGACTGTACATTGCGATACTCTTGAGCCGACAAGATTTGATCACTAATAATAGCCTGTGTACTAATACCTTTTTTACTACGACCTTTGGCTTGATTTCTAGCCGATTGTTCTGGCGCACTGCTTGTACTTGGTGGCGCCATACCAATACCGCCCATTGGAGGCGGAGCCATACCTACTCCATTCATAGGAGGCGGTGTACTACCTGGTGCACCCATAGGTGGAGGTGTCATACCTACACTCGCAGGCGGTGGTGTCATCCCCACTCCACTTGGAGGCGGCACAGTACCAACAGTACTATTTTGAGTACTACTCATGGAAGCATTCTGTACAGCAGCAGTATCTACAGAAACAAAACTATTGGCATACCCACCTGGCGGTCCAAAGGAATTAGCACCATAAGCAGGTGCAGTTGCGACAGATGGGCCTCGTTGTTCTAATTGAGCCATGCGGTTCAATAAGTCGTTTCGTTCAGATCGTTCTGAAGACTCTAATGCATACACGCGGTCTTCTAAGCTTTCATCAACAGAACCTAATTTAGCACATAAAACGAGTAAGCCCATTTCGATGATAGTTCGTGGATTATCCACCTGTTTTGCATCATTCATGATGGATTGCGCACTGCGCACATACTGATTAAGCTCATTAAAATCGATGCTTTCAGCTTGAGCTAAAAACTCATCCTTAAAGGCATCATATACCTTGAGCTCATCCGCATCAGGTGCGACCTTACCAACTAATAAGGCCCGCACGTGCTGAATGAGGGCTTCCATAATCTGCGTCGCATCACGACCTTCTGCTAAGGCATCGTGAATATAGGACAACAATTTGGGACCATCCCCGTTGCGCAACGCATCTAGGAAGTGAATTATCCATTCTTTGCTAACAAGACCGATCAGCTCTTCTACTACTTGCGGCGTAATAGTTCCTGTTGCCATACCGGCACATTGGTCTAAGATACTCAACGCATCGCGCAAACCGCCGTCTGCATGGACAGCGATGAGCTGTGCTGCTGCAGGATCTAAACCAAAGCCTTCCTTTTCCGCTACATAGGATAAACGCTGTGCGATATCATCAGACGTAATGCGTCTAAAGGTATAGCGCTGACAACGAGAAACGATAGTAACAGGCAATTTTTCAATTTCTGTAGTAGCAAAGATAAACATAACGTGAGCCGGTGGCTCTTCGATAGTTTTTAAAAGCGCATTCCACGCCTCAGTTGTGAGCATGTGGGCTTCGTCGATGATGAACACCTTTTTACGGCCTTCAACCGGCATGAATTTGACGCTTTCACGAAGAGCACGCACCTCATCGATACCACGATTGGATGCAGCGTCGATTTCAAGAACGTCCATGGACTGACCGCTCAAAATCGATTTACAAGCACTACACTCGTTACAAGGATGATCCGTTGGCCCATGCTCGCAATTGATAGCCCGCGCGAAAATCTTAGCCATACTCGTCTTACCAGTCCCTCGCGGACCAGCGAACAAATACGCATGAGCCACCTTATCTTCGCGGATAGCACGCATCAATGTATCAGACACCTGATGCTGACCAACCACATCGGTAAACGTCTGTGGACGGTACTTACGATATAACGCAATATATGCCATTGGAACACCCCCTTTTTCCGAAAATTACAATACTTTATTATACCATATTCATGAAATTCTGACTTCCTTAATAAAGTTCTTTTCCCAATACGAAAGTAATATATTTACTTATAAATAATGCTGATATTGCCTAGTCAAAATTTCATCATATGATTCACAATAAAACATCGTATAATTCAAAATAAAGTATCATTCATCCTAAATTAGACATAAAAAAAGCGGCCCCACAGGCCGCCTTGCAATATTCGATCACGACAGCCCCCGGGTTCCCCGTGGCACATGAAGGTTACCGCTTAGTGCTGCTACCTCTCAGTCCTGACACGATTCACAGGCCCCCATTGCACAGGCCCGAGAACTGCCATGATCCAATATTGCAATACAAATATTATACATGAAAATGCCTCTATAGTCAAAGCTATAGAGGCATTTCATATGTCTTATCTAAAGGATACAGTTAGATTAGAAATTATTTTGCATATTTTTCTTTAAATGCAGCTAATTGAGCTTCTTCCAAGGATAAGCCTTGTTCTTTATAGCGTTCAATAGCAGCGTGCATTTCTTCATATGCTACAGGTACAACTTTTGTAAATCTGTTTACAAAGTTATTCCAGTTTTCAAGGATGTGACGGCCTTTAGAGGAGTTAGTATGTAATACGTGTTGTTCTACTAATTCTTTAATGCGTTTAAGGTCATCATTATTAGCAGGACGTAATTCTACGAGGCCTGTATTTACATAGCGTTCATCACAATCGAGGATGTATGCATAGCCACCGGACATACCTGCTGCGAAGTTACGGCCAATTTTACCGAGTACAAGAACTTCGCCACTAGTCATGTATTCACAACCATGGTCGCCTAAACCTTCCACAACAGCAGTGATACCACTGTTACGAACAGCGAAACGTTCACCAGCTACACCGTTAATGTAGGCTGTACCAGATGTGGCACCATAGAAGGCAACGTTACCGATAAGGATGTTTTCGTCCGCTTCGAAAATAGATTTCTTAGGCGGATATACAGTGATTGTACCACCGGACAAGCCTTTACCGAGGTAATCGTTCGCATCACCTTCAAGTTCTAATGTCATGCCTTTAGGAATGAAAGCACCAAAGGATTGGCCTGCAGAACCTTCAAAGTTCAACTTGATTGTGTTATCTGGCAAACCGCTTTCACCATAACGACGTGTCACCTCAGAACCAACCAAGGTACCTACAACACGGTTAATGTTGTTGATAGCCAATTTAGCGCGAATTGGTTTTTGGTCCTCAATGGCAGGACGGCACATACGCAAGAGCTTGGACATGTCCAATGTGCGTTCCAATTCGTGATCTTGGTCAATCATGTGCATATGACCTACAGATGCATCGATGTATGGGTGGAACAATACGCGTTTTAGGTCAACGCGAGACAATTTGAAGTTATCGTCTTGAGATTTTTGACGAACAAGGTCGATACGGCCTACAAGTTCAGCTACGGAACGTATACCTAATCGAGCCATGATTTCACGCAATTCACGAGCGATGAAGATCATCAAGTTTTCTACGTACTCAGGTTTACCTGTGAAACGAGCACGCAATTTTTCATCTTGTGTCGCTACGCCATAAGGGCATGTGTTGAGGTTACATACACGAGCCATTTTACAGCCTACAGCAACGAGTGGTAATGTACCGAAACCGAATAACTCAGCACCAAGCATAGCCGCAACAGCTACGTCAAAACCAGTCATCAATTTGGAGTCTACTTCCAATTTAACGCGGTCACGCAATCTGTTGAGCATCAATGTTTGATGTGTTTCGGACAAGCCTAATTCCCAAGGCACACCAGCGTGTTTTACAGATGTACGGCCTGCCGCACCTGTACCACCATCGTAACCAGAGATTAAGATATTGTCTGCTTTCGCTTTTGCCACACCAGCAGCGATAGTACCTACGCCAGCTTCAGAGGTTAATTTAACGGAAATGCGAGCATCTTTGTTAACGCATTTCAAATCGTAAATCAACTCAGCTAAGTCTTCGATGGAGTAAATATCATGATGTGGTGGTGGAGATACGAGTTCAACGCCTGGAGTGGAGTGACGAGCTTTCCCAATTTCAGGGTATACTTTCTTACCTGGCAATTGACCACCTTCGCCTGGTTTAGCACCTTGTGCGCATTTAATTTGCAACTCTTTTGCATGAATGAGGTAATTTGCAGTTACACCGAAACGGCCAGATGCAATTTGTTTTACTTCGGAGTTCATGCTGTCGCCATTTGGCAATGGTTTGAAACGAGCTACGTCTTCGCCACCTTCACCAGAGTTAGATGTAGAACCAAGACGGTTCATAGCGATAGCAATCGTTTCATGAGCCTCTTTACTGATGGCACCATAACTCATAGCACCCGCTTTAAAGCGTTTTACGATGGATTCTTCAGGTTCAACCTCTTCGATAGGAATACCGCCGCCCACTGGGTAGTTCAATTCCATTAAGGAACGCAATGTTACATGATAATCATTGCGAATCGCTTTAGAGTATTCTTTATATTTTGCGTAATCACCGTTGATAAGAGATTCTTGTAAAAGATCAATTGTTTTAGGGTTGAACAAATGCTCTTCCCCATCTTTTACAGGGCCATACCAACCACCTGGTTCAAGCACAGATTCGTCGGATTTGAAAGCACGGTCATAACGAGCCAATGCTTCATTGGCAACGCCTACAAGACCAATACCGCCAATACGTGTTGGTGTATTTACGAAGAACTTATTAATAAAGTTGGTGTTCAAGCCCAAAGCTTCGAAGATTTGTGCACCATGGTAAGAACGAACTGTGGAGATACCCATTTTGGACATAACCTTCATAATGCCGCCTACAGCTGCTTTAATGTAGTTCTTTTCTGCTTGTTCAGGTGTAATATCACCAAGACGTTTACGAGCTTGTAAATCGCGTACAGTTTCAAGAGCCAAGTAAGGATTGATAGCTGTTACACCATAACCGATCAATGTACAGAAATGATGTACTTCGCGAGGCTCACCAGATTCGAGGATAAGACCAATTTCTGTGCGCAATACTTTTCTAATTAAGTGATTATGAACAGCTGCTACAGCTAACAACGCTGGAATTGGTGCATGATTTTCATCGACTTCACGGTCGGATAAAATCAATACATTTTGCTCTGTACGTGCTGCTTCTTCTGCTTTTTCGCACAATTCAGTCAACGCATCACGCAAGCCATCCGCACCCTTAGTTGGGTCGAAGAGGATTGGCAATGTAACAGATTTCATTCGACGGCAGTCAAGAGCCTTAATGGACGCCAATTCTTGATTTGTAAGAATTGGTGTACGCATGGACAACGCATAGGTACCAGCTTTATTAGGATCTGTTAAGTTACCAGAGTTACCAAGCATAACACGAGTAGATGTAACCATTTCCTCACGAATGGAGTCGATTGGAGGATTTGTTACTTGCGCGAACATTTGCTTGAAGTAGCTGTATAACAATTGTGGTTTATCAGACAAGATAGCAAGTGGAGCATCGGCACCCATTGCACCTACAGGGTCTTTACCATCTTTTGCCATAGGTACGATCATACGCACAAGATCTTCTTGAGTATACCCAAAGGCTTGTTGCTTTTGGAACAAATCGTCTACTTTTGGAATATCGCTTTCATCAGCTTGAGTAATTTCAGACAAGTGGATAACGTGTTCTTTTACCCATTCATCATATGGCAATTCAGTAGCAACGCGTTGTTTGATTTCTTCGTCGGAAATGATACGTTGTTCTTCAGTATCGATGAGAAGCATTTTGCCTGGTTCCAAGCGACCTTTAGCTCGAATATTTTCAGCGTTTTCATTGACTACACCCACTTCAGATGCCATGATAACGCGATCATCAGTTGTTACATAGTAACGAGCAGGACGCAAACCGTTACGATCAAGTACGCCACCGATAACAGTACCATCAGTGAAGCCCATAGCGGCAGGACCATCCCATGGTTCCATCATGAAGCTATTGAACTCATAGAAGTCATGTTTTTCTTGGCTCATGAGATTATTGCGTTCCCAAGGTTCAGGAATCATCATCATAATCGCATGAGGCAAGGAACGACCTGTCATGTGCAAGAATTCCAATGTGTTATCGAACATAGCGGAGTCAGAACCGCTGTCATCTACTACAGGGAATACTTTTTTAATATCTGGGAATAATGGAGATTCCGCTTTACCTTCACGAGCATTGATCCAGTTTACGTTACCACGGATTGTGTTGATTTCACCATTATGCACTAAGAAACGGTTAGGATGCGCCCGAGCCCAGCTTGGGAATGTATTCGTACTGAAACGGGAGTGAACCATAGCCAATGCAGATGTAAAGTCAAGGTCACTCAAATCAAGGTAGAAGTCACGCAATTGACCAGGTGTTAACATACCTTTATATACGATTGTTTTAGAGGACAAGGATGCAATATAGAAATCACTAGATAATTCCTTGCTCAATGGAACAATGCGTTTTTCTGCTAATTTACGAATAATATATAATTTACGTTCAAATTCTTTATTATTAGTTACGTCTGGGCCTTTACCGATGAGGATTTGAATCATCCAAGGGCGAATAGCAGCTGCTTCTTTACCAACCTTTGTACCATCAACTGGCACTTCGCGCCAACCAAGAACAACTTGACCCTCTTCGCGTACAACCTCTTCGAAAATGCGTTTTTGCTCGTTACGGAGGCTTTCATATTTATGGGCAAATATCATACCTACGCCGTACTCACCAGCTGCAGGCAAGTTGATACCAAGCACTTCGCATTCGCGTTTAAAGAACTCATGAGGAATTTGTACCAAAATACCGGCACCATCCCCTGTGTCCTTATCGGCACCAGCACCACCACGGTGTTCAAGGCGCTCTAAAATACGCAAGCCATCATCGATAATATCGTGGGATTTTTTACCTTTAATATTAACGACAAAGCCCATGCCGCACGCATCCTTTTCAAATTGGCTGCTGTACATACCATTGGCTTCGAGTCTAGCTTGATCTAGACGTTGTTGCTCGATTGTGCTCTGATTCATATCCATAACGTGCACTCCTTCATATCACTTGATCATCCCAAGCGCTGCGGCATCGTTCCGTTCGGTCTTGGTGAAAGTATAAACTATAAACTACTTCTAAAGAATCCATTCTGTAGTGATATTATCGGCTGTAACCGTCCATAACCTCATCTAAATTTTAAATTCTATAGAATTTTTGTCTATACATAGTATACTCCTGTCCACTGTGAATTGAAAATATAAAAAAAACATAGTCCATGACTTTAAGTCATAGACTATGCATTTTTATCACTATTGTTTTTTGTATACACGAATACACAATCATCAATTGAGCTTTTTTTGTTTTACGTGGCACGCTCTGTGACCACATCTAGCAATTGAGTTTTCTTTATTTTACGTGGCATGCTCTATGACCACATCATCATATAAATTATAATTGATAAAAATTAGAAAAGCAATTATTACTTTTCATGTCCAAAGTCATCCCCTACTTCACAGTTTACCGTTATAGGCTCGTCCTTACCATAGGGTACAAAGGTGAGTTCTGACGCATGTAAGCATTGACGTGTATAGGGTTTATTACGTGCCCCATACATGGCGTCGCCAACGATAGGATGTCCGATGTGTTCCATGTGCACGCGGATTTGATGTGTTCTACCGGTTAATAATTTAAACTTCAATAGCGTATGTTCGCCTTCGTGACCAAGAACGGTATATTCCGTTTGAGCCGGTTGACCAAATTCATCGATGACACGGCGATTATCAAATACTGGGTCAATACCAATAGGTTCATCAACTACGCCATCTTCGTTAATACAGCCTTCTACTAAGCCTGTGTAGATACGGTCGATACGACCAGCTTGTAATTCATCAGTGTAATATTGCTGAGCTTCCTTTGTTTTACCAAAGAGAATACAACCAGATGTGTCTCGGTCAAGACGATGTACAGGGCGCACCTTGTGAACTACACCTTTTTTCGCATAATACCCAGCCACATAGTTACTCAATGTACCAGATTTAGTTTGTCCCGCTGGATGAACAAGCATGAATGGAGCTTTATCAACCACCAAGGTATGAGCATCTTCGTAGAGAACTGTAATAGGACCTTTTTCTACATCGACGCCATAGTCCTTATCCTGTGGTAATTCCAAAGTTAATACATCACCCTTTTTGATGGAGCGCTGGGAATGGGCTACACGGCTATTTACTTTCACCCGTTTCTTGCGGAACATCATTTGAATATCTCGAGAGGATAATGAAAAGCGTTCCTTTACATATTTAGAGACCGTCAATTCTGTTGGTTCTTTCACTGTATACGTTTTCCAGCTCATATTACCACCATTCGTTAATATATGTTTTTTGTTCAGGATAGAGAATATCGAAGAATTCTAGCCATTCCTCATTAGCTGAAAGTTTACCTTCAAACGCAAGATCACGAGCGGTTAATGTGCCCATTAAGAGTTGGCTCAAAGCACCGACTTCAACAGTAATATCTACGTCCCCATCTAATGTGTCAGACACCTTTTTAACAGTTGGTGTCAATGCGCCGCCATATTGGACTTCATAGCACCCTTCATTCCACTCACAAAGGCTATCTTTCACACCAAAGGTCATTGTAATAGGCATCATCAAAGCCTCTGGGTTTACAGGAATGGATTCGAAAGCAGCTTTCACATCCACAATACGGCTCATCATGTACGGCATTGTGGAATGTCCGCTTTTACCATCTGGATAGAAGCGATAGTATGTATCGTGAAGGCCCTCATTCCAACGAATAGTAGTGCCTTGAGAACGGTGATTATAGAAGTAGTTCAACAATGCTCGTTGGGCACGACGTGTAATATAAACTAATTCAGAAACAGGAATTTCAGGTTGACCTAAGCGATATACCGCATAGCCTTCGATAACACCTTCATCATTGCGCACTACAGCGATATTCACGCCTTCCGCAAAGAAGCTGCCGAGCAAGCGTTTCCATTCCTTTTCACCGCGCTCTGCATAACCAGAAAGACGGGCTGTATATGTTTTATATACAGGATCAAGCAATGTCCATTGGTCAACGCTATTAAGTAAACCAAAGCTCAAGGATTTATCAGTCATAGGGCGCAAGTCTTCAAGAGACATAGTGTTCACCCATTGATGTGCATAGAGTTCCCAACCATATTGTTGGTAGAATGCAGCCTTGGAAGGCATTAAAATTGTCAATGCTTGACCGCGGTTGCGAAGTTCTTCAAGAGAAGCCTTTAACAACGCACCACCTACGCCACCACGACGCGCCGCTGGATGTGTGGCTACGCCAACCATATAGCTTGTAGGCAATACAGCACCACGAACATTGATATTATATTGACGCAAATGAACGGTACTCAATAATTGATCTTGTTCAAGGCCAACCATTGTATTTTCTGGTTCATAGCAATTTGTAAAGTAATATTGGAAGAATGGATCTTCCTTTGGTTCAAAGCAGTACGCCCATAGATTTTCCACATGTGGCGTATCTTGAGCTGTTGCAATTCTATATTCCATAAGTCTATCCTCGTTATAGTATAAAAACCACTTTCTATCTGTTGCATCGTATCGTATCGCCATGATAATACAACATATACAATCAAATAGATAGGCTAACACCTCTATTATAACAAAAATGAGCTATGAAGCGCATCGACTTCATAGCTCAGATTTTTATTTACCGCCTGTTGCATTATCTGCTTCATTAGCATATACTGCGTCATATTTTTCAGCAAAATGATCTGGATTGTAAGATTCTTTTGCTTGGCGAAGACCAGGCAAGCCCATGTCTTCTTCACGGTTGATGAATTCTACTTCGCTAAATTCATGACGAATGAATTCATTATTGATTGCTTGATACAAACCACGGATATCTGGATTTGCTTTTTCAATGTGAATCAACGCCATTTTATCATTCAATAATTCACCGATACTGAAAGCTTCAACGCGGCCAAACAATTTGATGGCGCCACCTTTAAGCCCTAGTGTCTCCCAATTATCAAATAATAAGTTGATAGCAACCAATTCATCTTCGATACCTTCTTCATGATGAGTTTCTACCCAAGATGCTGCTGTTTCGCGGCACAATGGAATGATATCTTCAGTGATTGGCATATATTCATAGTTAGAATATTGCATGCGGAATTGGTTCAAATGATTTTTCTTTTGACGGAACTTCTTACCAGATAAGTTGATAAGATCTTCAGATTTGTAAATGTATTCGTAGTTGTCGCGGTCAGGTGTAAATTCATAACGACCTGGACATAAGTCTTCCATACGCTCTTTTACAACTTTGCTAACACCTTTGAAACGGAATGGCAAATTATTTTCTACGAACCATTCTTTAGCGCGTAACAAACCATCAAGGAACTTTGCATCTTTACCGGCAAACGGAGGCAATAGGAATGGTTCACGTTTACCGCCACCTTGGATGTACAATACACCGTTTTCCTCAGCCCAACGAATACCATACGCATCTTGCCACATAAATAATGTAGTAAAGCAATTATCAGATGCTTCGTAATGATGTTGTTCAAAATATTTATCGATTAATGGTTTGTCTCTTAGTTCAAAACGTTTAAATTCTAAAATAATAATCCCTCCTATCAAATTCCTCAGTCGAGGTATTTACCATGGGTACATATAACCACATGGTTCTTCATTATAATTTAACAGATTCACCTAATTCAAAGTTTCCGTCGGTTGTAATTACCTTATCGCCTTCGTTTAGGCCTGAAATAATTGCTACATCATCGTCTTCTGTCATACCGACCTCAACGACACGTACGTCAACCGTATTATTTTCAGTCAATACATATACGTATTTGCCGTCTTGGTTTTCGCGAACCGCTTTGCTTGGTACAGTGAGCATCTTCGCTTTTATATCTGACTCGATGATGAGCGTATAGAATTCGCCAGCCTTGATAAGGCCTTTGTCATTGTTGAAAGTAGCTTTCACAAGAACGCTTGGCACATTTTCTGGCTGTGTTACATCTACATATGTCAATTCACCTGGTAACTCTTGGTCACCTACCTTGAGGAGTACCTTAATACCCTTTTTAGCATCTGGTGTACCCAATTTCATCGCCGCATCACGAGGGATGCTAAGAGAAGCTACCATTGGTGTAGATTGTTGAATCATCATGAACGGACGATCTGCAATGGCCATTTGACGGTCTTCATTGTAAATAGCAGTCACTGTACCAGCTATAGGCGCTACGATTGTAGATGCTGCCATTTGTGCAGATACTTGAGCAATTTGAGCTTGGATGGCTGCCGTATTGGCACCACCACCGCCACCACCAGTTGTTACTGTCGTAGTTTGTGGCTGAGACCGCTCTACAATGCGATCATATTCTTTTTGAGTAATCATACCCGCTTCACGCATCTTTTGAGCTTGTGCTAATTGACCACTATCTACAGATGCTGCCGTCGTAGTTGTAACGGATGTCGCATAGGACTGAGCTTGCGCTTGTGCTAACTGGCCTTGTAAGGATGCTAGCTGTTGCTGTAAAGCCGATGTATCTACAGTGGCCAAGGTTTGACCTTGTTGTACTTGATCGCCTACTTTTACAGCATACGCGACCTGCCCTGTCAACGTCGGTGTTACCGTCGCCTTGTTAAGGGCTGTTACATTGGCATCATTATGGATCTGTAGCGGCATATCCTTGTATGTTACATCAGCAACGGATACAGTTTTCGTACCGCAACCAGCAATGGCCAAGGCCATCATTACAACACCAAGCATAGCAACTACAGAATAGAATCGATTTAATTTCATTCTGTCACTTCCTGTCATATTGATTTTTATCAATACCTTAGTATATCATAAAATCAATTAGAATTGTATGAAAGCTAATTCCTTTAATTTATGGATATAACGGAGGTTCTTATGGAAGAACGGATGGACTTTAGAATATTAAACAACGGCAGCTTCATTCCTTCTATCGGTTATGGCACTTATAAAACAGGCACCGAAGGAGAAACGGAGCAAGCCGTTGCTAATGCACTTGGCGTAGGTTACCGCTTGCTCGATACAGCCGCTTATTACGGCAACGAAGAGGCAGTTGGTCGAGGCATCAAAGCATCTAGCGTTAATCGTACAGATATCATTATTACTACAAAAATTTGGCACACCGATGCAGGCTATGATAATACGATGCGCGCTGTTGAAAGCTCTCTAAAAAAATTAGACACTAATTATATCGACATCATGCTCGTACACCAACCTTTGGGCGATTACTACGGCTCATGGCGTGCTATGGAGGAGTTATACGACCAAAACGTATTGCGTGGTCTAGGTCTCTCTAACTTTTACGAAGATCGCCTCATCGACTTGCTATACCACTGTAATGTAAAACCTGTAGTGAACCAGATTGAGTGCCACCCGTTTAACCAACGTCAGTCCTTATTACAATTAATGCGTAAACATCAAGTAGTAGGCATGGCGTGGTCTCCATTTACTCGTGATCGCCAACCGATTTTCGACCACCCGATCATTAAAAGCTTGGCCGAAAAATACGGTGTCACAAAACATCAAATCATCTTACGTTGGCATATCCAACGAGGCATCATTCCATTGCCAAAGGCAAATACCGTAAGCCATATGGAAGCTAACTTTGATGTATTCGACTTCAAGCTTACTAACATCGACATGGACGTTATGGAATTATTAGATCAACAAGACTTCTTGGAAGATCACCACACGGCACCAGGTCTAGAAAGATTATTACAACTAAAATAGAATATAAAAAGAAAACCACTTATACTTCTGCCCCAAAAGGTTAGATATAAGTGGTTTATTTTATTGCAATTTATTTAGGCACATTAAAGACGGCTTGTATAAGTATCATATACACTACAGTACCTGCCCCAATAGACATGAACATATTTCGCTTCCATAGGTGCATGCCAACGGTTACTAATAAAGCAATAAGTTCTGGAATGCCATAAGGATAGGAAAGCACAATTGTATCTTTAAAGGTATATACAACAAGCATACCCATAACAGCTGCAGGCAATGCCTTACCTAAATACTGTACAAAATCTGGTGCCTTTTTACCAGGTGGGAAAATAAGAAAAGCGGAGAAACGTGTAAGTAATGTAGCTGCTACGACAATAGCAACGGTAATGACCATTTCAAAACTAGTCAAGCTGTACACCTCCCCATTTATACGCTATATAACATACTACGAGCATACACCCCATAGAAGCAAGCATAAACAAGGATTTTCCCGTCAACAAAAGCATTGCTACTGCTACAACGGCTCCAACAGCACCAAAGCCTCGAATATTATTACTTTTAGCATTAAATAACATTTCAAGGAATATAACAATAAATAATCCAGGTAGCACAAAGCCAATGCCACGCAAATCTACAGATGCTAATAAATCGCCGAACAAGCCCCCTATAAAAGTGCTCACCACCCAAAAGGTATAATTAAGCCACGATACATGGAAGTAGAACCATTTTTCATCCACATCATCGGGCAACTTCGTAGATACATTAATTGCAAAGCTTTCGTCACACATCCAGGCAACGGTAGGAAACCATTTCCACCCCATATTCACATATCTCTGTAATGCAGATAAACCATAGAAAAAATGGCGCCCATTAACAAACAAGGTCAGCATAAAAGCATTTACAGGATCAAAGCCTGCCATCAGCAGCCCAATAGTTACGAACTCCATAGAGCCTGCAAAAATTGTACTAGCCAAAACAGGGGCGGTCCACCAAGGTAATCCCTGACTGGTAGCATACAAGCCAAACCCTAATCCAAGGAAGAAGAAGCTGAGCCCCATAGGAATCATAATAGGAAGCGCAAAAGAAAAGGCACTTCGATGCTTTATGTCACTCAAAGGATTTTCTCCTTTCGAAATCATACATTATATATTATGTAAACGTTAATCAAAACTAATCTTAGTCCTCTCTAGACGATAAAACTAATTTGAATAATCAGAACCACCCGTAAAACGGGTGGTTTGCTCACGGGCTATAAGCCCGTAGTACTAGGCCAGCGTCTAAAGGCGCTGGCTTTCACTACGTTCAAGCCGCATAGCCATTGACTCGTAACGTTCCCCTTAAAGGGGATGTGTATTACTTGCTACCCTTAAAAGGGTCCTCATATTCTTTTACACTAAGTTTATCTTTCATTTGGTCATGTAACTCTTGCTCACGTATATATTTCTTTACTGTAGCCTCATTTAAACCTACTGTACT
>ERZ1699235.502-NODE-502-length-15236-cov-8.815474_pt1 | contig 15236 bp, 11 predicted proteins | sample MGYA00581546_ERZ1699235 | MGnify/ENA primary metagenome ERZ1699235 (study PRJEB42319, sample SAMD00040334) | human oral metagenome | material: saliva | host: Homo sapiens | study: EMG produced TPA metagenomics assembly of PRJDB4115 data set (Metgenomic analysis of... | reverse complement strand
ACCTCCGCACAGTTGAGTAGGGCTGTAAAAGCTGATGAAATCAGCGTAGTAGAGCCCACTCAACCACTGCGTCTTGTTCGACAATCCAAAAACAATTGAGAGGCTAGGACTTTTGTCCCAGCCTCTTTTCTTCTATTAAAATACTTTCTTCAAGACTTCAGCTAGTGTACTCACACCGACCACTTGGATACCTGATGGTGTCGTGATCCCTATCAGAGAATTTTTAGGTACATAAATCTTGGTAAAACCGAGCTTAGCAGCTTCATTGATCCGTTGTTCGATCCGATTGACTCGGCGGACTTCTCCGGTCAAGCCCAACTCTCCAACGAAACACTCTTGCGGGTTGGTTGGCTTGTCCTTGTAGCTGGAGGCAATGGCTACGGCTACGGCTAGGTCGATAGCTGGCTCATCCAATTTGACGCCACCAGCTGACTTGAGGTAGGCATCCTGATTTTGAAGGAGCAAACCCGCTCGTTTTTCTAACACCGCCATGATAAGACTAGCCCGATTGAAATCAAGCCCCGTTGTCGTCCGCTTGGCATTCCCAAACATGGTTGGCGTCACCAAGGCCTGCACTTCAGCTAGAATCGGACGTGTCCCCTCCATGGTAACCACGATAGAGGATCCGGTCGCACCATCCAGGCGCTCTTCTAGAAAGACCTGACTGGGATTGAGGACCTCAACCAAGCCACCTGATTGCATTTCGAAGATACCGATCTCATTGGTCGAGCCAAAACGGTTTTTGACCGCTCTCAGGATCCGGAAGGTATGGTGGCGTTCTCCCTCAAAGTAGAGCACCGTATCCACCATGTGTTCCAGCATCCGAGGACCCGCCAAGGTTCCTTCCTTGGTCACATGCCCCACGATAAAGATGGCGATGTTATTGGTCTTGGCCAGCTGCATGAGCTCAGCCGTGACCTCGCGTACTTGAGAGACTGATCCCTGAACCCCTGAAATCTCAGGAGACATAATGGTCTGAATCGAGTCGATGATGAGGAAGTTAGGCTGGATTCGCTCCACCTCAGCTCTCACGCTCTGCATATTGGTTTCTGCATAAAGATAAAACTCACTGTCGATATCTCCCAAGCGCTCAGCTCGAAGTTTGATCTGCTGAGCTGACTCCTCTCCACTAACGTAGAGTACCGTTCCCACTTGAGATAGTTGGGTCGATACTTGAAGAAGCAGGGTCGATTTCCCAATTCCTGGATCTCCCCCGATGAGAACGAGACTCCCTGGGACCACACCGCCACCAAGGACGCGGTTGAATTCTTCCATCTCGGTCTTGGTCCGGTGAACATTGATAGAGGTCACGTCCGCCAGTTTCATAGGTTTGGTCTTTTTACCCGTCAAGGACACACGCGCATTCTTAACCTCTGCAACCTCGACTTCCTCGACAAAAGAAGACCAAGAACCACAGTTGGGACAGCGCCCTAGGTATTTGGGTGAGTTGTAGGCACAATTTTGACAAATAAAAGTCGTTTTTTTCTTTGCGATAATAAACCTCTTTCTATATCTCTATCTCACATTCAATCACTTGGCAAAAATCAATCTTCTCATTTGGCACAAACTGGCGCATAAGCATGCGATGGGCTACAACTACCACAGTTTGATGTCCCCGATACTTAGCCATGCATTCTAGAAAACGAGACTTCATCTCTACAGCTGTCTCATATTGAACAGGAGAATTTGGGAGCAACTCCCCCTTGTTTTCTAAAAACAGACATCTAGCTGTTTCAAAGTTCTCTATACCTGTTTCATAAACCTGCCATTCATGCAATAATGGCTCTACCCTCAAAGGAAGGCCAGTAGCACAGGATACATAAAAAGCCGTTTCTAAAGCTCGCGTCACTGCAGAAGACACCAGGATATCAGCTGAGCCAAATAAAGGATTTTTGCAAAGTTCCTGAGCTTGTTGTCTTCCTTTCTCAGATAAGGGTGCCAAATCTATCCCGAATCCAGTATAGGAACGCTCCTCTAACTCACGGTAATTTGGCTCCCCGTGACGGATAAAAATAATTTTCATATTAAGATCCCCATAAAACTATCCAATCTTGATTCCGCAATCTTGCCACTGCTTCAGTGTTTTAGAGAATTTCTTCTGGTTGGCAACTCCGACAGCAGACAAATCGACAGAAACCTGATAATTCTCCTTGGTAGCTGCCAAAACGGAAGCCTTAACACAGCCATTGCCATCTACCCCTATAAACTCTATACTTTTAGCACCGTTTTCCTCTAAAAAATCTTTTAAATCTGGATTAGTAAAGCAAGAAGCCCGACGCTTTTCAAAAATACGAGAAGATACAAGCAGCAAGCCGGTCGCAAATTTCTTCTTTCTATCTTTTCTCTCCCAGAAAAAACGATTGAGAATATAGATAACTCGTTCGCTAGGATAGGTAGCAATTTTGTCATTTACAGCTGCAGTCAGTTCTTCATGATATGCTTTTCCTACAGCAACATAATCTGACTGCATGTCTACAACTAATAAATAGTCTGCCATTTTATTCCTCTATTTCCCTGTCGAACCAAATCCACCAGTACGCACGCCGTCTGCTTCATCTCCATCGGCAATCAAGAATGGTGCAAAGACAGCCTGAACCACACGTTCTCCAACTTCAAGAACAACTTCTTGATCGGTGATGTTTTTCATCTGAGCAAAGATATGGCCTTCATTTCCTGGATTGCCATAATAGTCTCCATCGATAACGCCCACAGAGTTGATTAAGACCAGGCCTTTTTTACGAGGGTTAGAGGAACGGTCATAGAGATAGAGCACCTCAGTCGGTTGCATATAGGCCTTGACCCCAGTTGGGACGAGGACGATTTCCCCAGGAGCAATCACCGTGCGCTCGGCTACCTTTAAGTCGTAACCAGCTGCGTGTGCTGTCTCCCGCTTTGGCAGTAAGTCCTGATTGGTATAGCTTGATACAAGTTCAAATCCACGAATTTTTGTCATCATAATTCCTCTTTCATTCTAAATAGTTTCCATCTCTTCTATTATACCATCACTTTGCCCTAGCGTCTCTTCAATTCTACTATTCGTATTTTTTGAGTAAAAACCTCCTTTTTCACCTTCATTATTTGTAAATTATATGATACTTTCATGGTTGTTTTCTAAAAGAAAGTGAAAGTTAATGAAACAGCTTAAAAACACCTAATTTCACCGATTTTAGCTTGAAGCCAATTATTATTTTTGCTATAATTCCCTGTGTAGGGAATAATTTTAAAAGTAAAATATTTTACCCTATAAAATTATTTAATGGAGGTCGTGTCTCAGCACTCAATTCTAATTACCAACAGATAGGATTTGAAAGGTCCATATCGTTAAAAGTAATCAGGTATTGATGATTAGGCACTAATTTTTTTATGAAAAGGGAAGATAAGATGAAGAATAGGAATATCAAAATTTTCTCATTTGTCCTTTGTTTAGTGGCCATGCTTTTCGCTTTAGGTCTGAATCGCACTTCAGCAGAAACTCCTGGAGTGACAGTAAGCGGAAAATTGGTCGATACAATCAAAAATATCAAAGTTACCAATAATGAAGGTGGCAACCTTGATTGGGAATTAGGACAATGGGCAACATTTCGTATCAATGCTGATTTCGACTTAGCTGGTAAGAATGTCAAAAAAGGTGATACGACTGATCTCACCGTTCCAGATGCTTTGATCATTACGTCGCAAAGTTTTGAAATTCGTGATGTCAATACGAATGAGGTCATTGCCCACGCAACGGTTGACAAAGACAATAAGAAATTGTCATTGACTTACACTGACTATGTCGAAAAACACTCAGATACCCAGGGATCCTTCTTCTTCTATGCGCGGATCGACTTTAAGAAACACCCTCAACAAGGGGAAGTCCCTGTTGAAATTACCGTCAATGGAGAAACCAAGATCGGCGGGAAGGTTACCTTTAAAGGAGTCGGAGACGGTAACCCAACTCCATTATCAAAAACTAGTTGGGTGAATGACAACGACCATAAAACAGTCACCTATACTATTTCTGTTAATAAAAGTAAACAAAATATCAAAGAAGTCACTATTGAAGATCATTTGAGATTTACAAATGCTTCCTATGTAAAAGACAGCATCAAAGTCATCAAAGGGAAGTTCTCATTTGAAGCAGGTGAATGGGTCTTTTCAAATCGTGTTGATGTAACGGATCAACACCCTGTTACCATCAGTGAAGATGGTCAATCTTTTGTTGTCAATCTGGGGGACATTAGCGAAAACGATCAATATCGGATTGATTATGATGTTCGCTTAAATTACGAGCCTGTAGACGGGGAACTTCTTAAAAACGATGCTACCCTTAAAGGAAAGCAGTTTGAAACAAAAGATGTGACAAACACAGCCGCTGTCCAAGTCGCAGGAGGATCTGGTGTCGGTTATGTCTTTACAATTCATGTCCACAAGGTAAACGATGAAAGTCAGCCACTTGCTGGAGCTAAGTTTAAAATCGTTCGTCAAGCCAACAACCAAGTGATTGGGGAATACGTTACAGATGAGAACGGAGATATTACGGTTAATGCGCTCTTAAAAGATAAATACATCTTAACAGAAACCGAGGCCCCTGCGGGTTATACGATCAAGGAGGCTGACACCGTCGTAAATGCTGAAGATTTTGGTAAGGATCATAAGGTTACGAAGACGATCGTCAATCCAAAAGAACAGACAACGACTACGACAACCACTACAACTACTACTACGACAACAACCTCTACAACGACTCAAGAGCCGACAACAACTACTACGACGACTCAAGAGCCAACAACGACTACGACAACAACTGAGGAACCTACACCTACTACCACTACAACAACTCCAGAGTCAACAACAACTTCAACAACAACTGAAGAACCTACAACAACGACTACGACGACTCAAGAGCCAACAACTACAACAACGACGACAGAAGGTCCAAAACCTACGCCGACTACGACAACAACTACAACGACGACTACAACCACGTCTGAAAAACCAGTGCCGACTCCAACGACCACTACGACAACAACTCCAGAAGGGCCAACAACGAATACGACCAAACCTGGTAACCCAGATGATTCTGGCACCACAACTTCAAACGGAGGTCGCAAGACATTCCTGCCAAAAACAGGTGAAGCAGTCGCTACTGGTGTCATCTTGATCGGTGTTGCTATCCTATCAGGAGCCGTCATCTTGAAACGCAAGATTTCTAATAACTAATCGTTTGCATTGCGGATCATATAAAAAAGGATCGCATCCCATTGGATGCGATCCTTTTTTGTGTTGATCACAGTTTTTGATACTCTCACACCTTATTGTCCTTCATTACTTCTGCTTCGTCTCATTTGAATGACGAGGTAAGCAACAGAAACAATAGATAGCAAGGCACCCAGGATCACGCCTTTTTGTCTAAAGACGAATTCAACCTTATGATTTCCCTTTGAGATTGGGAAGGATAAGAATGCATTCCATGCTTTTTCGGTTTTGACAAACTTCCCATCCACTTTCACTTTCCAGCCATCGCTGTATGGAATGGAAGTCATCATATAGTTACTATCATCTGTGATAGACACATCGCCAACAATATGGGTATTTGAAAACTTGGTTACTTGTAAACCTTGTTTCTTCCGGTTTTCTAATACCTGTTGAATCTGATCAACGTCGGCGCGATAAACACCTGCATTGCTCATATCGATGTGATCTGTTCTAAATCTAAATTCAATAACGGTTTCTTGGTTTTCAGTTTGATCTGTCAACTGCCAAATTTGTCTTTGCGTGAAAATTTTAGCATTGAGCAACCATTTATTATTGAGTAAAACCGAGTAATCTTGGTTTTGGATCAAAGATACAGGAGTAAAGAAATAATAGGTGTAATTGGTACGTGGAGTGACCTTATAACGAATAATGGCATCTTTTGACGAATCCGCTCTCTTATAGATGGCTTCTCCCGTTTCCTTATTAACCTTTTCTTCGATCACATTTTCTGTCTCGATCGAGCTGAACGCCAAGGGTTTAAAGTACTCAACGGTATCATTATTGGCCTTTTGATGCCCCTCCATGGAGTTCAAAATGATATTCTGGTTAGCAAAGGCATTATTGGCACCAAATTGAATATTTCTTACCAGGCTGTTAGTCCCGTATGCAAGTGGGAAGGAATTTGGATTCTTATAGACGACATAACGCTTGTCCTCATAAACCTTGTCTGTGAAATAGCGATGCAGATCAAAGCGGTCTGTAAATCGATAAAAGTACATCTTATCCGGATTGGCTTCAATATCTTTGGGATCAAAATCCTTGGCACTCATAAAGTAACGAACACCATATAAAGCATCTGTCAAAGGTGTCCCATTTGAATATTGGGTCGCCGCATTAACGCCAAGATCTCCCATGAAAGCAAAGTGATCCATGGTGCTACGTTCCAAACTTGAACTAAAGGTACTTAGACCCGGATAGGACACCAAGGAAGGAACTGTTCTGGAATAGGCAAAATCCGTGGCAATCCGATAGAATTTTTGATCTGCATTTTCTTGGATATTGTCTGTCACGCGCTTGACCGAAACGGTCGCATCTGCAAACTTGTGCACATCATCATACCCAAATGTTACTTGGGACAAATACGCATTATAGCCAAACTCAAAAATTGTCAGCACAGATACGACAATCATGGACAAACGTGAGATCTTAAAGTTTAGGATGAAGAGAATGCTCAAGTAGAGCATCGCTGTAATCCCCACTTGCGACAAGAGATAACCTGTCTTTAATAAGACGGCAGCTAGTACTAGAAATACTGCTGCTAGAGCCATTCGAATCATTTTTTCCAATTGGCTCTTCTGAGATTTTTCCCAATACGCATAGAAGATGAAGCAGGTCACTGCTGCTATTCCCAGAACACTTAGAATAGAGAACTTAGAGAGGAAACGACTGATCGCTTGCGGTTGGGTCTTTGAGATAAAACTATACTGATGGAAATAGAGATAAACCACCGACAAGAGCAAGCCCAAGCCGATGATGCAGTTAGTTCGTTTGGAAATAACGATCTTCTGCTTCATCGCTTGATAAGCTAGGACTAGTATAAAGAATGAAAATAGCCAAGAAAAACGGAAGAAGAAACCGGCTGGGTTTTGTCCCATATGCCATATCTTACTGACAAATTCATTGACAAAGGAAATCAGGAAAATGAGGGTAACAATCCCTGCAGCCCATTTTTTGGCTTTTCCAACTTTTTGCGATAGGAAATAAAAGATAAAACCAAGAAAGCCGAGCGCTCCAATATAAATATTGGGAAGGTTGGGACCCGCTGACCACCCTGATGTCGTATCAAAGCCACCAACAACCAACTTAGAAAGAATATCTAAAGGGTTAATTTGGAAGGCAAATGAGAAGCTCATGCCTCCACCAACTTGCCCCTTACTTTCAATCAGGTTGAAAAATACAGGCAAGAGCAAGACTGAAGCTGTTGCAATCCCAATAATCGAATAGATCACCGCTTGCAATAAAGGGATACTAAAGTTTTTAATCTTTGCCTTTAGATCTCCCTCAACCAGCAATCTTGGCGATACATAGTAGCAGGCATACAGAGCGATGAAAATGGAGATCATATAGCCCATATAAAACTGAAGCAAGACCGTCAATCCCAGAGCAAAAGCATAGCGATAAGGAGATTTCCCATCTAATAATTCTTCCAAATACACAATCACAATAGGAAGCATGATCATGGCATCATAGAAGATGACGTTCATCTGATAAGAAACCAACATTCCTGACAAGGCATAGGCTGTCGAGAATAATGGAACCAACCATTTTCTAGATTCTAATCCTTTGTAGCGCTTGATTAAAAGGAAAGCAAAGGATAGACCGATTGCCCCGTATCTGAGCCAAATAGTTAAAAATACTGCTGCTCCAAAATATTTGAGGGGAGCTAGAATATAGATGATGTTGAAGGGACTCATTAAATAGTAGCCGAGCACACCGATCATATCTCCACCAAGAGACTTGGTGAAAGAATAACTCAAACTAGATAGATCCCCCGTCAAGATGGCATTTTTTAGCAAGCCAAAGAAACTGATATATTGCTGTCCAAAGTCAACAGCCATCAGACTCTTACTCCCAAAAGGGTACATCCCTATAAAAGCCCACACAACCAGCATAATGGTCATTGGGAGCAGGGCACTTGCAGTATAGAGAACTTTCTTTGGATGTTTTTTCCAAAACTCTTGCCAACGCATGAACCAGATTAACATGTTTTCTCCTATCTTCTTTAGCCGATATGATTTTTCTTCGCTTGTTCGATATTGGTCTCTTCAATGATGAAATGAGGACGACGCTTCACTTCGTAGTAGATCTTGCCAATATACTCTCCAAGAATTCCGATGAAGATGAGTTGAACTCCGCTAAATAATATAATAGCCGCAATCGTTGTGAAATAACCACTCACATAATTCCCAGCAGCGAAGATATATTTCATCAACTCAAAAACTAGATATAAAAGAGCCAGCCCTAAACAGATGAAACCGAATTGAATACAAACACGGAGAGGACGGTCATTAAAAGAAATAATTCCTTGAATCGCATAATTCAAAGATTTCTTAAAACCAAACTTGCTCTTTCCAGCCTTACGGGTTTCATTCTTATAAGGAATTACTTTCTCTTTAAAACCAATCCATTCATACAAACCTTTATTAAAGCGATTGTACTCTGGCATTGACACAAAGGCTTCCATGGCTTTTCGGCTAAGCAGTCTTAATTCAGATTTTCCATCTGTTAGATGCACATCCATGGAACGATTTGACAAGAAGTAAAACAAACGTGCAAAGGAACTTCCTACAAAAGATTCTCCTTCACGAGTTCGTTGGCCACTAACAATATCATAGCCCTCATTATAAGCTTCTAAGAATAAGGGAATCAAGTATGGTGGATGCTGGAGATCCCCGTCCATGACCATCACCGCATCCCCACTGGCATATTTAAAACCAGCCAAGATACCGCTCTCTCGTCCAAAATTTCGACTGAAACGGATATATTTGATGCGGTCGTTTTCTCTTGCAAATTCTTCAATTAACTCAAAGGTCTTGTCACTACTTCCATCATCGATGTAGAGAATTTCATAATCAGAGAGCTCTTTCCCTAGCATTTGCTCAAGCTGATTAGAAATTTCACGATGGGTTTGAGGAAGTACCAGCTCCTCATTCAAGAGGGTTATTAAGATTGATAATTTCATCCCTTTTCTCCATAATACATTCCCAAAAAAGAGAGAGCTCATGCTCTCCCCTTATGTAGAAACTCATTGTTTATTTAATAGACAATTTTCGTTTCAATACGACTGCACCTGCTAACACAAAGGCTCCTGAGAATACAAATCCAGTTGCTGCAACTTCACCTGTATTAGGAAGAAGCGCTTTACGCCCTCCTCCATTGTTTCCACCTTTTGGTCCTGGTTTTCCAGTTGTGGTCGTCGTGGTTGATTCTTCACTTCCTGGAGTCACCGGTTTCTCTGGAGTTGTCGTTGTTGTGGTGGTTGGTGTTGGTTCTACAGTAGTCGTCGTAGTCGTTGACTCTCCTGTTGTTGTGGTTGTAGTTGTTGTTGGCTCTACAGTAGTCGTCGTTGTCGTTGACTCTCCTGTTGTTGTGGTTGAAGTAGTCGCCGGCTCTTCTGTTGTCGTGGTTGTAGTAGTCGTCGGCTCTTCTGTTGTTGTAGTTGAAGTAGTCGTTGGCTCTTCTGTTGTTGTAGTTGAAGTAGTCGTCGGCTCTTCTGTTGTTGTAGTTGAAGTAGTCGTTGGCTCTGCAGTAGTCGTAGTTGTTGTCGGCTCTGCAGTAGTCGTTGTAGTGGTTGTTGGCTCTGCAGTAGTCGTTGTAGTGGTTGTTGGCTCTGCAGTAGTCGTTGTAGTGGTTGTTGGCTCTGCAGTAGTTGTTGTTGTTGTCGTTGGCTCTGCAGTAGTCGTGGTTGTTGTCGTTGGTTCTGCAGTAGTTGTTGTCGTTGTTGTTGGCTCTGCAGTAGTCGTTGTGGTTGTCGTTGGCTCCGCAGTAGTCGTTGTAGTGGTTGTTGGCTCTGCAGTAGTCGTTGTGGTTGTCGTTGGCTCTGCAGTAGTCGTTGTGGTTGTCGTTGGCTCCGCAGTAGTCGTTGTAGTGGTTGTCGTTGTTGTGGTAGTTGTAGTCGTTGTCTTTTGGTCTACAATCGTCTTCTCTACTGGAGCTTTTGGTGTTTTAAATTCTCCAGCTTCCACAACAGTATCTGCTGCCAAGTCATAACCTTCTGGAGCTGAAATTTCTTTGATGATATATTTGTCACGCAAGATGTTTTTAACAGTAAATTCACCGTTCGCATCTGATTCGAATTCACCAATAACTTCACCAGTTGCCTGACGAACAACTTGGAATTTCGCACCTTTAAGTGGAGCACCGTTTTCGTCTACTTTTTTCACTTTAATGCTAAATTCGTAACCGATACCTTCACCACCAGCGATTTGAATATCTACTTTACTTTTTGAGTCGTAAGGTTTTTTGTTGTCACCTGCGATAGTCGCTGTATTCTTAATTTGTTCGCCGTCAACAGTTTCATAGTTAGCAACTGCTTCATATTCTACTGCAAAGTGATCGTTAGCAGAAATATTACCAAAGTCAATAGAGAATGACTTATCTGTTGCGTTTACAGTATAGTTAGCCGTAACGTCTTGTTTATTGTTAAGAGTCCATTTTCCATTAGCGTATTCCCAAGTACCTTTGAAGATTTTGAAACTATCCTTTTTGTAGGTAACCCCTGCTGATGTTATTGAATCTGAAAGGACTGCATTGTTGATTGCTTCGTTAGTTCTGTTTACAGAGATACGGAATCCAAGGTTTTTGTGATCTCCATTATCCCAACCAGATTTGATGATTGTGTAACGTTTACCTTCACCAACTGTTGTACTTGTTACTTTACCGTTGAATTTTACATTACCGTTAACAGAAACCTTAACAGGAACTTCACCATCATTTGGGAATTTATCTTTGTTAACACCAGCATAGAAGAAGAATGAACCTGAAACGTCATTTTTCGTTTGAGCGAAATCTGTGAATGTCAAGACAATCTTACCAGTTTTTGCATCAACTTTTGCATCGGCAATCTTTTTACCAGTGATTGTATCGTTGATTTCAAAATCCTGAGACTTGATATCGATTGGTCCATCGATAGTGACTTCAGTTGTATCCCCTGCTTTAACATTTTTTCCTTCTAAAGCAAATTTTGCATTCAGACGGAAAGTGTCATAACGACCTAGACCGGTTGCTAATTCTTCACCTTTGCTATTTTGGATCTTGATCTCCGTGATGACATCGACTTTTTTAGACGTTTCCGCCTGTACAGTTTTAGAAAAAAGTGTCAATGACACAATCAATAGCGAACAAACTATTGACAAATAAACTGCTAACTTTTTCATTTTTTCTCCCTTTCTAGGCTGATTTTTTATAAATCAACGCATATAATATAGCAAAACATAGTGAGAAAGTCAAGATTATTGAACAAAAAATCCATCTTTTGTATATTTAAGGGCTATTGGGCTTGTAAATTTTTTCTAAATAAGCCTCCCTCTTTCAAACAATTATTTTTCCAGAATCAGCACATCTTTTGTAGATAAGTTGCTTTCTTTATACCCTGATTCTTTATAGAGTTTTAGAGTGGCTGTTTCAGAATAGCCATTTTTTTCCTCTTGCATTTCCCTTGGAACTACTACTATGTCAATCTTAGAATCAAGCTTTTTGTTATTATGGTAGAAAATATCATACAATTTTTCATGACTGCGAAGACTTGGCGTATAGCCACCTGCTGCTAAGACCGCTTTATCTTTAGGGATGGCCTGCAAGGTTTTTTCGAGCCCATCAAAATAGTCTTTGCGTGTTTGATAGTATTGGATTTCAAAATTCCAATTATGCGTGAAACTATATAGAATGGCGCTTGAAAAAATGATGGAAGAAGCTAATAGAGCCACCAATACATTATCTGATGCCAACTGGTTCTTGCTTAATTGATCGATAGACAATAAGGCCATCAAAAATAGAAGCGTAACCGAACCATAGCTATACTGAAAACCAATATCATATTGGTAAGGCCAATCCATCAACAAATTAATGAGAAAAAGGGGCAGCATCAGAAAATAGGTAGACCAACGTCGCTGAATCAGTGGTAAAAAGCTAAAAGGAAATAGGACCAAAAAGAGGTAGCCAAGCCTTTTCGCTGTAAATAAACTTCCCAAAACATAAAGCGGATTTAGGACTACATTTTTCACAACCATCAAGAGGCCGTTTTCGCCACTCAATAATAGATTATTGTATCGAGAAACCATAGCTCCCTCGCCATATCTTGCTAAGAGGAACATGGCAAGTGCAAAATAAAGTATCGGTAAGGCAAACAGGCTGAGATACAACCACTTTTTAAACTTGGCCTCAAAGGTAAAACGATGTTGAAAAGTAAAATAAAGTCCTAAGGACAGCACGTAGACAAAGGCATCCTCTTTCACAAAAAGTAGCAACAAGGTGAACAAGATAGTTCTTCCACGCCACTGAGAAATCAGGCTGTAGAACAACCAAAGTATCAATGGAGGCAAAAAACAATTTTCATGCAAATGGAATCCACCACTCGTTGTCATGACCGGAGTCACAAAAAAGAGGGCAAGCACGAGCGGCGTCATGACTTTTGGCAATTGTATTTTCTTTAGGATCAAACAAAGCGGGATAACTGCAGAAAAGACAATCACTGTTTGAGCGATATCTAATGTTTCCACATAAGGAAATAGCATATAAAAGGGCAAGATCAAATAATAAATAGGAGAAATATGGACTCCAAAATGCGATAAGGCCCTATCTCTTTCGAGGGTGGTAACTTGTGAAAAATCATGTCTCATTCTCTCAAACATCTGTGAAAAGATTCCAATATCAAAAGAAGAGACCGCGTTGGCTTTAATCTTATAATAGGCAACAATCGATAGATAGAGCACATAGAAAATACCACCTATTATTGTCACCACTGTGAGTCTTCGAACCCAGGTTTCATTAACTTTAGCCAAAGAAACCTTGGAGAGAAGAAAACCGATCAGGACGGCAACGAGGACAGCTACTAATACTGGCCAAATCAAAGTGGGTAACTTCGATTCAGAAATCGTAAACGTAAAGATTCCCAGTTCCTTATCTTGAAGATTGGCACTGGTTTGTAGCAACAATTTCGGAAAAGACAAGACATCTACCGCTAAGAAGATATAAGCGATTGTTTCTTTTCCTAAATAAAAATATAGAAACAAGACCAGTGAAAGCAAAACTAAGCCCAATGACATAAAGAGGCTCGGACTTTTCAGAATAGAAATAAATAGAATACCTGCCACGAACCAGATATTCAATTTTTGTATGCAGATATACTTCTTGCTCTCCGTCAAAAACCAGAGAATAGGATAACTAATGAGCAAAGCAAGGACTGTATGGCCCCATCCCACTTTACCCAGTTCTAGAAACAATTCCTTTGTTGAAAAACTCAATAGATTGACCATCATGGCCACAAAATAAGAACCTAGAAGCAACCATAAATAGTTAAGGTTCATTGTCTTAGCAAGTTTCATTTCTATCAATACCTCCCAATTGTAGTTCCTATTCTAGCACAAAACCCTTACTATTTCTAGATAGTAATAACCATACCAAAAGAGAGGCTGATACCATGTACTGACCCCAAAAAGTTAGACAATTAATTTATCCAAAGGATTTAGTTCTGTATTGCACAGGACTGAGTCCTTTTAGTTTTACCTTAATTCGTTTGCTGTTGTAATAATCAATATAGTCTACAATAGCTTGTTCCAATTGCTCAAGTGAGTGAAATGTCTTCTCGTAACCATAAAACATTTCGGATTTCAAAATACCAAAGAAGGATTCCATCATGCCGTTGTCTGGGCTGTTACCTTTACGTGACATAGATGGTTGAATTCCCTTACCCTCTAAAAATCTGTGATAAAAATCGTGTTGATATTGCCATCCTTGATCACTATGAAGAATGGTATTCTCGTAATGTTCCTCACCGAAAGCCTGGTCTAACATATCTTTCACTTGTATCAAGTTCGGTGACGTAGAAAGATTATAGGCGATAATTTCGCTGTTAAAACCATCTAAAACTGGTGATAAATAGAGCTTTTGACTGCTTGCCGGAATGGCAAACTCTGTCACATCTGTGTAGCACTTTTCCATTGGCTTGGTTGCTTCAAATTGGCGTTGAATAAGATTATCTGCTTTCTTACCAATCTCTCCTTGGTATGAAGAATACTTCCGTTTACGACGAATACGAGCACTTAAACCAAGGACCTTCATCAGACGTTGGACCTTCTTATGATTCACTACAAAACCACGATTCCTCAATTCAAGAGTCATTCTGCGATAACCATAATTTCCTTTGTGCTCAGTAAAAATAGCTTGAATTTCATCTTTAATATCATGATTTTTATCGCTTTTATCTAACTGCTTTAGCTGGTAATAATAGGTTGAACGTGCTAGCTTAATAATCTTTAGAAGAATCTCTAAGGCAAACTCTGTTACCAATCCTCGGACAATTTCTGTTTTTCTTCTAGCTCTTTTTCCTCCTTCAATCGGAGTTCTCTCAACTTTTTTAGAATGGCATTCTCCGCTCTCAGGTACTCATTTTCTGCTTGAAGACGTTCTAATTCTGTCATCTCTTCGGGTTTCTTCTTTGGTTTACGTCCCATTTTAGATGGTCTCCCTCTTGTTTTCTCAACAATAGTATACCCGTTTTTCTTATATTGTGCTATCCAATTAGGCAACATTCCAACACTTGGAAGAGCATAATCTAGAGACACCCTTATTTGAGAGCGACCTTCAAGTAGAACTTTATCAATGACCTCTTGTTTTAGTTCAGGTGAATAGTAACAATTCTTTCCTTTTTTGACGATTTTTATTCCATAACGATCAATCAATTTAATCATGTACTGAAGATTGGGAATTGTTATCCCAAATATATTTGAAATCTCTTTGAAGGTTCGCCCTTGTTTTCTAAGTTCATAGATCTGAACTTTATCTTTATAAGTTAATTTCATAATAAAAACACCCCAAAAGTTAGATTTTTCTGTCTAACTTTTGGGGTGCAGTTCAAAAAGTCCTAGCCTCTTTTTTGTTTTTGGATTGTCGAGCAAGACGCAGTGGTTGAGTGGGCTCTACTACGCTGATTTCATCAGCTTTTACAGCCCTACTCAACTGTGCGGAGGTGGGACGACGAAATCGAATTCTAACGAATTACC
>ERZ1699235.491-NODE-491-length-15468-cov-9.557460_pt1 | contig 15468 bp, 7 predicted proteins | sample MGYA00581546_ERZ1699235 | MGnify/ENA primary metagenome ERZ1699235 (study PRJEB42319, sample SAMD00040334) | human oral metagenome | material: saliva | host: Homo sapiens | study: EMG produced TPA metagenomics assembly of PRJDB4115 data set (Metgenomic analysis of... | reverse complement strand
GAAGCCAATGCTTCTTGGTTGGAGCTCTTCGCAGAATACATGGCTATTAAAGAACACTTTGATTTGAAAGCTTGGACAGAGTGGCCAGATGCAGCTATTCGTGCGCGTGAGCCAAAAGCTTTGGCTAAATACCGTGAAGAATTGGCTGATAAATTGACTTACCATCGTGTAACTCAATTCTTCTTCTTCCAACAATGGTTGGCCTTGAAAGCTTATGCCAACGACCACCACATTGAAATTGTGGGAGATATGCCAATCTATGTAGCGGAAGATTCAAGTGACATGTGGGCTAATCCTCATCTCTTCAAAACAGATGAAAACGGAAAAGCAACTTGCATTGCAGGATGCCCGCCAGATGAGTTCTCAGCAACTGGTCAACTTTGGGGGAACCCAATCTATGACTGGGAAGCAATGGACAAAGATGGCTACCAATGGTGGATTGAACGCTTGCGTGAAAGCTTCAAGATCTATGACATCGTTCGGATCGACCACTTCCGTGGTTTCGAATCATACTGGGAAATCCCTGCTGGTTCTGAAACTGCAGCACCAGGTAAATGGGTCAAAGGTCCTGGCTACAAACTCTTTGCAGCCGTGAAGGAAGAGCTCGGTGATTTGAACATCATCGCTGAGGACCTTGGCTTTATGACGGATGAAGTTATTGAGCTTCGCGAACGTACTGGCTTCCCAGGAATGAAGATTCTTCAATTCGCCTTCAATCCTGACGATGAAAGTATCGATAGCCCTCACTTGGCACCAAACAACTCTGTGATGTACACTGGAACACATGATAACAACACAGTTCTTGGATGGTACCGCAATGAAATCGACGATCCAACTCGTGAGTATCTTGCTCGTTATACCAACCGGAAAGAGTACGAATCTGTACCGCATGCGATGCTTCGCACCGTCTTTGCTTCCGTCAGCTTCATGGCGATTGCTACGATGCAAGACTTGCTTGAGTTAGATGGCTCAGCTCGGATGAACTTCCCATCTACTCTCGGTGGCAACTGGTCATGGCGAATGACAGCGGATCAATTGACTCCAGTTGTCGAGCAAGAATTGCTTGATTTCACTACGATCTATCGTCGTGAAAACAAAGACTTGAAAAAAGAAGTTAAGAAAGCAAAAAAATAATCTTTCCCCCCTATTAAAATTGTTGAAACAAAGGAGACTCCCAACATGGAATCATTACAAAAATATGTGATTGATCATCATCAAAAAACAATTGCTGAATGTTCAAATGAAGAATTGTACATTGCCTTGCTAAATTACACGAAGCAAGCAAGCGCTCAAAAGAAATTAAATACTGGTAAGAAAAAAGTTTACTACATCTCAGCTGAGTTCTTGATCGGTAAACTCTTGTCTAACAACTTGATCAACTTGGGTCTTTACGACGATGTTAAAAAAGAATTGTCAGATGCTGGTAAAGACTTGATCGAAGTCGAAGAAGTGGAATTGGAACCATCACTTGGTAACGGTGGTTTGGGACGTTTGGCAGCCTGCTTTATCGACTCTATCTCAAGCCTTGGTTTGACAGGGGATGGGGTTGGTTTGAACTACCACTTTGGTTTGTTCCAACAAGTCCTTAAAAACAACCAACAAGAAACGATTCCAAATGCATGGTTGACTGACCAAAGCTGGCTCGTTCGTTCAAGCCGTAGCTACCAAGTGCCATTTGCACACTTCACATTGACTTCTACCCTTTATGATATCGATGTCCCTGGTTACAAGATTGAAACCAAGAACCGTTTGCGTTTGTTCGACTTGGATTCAGTTGATTCATCTATTATTGAAGATGGTATTAACTTTGACAAGACAGATATCGCTCGCAACTTGACCCTCTTCTTGTACCCAGATGATAGTAACCGTCAAGGGGAATTGCTCCGTATCTTCCAACAATACTTCATGGTATCAAACGGTGCACAATTGATCATCGACGAAGCCATCGAAAAAGGAAGCAACTTGCATGACCTTGCTGACTATGCTGTTGTCCAAATCAACGATACTCACCCATCAATGGTCATCCCTGAATTGATCCGTCTTTTGACAGAACGTGGTATTGGAATGGATGAAGCCATCTCTATCGTTCGTAGCATGACGGCTTACACTAACCACACAATCCTTGCAGAAGCCCTTGAAAAATGGCCACTTGAATTTTTGCAAGAAGTGGTTCCTCACTTGGTTCCAATCATTGAAGAATTGGACCGCCGTGTTCGCGCTGAATACAAAGATCCAGCTGTTCAAATCATCGATGAGAATGATCGCGTACACATGGCGCACATGGATATCAACTATGGATTTAGCGTAAACGGGGTAGCAGCACTTCACACAGAAATCTTGAAGAATTCTGAGTTGAAAGCCTTCTACGACATTTACCCTGAAAAATTCAACAACAAAACAAACGGTATCACATTCCGTCGTTGGCTCATGCATGCCAACCCAACCTTGTCACACTACTTGGATGATATCCTCGGACGTGACTGGCACCATGACGCATCTAAATTGGAAGACCTTCTTTCTTATGAAGATAAAGATGCAGTCAAAGCAAAATTGGAAAACATCAAGTCTCACAACAAACGGAAATTGGCTCGTTTCTTGAAAGACCATCAAGGTGTGGAAATCAATCCTAACTCTATCTTTGATACCCAAATCAAACGTCTCCACGAATACAAACGTCAACAAATGAACGCTTTGTATGTGATCCACAAATACTTGGACATCAAAGCTGGAAATATCCCTGCTCGCCCAATCACTGTTCTCTTTGGTGGTAAAGCAGCTCCTGCCTACACCATTGCACAAGATATTATCCACTTGATCCTTTGCTTGTCTGAAGTGATTGCAAACGATCCAGCAGTAGCTCCACACTTGCAAGTCGTTATGGTAGAAAACTACAACGTGACTGCTGCAAGCTACTTGATTCCAGCTAGCGATATTTCTGAGCAAATCTCCCTTGCTTCTAAGGAAGCTTCAGGTACTGGTAACATGAAATTCATGTTGAATGGTGCGTTAACACTTGGTACTATGGATGGAGCAAACGTGGAAATCGCTGAATTGGTTGGACGTGACAACATCTACATCTTCGGTGAAGATTCAGAAACTGTAATCGATCTATATGAGAAATCAGCATACAAATCAGCGGACTTCTATGAACGTGAAGCTATCAAACCATTGGTAGACTTCATTATCAGCGATGCCGTTCTTGCAGTTGGTAACAAGGAACGCTTGACTCGTCTTCACAAGGAATTGATCAACAAAGACTGGTTCATGACTCTTCTTGACTTGGAAGACTACATTGTAACCAAAGAACGCATGTTGGCTGATTACGAAGACCGTGATGCATGGTTGGATCAAGTTATCGTAAACATTGCTAAAGCAGGATTCTTCTCATCTGACCGTACGATCGCTCAGTACAATGAAGATATCTGGCACTTAAACTAATCATTAGTTGTTAGACCAAGGTCCATAAGACCTTGGTCTTTTTCATTACTTCTCATTTGGGAGAAGAAATGGAGCTAGTTTAGGGAATGGACACTCTGCAAAAAGTGTTGTTTTTTTGAATTTTGCAACCCCTAAAGGGAAAAAATTACATAATTTTTATTTCAGTCTTCAAATCTAATTTATTGGTATAAAAAAATACTTCCCTTTAAAAAGCCTTTCGGTGAAATTTATAAAAAGAGAAAGTGTCTTAAAAACCCTTGAAAATAAAGGATTTTTTCACAGGCTTTTGCATATATTTTCAACTAAAGATGGGGAAGGCAAGGAAAGTTTGGGGATTCAAGTTGTTATATATTTAAAGTAAAATAAAAAATTAAATTGACAAATATATAAAAATGGTTGATTGTGATACAATGAAGTTAACTGGAAGTAGCATATTTTTGCCTCTACAGTGAGATTTTTTTAAACAAAAAAGGAGAGTTTTGAAAATGAAAAGCTATCGTGAACATGTTTCGAAGCAGGAAAAATTTTCAATTCGTAAGTTATCAGTCGGTGTTGTTTCATTGGCCATCGCTGGATTGGCTACTGTTAATACCTACGGAGCAGAAGTGAAAGCAGATGAGGCAACAGCGCCTGCAACTGAAGCGACTACTACGGATACAGCAACAAGCGATGCAGCTGTTTCAACAAGTTCTAAGTTGACATCTACAACTGTGACAGAAGGAAATAAAACAGTTACGACGACTTATGTAGAATCACCAGAACTTGAAAAAGCAAAAGCTGATGCGGCTACAGAAGGTGTGACCGTTACAGAAGAAGCTGAAAAAGTCCAACCATCTATCGCAGCAGCAGAAGCAGATAATAAAGCTCAAACAGCTGAAATCAACACAGTAGTTGATAACTACAAAAAGGCAAAAGCGGAGTATGAAGCAAAATCTCAAGAAATCACATTGATTGAAAAGAGAAATGCAGAAGCAGAAGCGGCTTACAAGAAACAAGTAGAAGACTACAAAACCCAACAAGCAGCTTATGATAAAGCTTTAGAAGAGTACAATGCTAAAAAGGCAGCCTACGATGCTAAAGTAGCAGAAAAAGCAGCAGCAGATAAGGCCAATGCAGAAGCAAAAGCTAAGTATGAAGCAGAAATGGCTGTTTACAATACAGCGAAAGCGCAATACGATAAAGATTTACAAGAATACCAAACTAAGAAAGCGCAATACGATAAAGATAAAGCAGCTTATGATCAATTGGTAGCGAAGAAGGCAGAAGAAGATGCTGCTAAGGCTCAATACGAAGCTGATCTTGCAAAATACAATGTAGAAAAAGTACAGTACGAAAATGATTATATTGCTTATCAAAAGAAATTAGCTGAATACGAAGTTGCCAAAAAACAATATACGGACGCGAAACAAGCATACGACAAATATATGACAGACAATGCGTATGCTGACCTTAAAAATGTTTCAACTGTTCAAGATTTGACCTTCCAACGTGAAGGTGGTGCAACTCACACCATTGACGGCATCAGCACTTATCTTACTCGTGATGCTCAAGCTCGTTTAAATACAAGCAATGTCCATCAATATGATTCTAATAAATTGGAAGCTTCAGATATTGTAGCAACTAGTCCTTGGGCCAATAATGAAACTGAGTACATTCAAGTGAAAGAAGGCGATAAATTTGTCGTTACTTATGATAACTTGAATCAGTCCAGCATGCGTGAAAATACGGATATGCATCCAATCAAACGTGTGATTTACCGTTATGAGATTTTAAGTCTTCCATCAAATGATGGCAAAGGGATTGCAGCAGTCAACGCAGATCCAACGGTAACCATGACAGTGGGTGCTTCAACAGACCAAGACAAACCTGTTAAGGTTGCTGTCGATGTTGAATTCTATGATGGTGATGGCAATAAATTTGATTTGACTCAACGCAATGCCATTGTCGCTTTGAACTCGCTCAACCACTGGACAGGTGCTTCCTATGTCGATAGTGGAGACAAACCTCGTGCCCTTACAGTAGAAGCCAAAGATAAAAATGGCAACACTGTTCGTGGAACTTGGGATCCATATGCAGATGGTTCATCCATGAGCATTGAAAACAATGAAGTGAAGGTTAAAACAGGAAAAGCAGACTTTGGTACTGCAACTGTTTCCATTTCAGCAGACAACCCTCTCAAAATTGTGACTCAGAAATATGGTTATGTTAAAGATGACACAGGTAAATGGGTTCCTGGTACGACACCTGAGAAGGAAGAAGTAACGGATGCGTTAACTGTAAATGCTTCGGGTTCAGGAAGTGTTCATTCTATTGGTACAGAAGAATTTACCTTTGAAGGTAAGGATGATGTTATCGGATCATACAAAGTAGATGCAACTACAGGTCAAATTACGTTCACACCTAAGAAGAAATTTGAAAACGTGGAACACCAAGAGTCTGTAAATGTTGGAAATAATAAATTTATTCCAATTCCAAACTCAAGTGTTTCTTATGATGCTGCTACTAAAGAAGTGACTTCCTTTAAAGATAACCAATATATTGAACATGGATCTGTCTTTAACGGTGAATCTTCAACAACTCTTGAAGGTTGGGATAATCCATCTTCTCCATACCTCTATTATGGTGGAGCAGGCTTGAAGATGTCAGATGGACACTTAGTCTTTACGGCTAATGGTGCCAATGCGGCTGGTCAACCAACGGTTTATTGGTTTGCCATCAACTCAAATGTAGGTCTTCCTAAAGAGCCAGGAGAAGAACCGAAAGAGCCAACAAAACCAACAGAACCAAAGGCTCCAACTCCACCAACGATTACAGTGGAAAATCTACCTGCAGAGCCAACGAAACCAGAAGAACCTAAATCACCAACTCCGCCAACAGCACCTAACTACACTGTGATTACGGTCGATGTGGAGGAACCAAAATCACCAACTCCACCAACAGAGCCAACCCCACCGACTCCTGAAGTTGTTCCAAATACGAATCCGGTGAAACCGGAAGCTGAAGTGAAATGGCATAAGAATAAAGTGGTAACGGAAACAGATATTCCAACCCCACCAACGCCAGTTCCTCCAACTCCACCAACACCATATAACCCACCAACACCAATTGTTCCACCTACACCAATCGTTCCACCAACTCCAGAGGTTCCAACCGAACCAACTCCTGAAGTTCCGGAACAGCCTGTACAACCTGCGCAACCACAAACACCTGCGCTTCCAAATACAGGTACAGAAAGCTCAACTGCAGCTGTTCTTGCAGGTGCGATGGCTGGATTGCTTGGATTGGGTCTTGCACGCAAGAAAAAAGAAGATTAATTCTTCGTTCTTTCGTCCATTCATCTAAATAAAGAAAGTCAGAAGGCAAGTCCTTCTGGCTTTTTTGATGGGAGTGATGACCAAATAGTTGAGAAATAGAACAGAATAGTTTTTGGATAAGGAGAGGAAATGGCTTTTATAGACCAAATCGTGTCGAAATGAAGCAGAATAGAAATGGATGACACAAGAAGAAGAGAATGAGGTATACTGGTGGTGTTCGAATGAAAGTTTATAGGACTCCGTTATATCTCTAATCATTCCAATGATACAGTTGTGATGTCTTTTTCATCTTTTGCACACATTATTTTCCAAATGAATTTCATTTGAACGTATCAGTGATCAGGCAAGTGCTTCCACTGTTTTGAGGCGCTTGCCTTTCTATCTGTATCGCGATATAATAGGGTGTAAGAAATGAAAAGGAGTTTGTATGAAAAAGAAACCTATCTATCTTTACATCCTGTTATTTTTCTCTACGGTTGGAACCCTGACTTCAGCTGTCTCAACCTTTGGAGCTTCAAAGAGTTTTGAGCTGACAGATGATTTTGCGAAACAACTTGGTTTAACAACGGCTCAAGACAAGGCGGACTATGTGACATATTATGAGAAATCAGCCCAACTCAATCAGTCTCCACTAACCTTTTTATTTGTTTCCCTGATTCTGATTGCCTTACTGGCAACTTTCTATTTCCTCTTTATGAAGCAGGATCTGTTAACAGCCCATTATACTTACATGGGGCAGATTTTATTAAGTCAAGCCTTCTCTTGCTATAATTATTTTGCAGGGCGTCCGCTATTGGCTAGTTTTTCAAACCCGTCCCTTCGTCAACGATATCTAGCATCTTCGTCCATTGCTTTGTTGCTCTTGACTGCTTTATCTCTTCTCTTCCTTGGAATTGTTTTGTATAAAACCTTGCGTTTGAGAAAAGCTCAAGCTACGGCATAATAGATAAGTTTGAATGGAGCTCTCTTAGAGGATAAGAGAGCTTCTTGATTGGAGAAAAAAGATGAAAGTATCCTTTGTTTATATTAGTCTGAGTGGGAATACAGAGAGTTTTGTCCGCCGCTTAAGTGACTATTTGCTGGAAGCCCATCCCGGACTTGAAATCGAGAAAGTGCATGTGAAAGACATGGTCAAAGAGGGCCAGTCCTTCTTTGAAATGACCAATCCTTTTATCACTTTTTTGCCTACCTATTTGGAGGGTGGAAATGGTGTTGACAATGGCGATGTGGAAATTTTGACGACAGATGTTGCGGATTTTATTGCTTATGGAGACAATGCCAGCAAGTGCTTAGGAGTGGTTGGATCAGGCAATCGGAATTTTAACAATCAATATTGTTTAACCGCTAAGCAATACAGCCAACGCTTTGGTTTCCCCATGTTAGCCGATTTTGAAATGCGGGGGATGTTGGGAGATATTAAAAAAGTAGCCGCCATTGTAGAAGATTTGTATCATCTTTAAAATAAAGAGAGTGGGACAGAAATCGGTAATTCGTTAGAATTCGATTTCGTCGTCCCACCTCCGCACAGTTGAGTAGGGCTGTAAAAGCTGATGAAATCAGCGTAGTAGAGGCCACTCAACCACTGCGTCTTGCTCGACAATCCAAAAACAATTGAGAGGCTAGGACTTTTGTCCCAGCCTTATCTATTTGACTGACAAAAGGGGTGATTGATGGTAAAATGAGGATGAGATTAGGAGGAGATGGAATGAAGAAGAAAATAAAATGGGGACTTGTCTTATGTTCGGTACTTATACCAGTATGTTTGAGTGCCTGCAAACAAGGAACTGTAGAAAAACAAGGTTCTTCGAATAAAGAAGTACAGAAGAAAATCGATCGAAAAAACATTCATTTTGACAAGACAGGACCTGCAGCAACATTTGATTGGGATGCAAAGAACAGTATCAGATACATAACGTTTGAAAAACTTCCACAATATATGAGGTCAGATGATAGCGATGGTATTTCAATATATGGACAGCAACCGAATGAAGCCTCTCTATCTGAGGAAGGAAGGGTTCAAAAAGCTTTGCAGGTCGTTGAAGGAGTCTATGTAGATCAAAGTAGAATAGACACAGTAATCAAGGCCAATGGGGCAAAAAATCAAGAAGATATGTATACTCGACTCTGGAACGATTATATTATCCCTAAAATTGAAAAAAACAGTAGTACTTTTGATCCAAATACTTATGTGGAATATCTTGGTGAGAAGTACCCCCTCAAAATATATGGTCCGATGTATTTGAAGCTCATGACGAATGCATTGAGCTTTGGAAAAAAATATGAGTTAAAGGGCTATGCAGTTAAGGGAAACAAAGTATTCATTCGCATTCAGGTACCAACTTACTTCCCAGAGCTTTTATCGAGAGGGAATAAATATTATAAAAATCCTAATGAGTCAGATTTCAATCAAGCCTTCTATGATTGGCTCGATGAATTCCATCAAAGGTATGCTGAAAAAGAAACAAATCGTGATGATCATATTTCCTATATCATGCTTTCAACAGTTTTACAACAGTTAGTTAACAAAAATTTCGAGGCAATCTCATTATCCGGTTATGCTGATAGTAAAACTTCGCCTACGGAATTCACGGTTGAAATGGAAGTGACAAATCAAGGTGATGTTCGAATTGATTTAAAAAACTTGGCTATTCTCTTACAAATCCCTCAACAAATGAAGGGGGATAATCAGTATGGTAAGCAAGATGAGAATAATATCTTTTGGACCATCCCATCTGGAAATAATAGTGATGGACAAAAGGTAAAAGAAAAATTAAAGAATTTTAACCCAAAAAATCCTGTTAAAAGCTATGCGATTGGAGAGCCAGTTCTATTTGCTAATGGCTTAGAAGTTACACTGAATCGTGTAACAGACGATCCAAATTTGGATGTTCAGGATGATCAAGACCGTATCGATACAAGGAAAAAACAACATCGATTGATCGTCGAATTCACCATATCGAATCCAACACCTCTCCGTATTGAAAATACTCCAGATTATACAAATGTAGATCTCTATGATGGCCATGCAAAATCTGCTTATATGCTGAATAATACTTTAAATTACAAACAGCCAACAGTCCTTGAGGCAGGAGAATCTGGTATATATAAAATTAACTATTTAACAGATGGGGATGGACCATTTACGGTTGTTTATGGTGATGCAAAATGGGTGATTCCAAAATAAGGAATACTTCTTGATAGGATAGGTTTAGTCTGATGTTTGTTTACTTTGAGTTTTTCTATCAGACAGTATTCACATAATGCAAGGATTTCCAAGAGTAGAAATCCTTTTTTTCAACCACTGACACTTTATAAGAATCATGGTAAAATAGTTTGTAGGAGCTAGTGATTAGGAGGAACTGTTTATGCCTAAGTTATTTAAGTCAAAGATATTTTTATTTACTTTATTCGTCGTTATGATTGGTTCTATCTCCTCTATCAAAGAACAACTTCGTGAAAGAGAATTGCGTCAGTATGTTCAATGGAAACCGAGGCCAGTAATTAAGGACTATGAATTTATTCATAACGGGGAAGCACTAGTCATCGAATGGGACGATGTTGATGAGAGAGAATTAATTGAAGAAGTTAATAATGGTAAACCAAAATTTGCGTACCAACTTAATACACCTAATGGTGCAAGTGGTGAGCGCTATATCATGCAAGAAAGCTATAAGTTAAAAGCGAGTAGTGATAAGTTTTTAGCCTATAGAATTGCACCAGATTCGGCGCCTTATCTAAGCTACAATGAGCCCAAAGAAGGGGAGTATTGGTTGATTGATGTATACGACACGCACGATCGAAACCTAAAACCTAAAACCTATGATGTCTTTAAAATGGTACGTGACTATAATAAGAAATATATCCCACTCGATATTTCAGAAGAAATATACGAAACAGAGGACAATGAAGCCTACTTTCTTATTACTATGTTAGCACCCAAGGAATCAAACGTAGTGATTGAAAATGGAGCTATGAAAGTTGTTACGGAGGGGTTTAACGAGACTTCACAGTATCCGGTTGAGCTGGGGCTGATCGATGCAAAAACAGGAAAAATATCTAAAAAGAGTTCCTCTGGTAAAAGTGTTGAAGAAGTTAAAACGGAGTCAAAACAGAGATTTGAGAATAGACATCCATTTGCCTTTATGCTAGGAACTGGATTATTTGGTCCCAGAGCAAATCACTTAAGTTCTAGAGGCTTACAACTTAGGTTTAATCAAAGTTTTAGGGAAACTGAAAAGAATATCATACCTTTAGCTTCAGCCTACCCAAAGGTCTATCAGATGATGAAAAATCAGTATCGATCAACTTTGTATTTTTTAGGCGAGGAAGATGTAGAGTTTCAACTCTCCTTTTTGGAATTACTACATGATTCCTATGGTTCTTTCGTTAAAAATTTCACGCTTCCTGCTGATTTTTCAATAGATGAGCAAGAGCACCTTGTTCAGAATAAAGAAGAATTCCTTCGATACTTCAAATCCCAGCCTCAAAAAAAACAGTACTAATTTCGAGTTAGCTCTTATGAATATATTTTACGAAGTAACACCCAGAAGGATACCTAAGGAAAGAGCTTTTTAAAAATTTAACTATTCCCGCAGAATTTTCAAAAGATGGGCAAGAACATCTTGCGAATAACAAAAAAGAATTTTTCCAATATTTTAAAAAGGAATTAAATCAAAGTAAGGATACTACAGAGTTCTCATTGCTGAGACGCTTATATGAAGTACAGAACTACGTGGTCTCTAGAGATTTTGGTCAGTCCTTCGGTAATCTGACCATACCAGCTGAGTATACTAAAGATGGGAAGGTTCATGTCGTTCAAAATGATGAAGAATTCTTCAAATATATGGATTTAGAGAAAATTCCTAATAAAAAGATGAAAGAAGATATTAAAAAAATGTTCCCATATGATGTAAAAAATTAATCGATTAGGTCGAATTTAGCAAGGAGGTCAGGCTATGAAGCCCAACTATTTCAAACTATTCGCAGGAATTCCACTTATTCTTTGTTGCCTGTTTCTTTCCAGTTGTAAGATCATGAAACCGAGTGATTATAAAAAAGCGAAGGAAGTTGTCAGCAGTGAGCTTGCTAAGGTTGGTCTTCATGGAAATGTTAAAATTAATCGTCTTTCCTGGCAGGCTTTAGAAATTCCAGGTTATAATGTCGATTTTACTTATTCGGAGAAAACCTATGATGGACAAACAGTGACATTAGAAACGGATACGGTGTTTCATAATGATTGGACAGACACAACTAGTGACCATCTTCCAGAGTATAAGGAAGCGTACTTGAAGCAGCAATCTGTCCAAAAGAAGGAAAAGGAAATTGAGGGACAATTAAAGAAGCAATCTCTGGGTCTTCCTATTAGTTTCTTTGGTTTTTTATCTAACTCTAACCGTGATGAGAAGGAGCAAATTCTAGATAGTATCGCACGTCAAAATCTCAAAGAAGGGAAAAAGGACTTTGCCGGTTACTATCAAATCCCTTTTCAGACCTTAATCGATCAAGAGTTAATCCGTATGACTATTTATATAGAGGATGGTGTATCCGTTAAGGAAAAAGACTTAAAAGCAGCAGCCAAAAAATTAGACGCTAGCAAACTGCCGGATGGTGCCTATGATTTCTATTATTCCAAAGGTAGTTACGCCGATTCTATCAGTTACTCATTTAAAGTTAAAGATGGGAAAGTTGTTTTTTATGAAGATCAAAATATTCAGAATTGAGTAACCGAATACAAGAAAAAGATCTAGTCGTGTTTGACTAGATCTTTCATGTTTCTTAGAAGTCTTCCTTCTTCTTAAGTTTCAGAGAAGCAATAGCTGTAGCGACGAATGTCATACCAGTTACAAGAAGTCCTAAATGATCTTCCGTTCCTGTTGAAGGAAGAGATCGTTTACCTTCTTTAGGCTTGTCACTAGATTTAGGAGTTTCACTAGATTTTGGCTTGTCACCAGGCTTCGGCTTATCTCCGTTGGATGATGGAGTTTTTGGTTTGCTTGTGCTTGTTGTTGGAATATATGGTTTATCTGTTGATGGTGGAGGTGGAAGAAGTTTATTCACCACGTTTCCTTTATCAACGACAAGGTTTGTTGCAGAAGCAAAGTCGCTTGCAGAGACCTTGATGGTTGTATCTGAAAGTTGGTAACCACTTGGAGCTGAGAGCTCTTTGATGACATACTCTTTAGCTTCAAATCCAACGAAGCTTGCAAGTCCGTCTTGACCAGAAATCGCTTGTGCTTGGCCTTGACCATAAGGATTTGCAACAGGTGTCACACCATCCGCTTCAAAGAGTCCAAATACCGCACCGGCAAGGTAATCACCCTTTTCATCTACCTTACGAACTCTAAGGGTGTAAAGTTTCAATTCAGGATTATTCACTGTTGGTGGAGTTGGTGGGATGACCTTATTGATAAAGGTTTTCTTCGCACCGTATGAAACAACTGCTTGGATAGCGTTTGATGCTTCATCTTTTGTGACGGTCACTGTGACATCCACTTGACCTTCGTCATATTGGATATTTGCCTGATCAGCTGGTAGGACTTCTTTAATGGTATATTTATGAGTACCAATCATCGCTTCCGTGTAGGCGATCGCATCAAATGTCACTGTACCATCTGCAGCATTTTGTTTTGTTTGAAGAACAGTTCCATTTTCATCCAAAAGGTTAAAGCTAAATTCGCCACCTTGAAGGTCACGACCTTCTAAAATCTTACTTGTGGTAATTTGTTTTTCACTTGGAGTTGGAGGTGTCGGAGGTGTATACGTGTTGGTAAAAGTAGGGATATTCTTTTTACCGTCGTATTGCACATCCGCATTCAATTGTCCATTTGCATCCTTAGTGACAGTCACTGTTACAGTATGAACAGATTCATCATAAGTGATTGCTGATTCTGGTGTAGCTGGTTTTTGTTCAGTAATTGTGTAGGTGAACGTACCAGCTTCATTAAAGGTTACTGGATTGAAGAGAATATCACCATTCTCACCATTTGTCTTAGTATCAACGAGCGTACCAGCTTGATCCTTGAGAAGGAAAGTAAACTCATTTGCTTTCAATGTACGATCGCTCGAACCATTGATCGCCAATACTTTTTTAGCCTTGAATTGAGCTGTCGTTGGTTTCACTGTTGGAGGAACAGGCGTTGGAGGTGTTTTCGTATTTGTAAACGTATTACCTTTTTCAGTATCTCCACCTGAGTAAGTCACAGTAGCGACGAGTTTGTCGTTTGCTTTCTTCACCTCAACAGTAGCAGTGATGGTTTGTGTGCTATAGTTGATAGAAGCATCCGTACCTTTATTTTCGGTAATGGTATAAGTATGTGTTCCTTCTTCAGTATAAGTAAGTTCCTTAAAGGTTACAGTACCATTTGCTTTGTTTTTAGCCGTTTCAAGGGTATTGTTTCCTTCTTTCAAGACAAATTCAAATTGATCATCTGTCAACGGTATGGTTGTTTCACCTTCTTTAAGGAGCTTGTTCACTTGAAGTGTAGCTTTTACACTTTCTGTTTTAGGAGCTTCTTTTTTGTTGGTGAACGTATCTGTGTCAGTTTGACCATCAGAGTAGGTGACTTGTTCTACAACCAAGGCATTGTCTTTTTCAACCACTACAACCGTAGCTGTGATGGTTTTATCACTGTAGGTAATGGTTTTGTCCGTACCTTTTGTTTCAGTGATGGTATAGTTGAATGTTCCTGCTTTGTCTACAGTGATGTTATCAAAAGTAATCGAACCATCTTTTTTGTTCTTAGCTGTACCAACAACTTTATCGTTTGAATCTTTTGCAACAAACTCAAAGTCATCGCCCTTCAGTTCGCCACCTTCAAATTCTTTTTTAAGGTTTAAGGTCACCTTAGCATTTGAAACTTTTGGTTTGTTTTGAGTATTGGTGATCGTATTTTTTTGTTCACCATCTCCACCTGAGTAAGTGACAGTAGCGACGAGTTTGTCGTTTTCTTTTTTCACATCGACAGTAGCCGTGATGCTTTGTGTACTATAGTTGATAGTAGCATCCGTACCCTTGTTTTCAGTGATAGTGTATGTATAGCTACCTTCCTTATTGAAGGTTAGAGACTTGAAGTTGACAGTGCCATCTGCTTTATTTTTAGCAGTTTCAACTACCGTATTATTTTCATCTTTCAAGACAAACTCAAATTGACCTTCTGTGATTGGAACTTGTTTATGTTCTTGATCACCGGCTACTTCGAAAGCTTTTTTAACAACAAGATTTGCAGTAGTTTCAGTTACTTTTGGTTTGTTTGAAGTGTTTACAACTTTAATAACATTCGACTCATTGATTGGTTCAACTTTTGAAGTATAACCATCAGGTGTATTCGTTTCTTCTACTGAATAAACAATCGGTTGTCCATCTTTAATCCCTGGTAATTTAGAAAATTCTGCAGTCCAACCTGAAGCCTTTGTCAAGGTCTTAGTCATACCGTCTAATTTTTTACCATCAGCTAATAATTGAACTGTGATATCTTTACGGTCAGCTTCTTCATCACCAACCCATTCTTTTTGAACAGTTATAGTTTTATCACCGGATACCCAGAAGTTTAATTCTGTGTTATTCCAGAATGCTGGGTCTTTTAATGGTGTTTTGATTTCATCAGCTTTTAACGTAGCATTGTTGTCAACGCGAACGGTTTTCTTAGGAATTAATGTTTGGTATTCAACGATCAATTCATCGCTAGATGCTGTTTTAAAGACATCACTGACATCTGAT